>JACCED010109727.1_pt1 | contig 25466 bp, 14 predicted proteins | sample 7455021 | NCBI WGS metagenome assembly JACCED01 (sample SAMN15323456, study PRJNA562643) | freshwater metagenome | isolation source: river surface water | place: USA:Blue River Watershed | collected 2017-08-19
TAATTTTTTGATAAATCTATTGGCTGGCATTGGGGCCTATAGCCTCCAGCCAAAAAAGCCATCTTTAAATTTGAGTCAATTTGAGGATGCATTGGCGATTATCTAAAACCCGAAGTTCAGGTTAGTAATATAAGCCTTCTGCCACTTCCTCCGGCTTCGCCAGAACTAAATCCAACAGAACAGGTATGGAAAGTACTTCGAGATGAGCATTTGGCGAATCGCTGTTACGAAGATTATAATGCCATTATGATTGCCTGCTGTGAGGCGTGGAATACTTTTGTTGACGTTCCTTCTAGAGTGAGGAACCTCTGCTCGAGATCATGGGCTAATTTATGACTTTATTTTTTGGAAATGGTATTATTCAATTTTTCTCGAGCTACAATCTTCTGAAGAAGGCAGGTCATGATCATTCCGTGTTTTTGAAGCAATTTCATCCTTGTGGAAAAGTTCTCAATGCATCTCACTTGTTAAAAATTCCAAGATCCGGTCTTCTATTTCTCTCTTGTACTGTGATGATTCTTTCGTAAAACCGCTCATCATGATCGAAAAGACAAGTCTTTCTCCTTTCCAAGTTGTTGCATAGCCCGCTAATGTGGATACACCCATTAAAGAACCTGTTTTTGCTCGAACTTTTCCTTTAACGGATGGGGCGGTCATCCGATTGCATAAGTTCCCATCAGTTCCTGAAATCGGCAACGAGGCCATGAATTCTGAAGAAATGGCAGAGTGCTGATCGACCCAAGTTAACAATGTGATCAACTGATGAGGAGAGAGCAAATTATAACGGGATATGCCGCTTCCATCCACAATCACCAGATTCGATACATCCATCCCAACCTTCTCCGTCAAAAAGGACTTGATCGCCTCCATTCCATTCTGCCACGAGCCTGGAGAGCCGAAGATCTGCTGGCCGATTTTCTTGAATAAACTATCAGCGATCAGGTTGTCGGAAATTTTCATCATTTCTACAACCATTTCAAACAAGGGACGGGAAGCATAAGATGCGAGTTCAGAGTATCCTGGCCCCATCTTTTTCTCTTCGATCTTCCCCTTAAACCTAATCCCATTTTTTTCGAGCAGATCGCGAAAAACATAAGCTGCGTACACATAGGGAGATTCAACGGGGACCCTGAACTTTTGGATCTCTTGGCCTTTCACAACGCTCCCGCTCACATCAATGATGTTTTCTTTTGTTTTCCACCGGCGCTCAACACTTAATGCTTCCTTGTTTTCAACTGTCAATGCATGGTTTTCAACTGTCACTAATTCCGTTTCTGGCTCGATATAGACTTCAGGAGGAAGCTCGCAAAGAGAATTGGGCTTGACCCAGATCGCAACGCAGCTGTGGTTGATCGTTAATGCATCTAATGGGGAGTTCCAATCGACCGCTCCATCATCCCATGTCCAGCCAGGCCCTTGTGCAATCCCATCAAAATCAGAGCGATCGATATAGATATTTCCCTGAATCCGCTGAACACCTTTTAACTTTACCTGAAGGGCAAGGTCTTCTAAGGAGCGGGTTGAGAGCTCTGGATCGCCGGCCCCTTTGATCCATACATTCCCCTTAATGACACCTTTTTCAATGAGCCCGTCTGTGTAGATCTTGGTGAGAAACCGATAGTCGATCCCAAGAATCTCCATCGCTGCAGAGCCTGTGATCAACTTCATCGTGCTAGCCGGCAAAAATAAGCTGCTAGCATTTTTCTCATAAAGCGTTTTGCCTGTGGCCAACGAGACAACTTCGATTCCGATGTGCACATTCGGATCAACGGAATCGACGATCTGTTCCATTCTCCGCTGGATCGTTAAAAATTGTTCTTTATTGGAAGAAGATTGGGCAACAGCATCTGCGTGAGAAGAAGATAGAACAACCAACGCCGCGATAAGAAGATTTCTACAGATATACACAAATAACCTCAAGAATCAGTTTCTTAAACTCCTGCATGAGCTCTTTGAAGTCTGACTGTTAAGCCCGATATTTTTCTAGAACTTTTTCGAACCATGTTTTCAAGTGTTTCAAATTGAGCATACACTTCGAGCCCTTGACGCGCACGCGTTACAGCTGTATAGAGGATCTCTTTGCCAAACCGCTCCGATCCTTCGGGAACCAAGAGTGTAATCCGATCATATTCGCTCCCCTGGCTTTTATGAACGGAGAGGCAATAGGCATATTCAAATGGGGGAAGCGCAAGCGCAGGAACTGGCTTCCTATCGATAAAGACCGCATAATCTTCTTGTCCCGAGCTCATTTTTTTCCTCGCGGGATCGATCTTTCTGACCAGGATTCCCGTATCGCCGTTGTAGAGTTGGGAAGAGGTGTCATTGCGTGTGACGATAATCGGTATGGCCCACCATCCAACATGTGGCAATCGGGATTGGTAGGATTGGAGCAATGATCGGTTGATCACATCCACGCCCAATGGACCTTGCCGCAAACAGGATAAGATGCGAAATCGGTCTAAATGGGAAAGAAGATCTTGCGGATTGGGAGGAGTTGTAAAGAAAGCGGGATAGGATGCATCGACCGCTTCCCATAAACTTTTTTCCAAACTGTCCGTGTTGTGTTGGATAAATGGAGAAAATTTTTGATTCATTTCAGAGATTTCACCTCGGTAAATGGCATCAGCAAGTTCTGCAAGTTGATCATTTTCAACACGTCGGGCCTGCTTCAAGGTCACTGCTGGGCAGCCTGCATCAATCAAGTCGGCAAAAAAACTGCCCGCGTCAACAGCGGGCAGTTGGTCTTTATCTCCAATGAGGACCAAGCGCGTTCCCGATGGAATAGCAGAAAGCAGCAACGCATTGAGCTTAGCATCGATCATCGAACATTCATCGACAATGATCAAATCAGCAAGCACAGCAACTTCTGTTTTTTGTGTGCCATCTTCGCGCAATTGGAGAAGGGCATGCAACGTCCCAGAACGCAACAAATTCCGATCTTCTTCACCCAACGCAGAAGCGATCTGCTTTTCTAAATGGGTCGCAGCTTTACCGGTCGGTGCAGCTAAAACAATACGGAACTTCTTTCTCTCTTCTCTAGATAATCCTTCTAAACACTGTTGGACGAGGTGTTTTGCGGTAAATGTTTTTCCGGTTCCAGGTCCCCCGATAATGAGAGAAACGGAGGAATGGATCGCCAACGCGATCGCCTGTTGCTGTTCGGGATTCAATAGGCTGGAAGCAGGCTTCGATGCGATGGACATTCGAGGTTCTGTTTGAGCAAGGCGCAAAAATTGTTGAAGGAACTGTGTTTCAAAGACCCAGTTCTTTTGAAAATAAAAATTTCCGTTGAAGGAGCACATGGGTTTTAATGGCATCAACTCATCGCCTTGGAGGACTTGATGGATGTTTAGAGGGATCTGATCGATCCCTCGACGAGCAAGATCGTACAGGCGTTGTGTCTTGGGATTAGGCGATGCCATTTCGATATTAAAACAAAGATGCCCATCGACGAAACTTGCCATCATCAATGCCACAAATGCGGCAACCTCTTCTAGGCTGCAATCGGTCTGTGCAAGAAGTCTTTCCGCATAGATCAGAGCGATCGGCTCTAACACCCCTTCGTTAACACATGATTTAAGAAATGGCCATTGCATATAGTACAATTTACCTTGTTTGCGGTCCGAGCGTAAAATGGGACTCTAATTTCGAACTGTCAATATGATGGACGACTTTTCCACGGACAAAAATATAGAAGACACCGCCAAAACAGTCGGAAAAAGGGCGTTTGTCAAACAGCTTTACATAGCGTTTCAGTGCTTCAGCATAAATCGATGCTTGAAGAAAATAGTCATGCTGGTCCATCGACTTTAAGACATTTTCTGGAGAATAATCTTGAAGGGAATCGCCTAAATAGTTGGTCTTCCAATCGAGCAAGTAATATCTCTTTTGCGATTCAAAGACAAGATCGATAAATCCTTTCATCAAGCCCTTTTCAAAAGGAAATAAAAACTCCATCTCTTCCTGGATCTGGACAGGTGGAATTTCGCTTAAAGAGAATCCTTTTAGAGGCGTATGGAGCAAATCCCAAATCGTTGCAAAAAGCGGCTCTTTCCAGTTGCTTAAGGACGTGTTGGCTGTTTGTTTTTCAATGAGCTCGGCAATTATTTTCTGCTGAGGGGAAAAATGCAGTCCCTGCTGAAACAGCTTTTCCATTATTGCGTGAAAGATCAACCCTGTTTGTGTCCCGAGGGGCATGTTGAGCGCTGTCGAGCTCTCATCTTTATTGTCGAGCTGATTGATGCCACGCATTTCAGGTTCTGCTTTTTTCGCAAGCGAGCTATAGGAGACAATCGGCTGAGAAGAAAAAGGAGAAAGTTCGCGCGGTGGAAGATCCAACGTTATCCTCTTCTCTTCTTCAATCGGAAGAGGGGAAACGAGTTTGACTCGAGAAAGGGTAATCGAGGCCTTCTGCTTAACTTCATCAAGAAATGCCTCGACATGCGCATAATCGAACATGGAAAGAGTGGCTGCAGAAAAATAGAGCTCGATCGGAGAGGCTTGCCCCAAGACCACACCATCATTTTTCCGATCGAACGCAAGGGGGATATACACCCGCTTCTTAGCCCGCGTTAAGGCAACATAGAGCTGCCGCAACTTTTCGGCATCGATCTCTTGCAGCGACTTGCAGCATGCTGGGTTATCCAGCTCTAAAGGAACAATTTGACTTTTCCCTTCGTCCTGAACGACAATCTCATCTTGAAGGGGATGGGACGATGCAACGCCTAGAGCAAAGACGATATCGAACTCAAGTCCTTTGCTCATATGCATTGTCAAAATTTGAACCGCGTCTTCATCGCTCCCAATACGCCTTTTTAACCGACTGTCTTCTTCAACGGAAGAAGAGCGCATCTCATCGAGAAGAGAAAGCCATTTCTCAGAGACTCTTTTTTTGGTCCATGCCGATTCCACAATCATTTCAGCCAGCTGTTGCAAATCGCAGTACAGATCGAGATTTCCTTGCGATAATAGGTACTCTTCAACAGAACGATCGCGTCCCCACGCAGATGTTAAAAACTCACGAAAAAATGGAGAAAAGCCCGATTGATGCAGCAGATCTTGAAGGAGAAGTACCTGATCTTTTGCCTCGCGCAACACCCCCTTGTCAAAAGTGCCGTTGATCTGTTCATGGTCCCATCCGATCAACGGACCGCCAAGAAGCTTTTTAAGACGGCTCAAATCGGAGGGAAAACAGACTGCATCGACAAGTTCATACAACGCAACAAACGCGTCCGATTCATTTAAGGGGGTGCTTTTGCGAATGACAGAGGGGATGTGGAAACTTTTCAAAAATTTCCATAACCGTTGGGCTTGGTAGCGGTCCTTGACAAGGACAGCATACTGACTCCACGGCGCGTTATTTTTTCTTGCGAGCATTTCTTGAGCGATGTAGGGGAAAAAAGCGCTTTGTTCCACAGCTTCAGATGGCCACTGCCCGCTCCGTTTTGATCTCTCAGCTTCCGCTGCAAAGAAATGGACTGCTCCCGGAGCCGATTCATCAGGTTCATCCATAGGCTTACCTGCTTTGACCGGAAGGACATCGAGACTAATTCCCAAATGGGGCAAGCTCATCCACCCTTGTGTGCGCTTTGAGGCAAATAGACAGTTCAATGCATCGACTAAAGCTGGTGTTGACCTGTAATTGGTATCTAAATATTTTCGACTCCCCTTTCCTAAGCTGTCAGCCGCCTTTAAATAGGTATAGAGATCAGCATTCCTAAACGCATAGATCGATTGCTTAGGATCGCCGACTAAACAGACTGAACGCACATGACCGATAAACAGAGTTTCAAAGATTTTCCATTGCACAGGATCTGTGTCTTGAAATTCATCGATAATTGCCGCGCGATAGCGCATGCGTATCCGCTCTACAAACTTCTTCTCGTCAAGATTCCGATGCATCTGGAGGAGCAGATCATCGGGAGTTAGCGCATCGCTATTTTTCAAACGGGGCTTTATGTCTTGGCGGCATTCCCGTGCAAGGCGGAGCAAAATCTGCATGGGGTCTCTAGCCGTTGCTACAATCGGAAGAAGGTGCGCGCGCAACTGCTCCACAAGTCCAGGATAGCGCACAGTGCTGGGATCTGGCATTTTCGCACGGACCTTGAGATTGCCACTCTGCATCTTGTCCAGAAAAAGTTCTTTTTCTTTGAGGAGCTGATCGAACTCCTTGGGCATGCATCGCTTTGTTTCCAACATCTGGCCAAGCAGCTGCATTTGATCTCTAAACCGCCCGCTGGCCATTTGCTTATACATGGAGGAATGGAGAACCAAATCGGCAAGAACATTCTCTTTGTTTAGCTCTTTAAACTGCACTAGGGCCTGCTGCCAGGCTTGCAAAGACTCGCAAAATGATCTGGATGGCACGATCTCCTTATCCTGCCCCACAAGGGCTGCCAATCGCGCCTTTAATCGTTCCGGTTTCTTCTTAAAATGACGCAAAAGCAGTGTCACCTGTCCTGGGCTAAAGGAGGAACTATCCAACCTATGGAGTAGAAATTCATGGACGGCCTCCTCCACAGTCTTTACATGCTGGGTATTGTCTGGATCACTTAATTCAAATGATACTCCAGCTTCAAAGGCAAACTCGCTGAGCGCCCTATAACAAAAGCCGTGAATGGTAAAAATTTGAGCAGAATCAAAACAGGCCAGCGCATCTTCCAAACGGCGGATACTTTTGCCTACTCTTTCACCGCCTTCTTCAACAATTGCCTTCAGGTAATCGTGATGAACATCTGCTGATCGGAGCTGATCACGCGCAGACATGAGATTGTGACGGATCCTTGCTTTAAGCTCCCTTGTTGCAGCGCGAGTGAAGGTCACCACTAGGATTTGGTCGAGAAAAAGAGGTTCATCCGATTCGAGCAGCAAGCGAACAACAAAATGCTCAATAGCAAATGTTTTGCCTGTCCCTGCAGAGGCTTCTAGAAAATGGGAGCCGAAGACCGATAAATGACGGCTTAAAATATTAAATTCATCCGTCATTCAATCCCTCCTTTTCCCAGGCCTCTAGCATCGGTTGAAACAATGTTCGAGCATAATCAGACCACGTTGCAAATGACTCCTTAGCATCAGGAAGGGCATTGCGCCGCTTAAGCCACTGCAGATAGGGATCTTCAAAATTATCGTTGTTCACCGATTTTCCAATGGCCTTTTCTAATTCCGATGGCGAATCAAAAAGCAAGCTCGATATCCATTCTGGCATAAAAGGGCTTAAATCCATTAATGCCCTTTCGTAATAGACAATGTAGTGTTGCAATAGGGCAAGATAATCGGAAAAACATCCTGTTTTGACATCTGCTTTCTTCGTTAACAGCACATTCTTTTCCACATAGAAAGGGGGATCTTTCAAACAGCCTAAAACAAGAAGCAATGGCCAACATTTGACCCAATCGGAAAGTTTGTCTTCTCCATGAAAAATAAGACCTTTCGACGTCACATCATCGATCTGGCCAACCATATGAACCAATGATCCATCTGACATCGGGATCGAGATAGCGGGAAGGATCCATTTGCCCTCTTGTTGCAACAGAGGCTGTGAGCACAACAAAGAGAGCTCGACGGAAAAAATATGCTCCGGCCTAATGTCGAAGAATGCAAGACTTCTCTTAAGATCGAACACTTCTTCCTCAATGCCTTCAATAGCAGCTTTTCCAAAAACACCAATAGGAAGCTTACCCTGTTCCCTCCAGACCTTCTCTTGCGCTTTGATCGAGCGTTTTAACAACAGTTTTCTAAACCTTGACCGCGATAAGGCAGAAAGAAGAAAATCTCCATGTTCATCCTCTTCCGACCGCATGGACATCTTTAACACTTGTTGAAAATGGAAGCGGATAGGATTTTTAGCTAGGTCTTTTAAATACCTAATGTCGATCACTCTTTCTTGAGCTTTCACCTCCCCTTTTTCTGAAGTTCGCAAAAAGGGCTCCTGCTTGCCCTCGCTGCAATAGAAGGCTTGCGCACAGTTGAAATGCCTCTTGGAATAGCTTAGCAACGGCGACCCGCTAGCTCCCGATGCAGAAAAATACCGGCTATCAAATGGCAGCGCTGGATGGTGAATAGGGGTGATCCGATTTTCAAAGTAATACATGAGTTCTTGAACGATCAAACTGGGAACTTTCTCTTTGTTATCCTGTGAATCTAGCCGTTGATAGCTGAACATCAAATGGTCTTTTGCTAAAGTGACGCACTCCAAAAAAAGATAGCGATCTTCATCGATCCTTTTTGGAACGAAGTCTTGGTCCTTGTGCGATTTCATAGCGCATAAAGAACTGGGAGGCTCGCTGCGGGGGAAACACCCTTCATCCATGCCAAGAAGCCAAATCACCTTCGCATCCGTGACATGGCCGCTTTTTAACGGTCTAAACGCAATTTTTTGCGCATTATGCGAAAAGAGTGTTCCCGATTGTGCGTCAGCTAAAGTCTGCAGAGCGCGAACAACTGCCTCCACGCTTAGAACAGAATGGTCTTGAATTGGAAAACGAGAGCGCAGTTGATGAATTTCAATCAGAAGAGACTCGTGCCCCTGCACCGGTTCAAAATAATGCAGAACCAATGCTTCGATCACATCAAGCCAGCTTGACAAACTCCTTCTTTGATCTTCGATGACAGGCTTTAAATCTTCGCGTAAAGACCGGATCAATTGGACCAGTTTTCCAAACAGATCCAGGTCTGAAGCTTCGATCCCTCTGCAAGGCCAAAGCTCATTTTCCATTTCAAGGGCCTTTTCTTCATCGACTTGCATGAGCGTGCCAAGGATCAGACGATCTAATCCATTTTCCCATTTGCCCCAACGGATGTTTGCACGATCCACCCAACGCCGGATCTTTGCAACGTCATCCAAAGAAAGTTCCCATTTGTCTCTAAAAGATGAAAATGTCAACAACTCAAGCACAGATTCCGCAGAAAAGCCAAGTTCAGGGATGGACAGCAGATGTAGAACAGCCTCAAATAATTCTTTTTCTCCCGCATCGGAAATACCTTCTAAGCTGTAAGAAAAGGCGCTATCTTTAGCTCCAAAGACAACTTGAATCAATGGTGCATAGAGGTTCAAATCAGGTGCAAGGACAAGAACCTGTTTCGGCTCGATCGGATCATCGCTTTTACGCCGCAGAGCGATGAGATTGCAGAGCTGATTGTAGAGAATTTCCACTTCGCGCAGAATGGATGGCGCAGAATGAACCTGTATCGAACTGTCAGAGGCGGATTCGATCCCAAATTCGTTTTCTCTTGGATTGCGCAAGTTCAGCAAATCTCTTTGAAGGCGAGCTAATCGAGTCTCTCCGCTGGGATCTTGATAATGCTCGTCCGACTCTACGTCCCCTTCCTCAAGAAACTTTAGGAATTCCCTTCCCGCTTTTCCCCAATTCGCAAGCAAAGGATTGGTATCGCGCACATAGTTCTCCCACTGGTCCAACTCTCTCTCTTTAATCCGCATTTTTTCCAAATGACGCCGCCCACCAATCCTTTCTCTGTCCGATGCCAAATCTTCCCAAAACATAGCACAAGGGCTTAAGAGATAAAACGCACTATCGATCCGATTGAAGAACTCCAGATAGAGCTTTGGCATAGAAGAGAATCCAAAGACATGAACTTGAGAGCTAACGGCGTTGTTAAGAGGGAATTTCAGCGCTCTGATCGGATATATCCACCCCGTTTCTTCTGCATAGATATGCGACCAGATCCATTGCTGCCATCCCTTTTCCCTTTTCCAATCGTTTAAAAAGGATTCGCCGTAAAGACCATACTGAAAAAATCGTTTGCTCAACTGCACAGAAAGGGTTCCGATCCGCTTTGAGTAGGCTCTGCTGGCTCTTTGAGAAAGATCGTTGCCAAGATACTCCATCAGGGGCTGTAACATCTGCAATTCTTCTCGCTCAAACCCATCGGGCATATGCACAACTTGACAAATGAGCTGTTCGATCCGAAGGGACAACTCGAGCATCGAAGGGATCTTTAACTGCTTTTCAAAATGGATCGATGCAAGGAGCTCTAAAAAACCTTCTGCGAGCGGCATCACCCGCACGCCGGCAAAGATGTTATAGTCCGGGTGTTCAGCAAAGTGACCAACAAGAAATTCCTTCATTGCTGAGGAGGGAACAATCACTAATCGCTTTTCAAAAGGATTCTTCTGAGGAGAAAATAAATCCTTCCCCATCCTTTGAGCTAAAATGTTTAACTGATTACTATAGAATCGAGATCCTCGCAACACATTAGACCTCTCACGTCACTTTTCAGAATTATACCGAAATATACCGAAAATCGGCTGAAACTTTTTACTGGGATAGGTTCAATGCATGCAATTGTAGACATGCGTTTTTTAATATGCTAACTTAAATTTAACTTTATGCCTTTTTGCGCCCGCCTGCCTCGTCTATTTGCTCTTGGGTATTCGACCGCAGGTCGGATATCCAAAAACAAATATCTCGAAACCCTTGGGGGGCCAAAAAAGGTAGAAAGTCGAGTTAAAAATAAAAAATTAAGTCTCTATATGCCATTGTTTCGTTCAGAAAAACAGAGCGGGCTAAAAAAGGCGCTGCACAAGATTCCCTTCGTTTTTCACAACGGAAAAGGCTCTCTGGCATATCTCAATGCAACACAATTTTTGGGCGTTATCAATGATAATATCTTTAAATTTGTCATGGCATTTCTACTCATTGATGCATTAGGCGCGGATCGGGCCAGTGAAATTTTATCGGCCACAGGAGCTGTCTATGTGATCCCTTTCTTGCTATTATCCTCTTCGGCCGGAATTTTAGCAGACCGCTTCAGCAAACAAAAGCTCTTAATCGTGATGAAAAGCGCTGAAATCTTCGTCATGATCCTAGCTCTTTTTGCTTTTGCATCCAAGAGCGTTTGGGGGTGCTACATCCTTTTATTTTGCCTCTCCAGTCATAGCGCGATGTTCGGCCCCTCGAAATATGGGATCATCCCAGAACTTGTTCCGTTCGATAAAGTTTCACGGGCCAATGGACTGATCACTTCATTTACCTATCTTGCAATCATCATCGGAACATTCCTTGCTTCTTTTTTAACCGAGGTCACCGACCGGCATTTTACTCTGATCGCCGGTTTTTGCCTGCTTGTCGCTGTTGCAGGTTTTATCACCTCGTTCGGGATCAAACAGACGCCTGCACAGGACGCAAAGAAAAAGATCAACTTTTTGTTCATTCGAGAGATCTTTCATACTCTAGTCGATTGCCGCAAACAAAGGCACTTATTGCCAGCAATTTTTGGCTCTGCCTATTTTCTTTTTATTGGGGCGTTTACCCAGTTAAACATCATTCCTTTTGCCATCCAATCCCTGCATTTAAGCGAAGTTGCAGGAGGATACCTGTTTCTATCGACCTCCCTCGGCATTGCACTTGGATCGTTTCTAGCTGGCAAGGTTTCCCGCAAAAGGATCGAGCTCGGCATTTCTTGTGCAGCCGGAATTGGCATCACCCTGTTCTTTTTCCTACTGTCGATTTTTTCCAGAAGCCTGATCTTCGATATCATCTGCTTAATGTCGATCGGAATTCTAGGAGGAATTTTCATTGTTCCCTTTGACACATTTATTCAACTCTACAGCAAAAATGAAAAGCGGGGACAGACGATTGGGGCAGCAAATTTTTTAAGCTTTGCAGGAGTCTTGATCGCATCGATCGCTCTGTTTGTCTTCAACCAAATCTTTGATCTCACCTCGGCAACAAGCTTTGGTGTGATCGGCTTTTTAACCCTCGGTGTAACAGCAGCCTTAACAGTCCGTCTCTCCGATCTCTCCATCTCATTTTTCTCACGTAAAGTTCTTCATCCTCTCTATCGTTTTAAGCGCTCGCCAAATGATCCAACAGAACATTCTGATAATACGATTTTTGTTCTGGAAAATGGACAGTGGAAAGATGCTCTTCTTTTGATTGGCGCCATTCCAAACCTCCACCTACTAATTCCAGTCAAAGAAAATAAGCGCCCCGCTTGGTTCATCCGCATCTTTTATTCATTTCATTGCCTTCCGGCGGAACTCAATTCTAATCAATTGCTTGAAACTGTAAAGACTCATCTTAAGGAAGGAGTTGTTCCTTGCCTTTTCCTAAAGAACCATTGTCCTAAAGCGCTTTGCAGAAACGTCAATTCTCTTTTAGATTTTTTTAAACGCTCTTCCTCAAAAATTCTAATTGCTCAGTTCCAAAAAACCTCTGATGGCCTAACAGTCCACTTCAAGAGACCTTAAATTGCTGCTTTCTCAGTGCGCAAGACCATCATGTCCATCAACAAACCACTCAGAAATCCTCGCAATTCCTCATTGAAAATTTTGGCGAGCTCATCGTTGAAAAAGCAGCAGCTCGGTAGATTGATCTTCCTCCTAAAAAAGAACCCATGAGAGATTTCCCCCATGGGTTCTTTTTTAATTGGATCCATCCTAAGATTAACCCAAAATAACTTGAAGAATCGGTATAGCCAAAGGGCTAGAATCCGTAGATGAATTCAATCTCATACTGCTTGAAGCGTCGATGTGGACCAATATTGTTGTCCAAAGTAATGGATTGTTGCCAGCTTTGCTGAAGATCGAGCTGATTTGTAAGCAACCAGTCAAGAGTCACCTGGAATCCGCGATAATTGACATTTCCAGCTGCTGTTGCGCGAACATTAGGATCGCCTTTTCCATCCGTATCCACTGTGTAAAAACCCACATTTGCAGCATTGCCGAGTCCAATCCCTTGAACATCGAAATCGGGAACGCACTGCGCTTGGAGAACTTGATAATTAGCATCGATGGCCCAGTCTCCTTTTTTCTTCAGTTCACCGATTGAAAAACCGAGATATCCACCCCAATTTTGTTTAGTGAATTTGGTGAGTTCAATCGGCTGGGCTCTGTGGTTATAGAGAGCTGCAGCATAGACCTGCACGACCTTATCCAAATGTTTTGGAAGAAAGCGGTAGCCCAAAAAAAGCTGGGAAACGATAAAGTCAAACCGATGCTGATTGACCTTTTTATGGAAACGCTTAGTATCCCAATCGATCAATGAGTACTTGATATAAAGTCCCGATCCTCCGACATTGAAGATCCCCGTCTCACCCAAATAGCCAAATTGATCCTTGCTGTCATTGATGACAAAAACACCTAAGTGGAGATAGTAATCGCCGATCACATCGGAGCTCTGATCATATTTATACCAAAGGCCGTCAAAGAAAGAATTAAATTCGATTTTGGAATCAACAATCGTCGACATCCGGCGGCGCCCCGCCTCAAAATCCATCGTGTAGGTGTCAGCCTCGACCATGCGAACGCCCCAGTAGGCCCGTTCCAGCTTAAGTTTATTAAGGGTTCCATGAAATACACCTGCATCGTTGTCAAATTCGAGCTTAACAGATCCCCAAGATCTCTCCGTGCGGTAGTCGAACATCAGGTTGACTTCGATATCAAAAGCGTCACTGGGCAGCGGAGAACCATCTTTTTTTACAGCTCCTCCCCGGCCCCTCTGCTTGACATCATCAACTGTCTCAACTGTCGCCTGGTATTCAGTTCGCACTTCACCAGCAATCGAAAGAGCGCCACCGAGTTCGCGGACAGTGACTTGCCGTTTTGTGTTGATCCATTCGCGCAGTGCATTGATATCTTTCTGGTCGATATCGTCCCCTTCATCGATCGTGCTCGCGTGCAATACAGAAGAAAAACAGACGGTCGCGCACAAATAGAAAAAACGGCGCATTAACAGGTTAATATTCATCATAGAGGCTCCTTATCCCTATCCTGCACCATGCTGAATTGATCTGAAGAAAATTTATTCCGATGCATGAATTAATGTTCGGAGAAATGATCAGAACTGCAATGGCGGTGTCGAAAGACACTAAGTTTTATATAGAAAATCTCAATTATTTGCAAAAGGAAACTAGCCCTGAACAATGGGATCAGAAACGGATGTCGGTGCTGACAGTAATGGCCGTTTCGTCATAGAGACGAGCTTCACAGTTGATATTAACCGCTCGATCAAACGAAAGTCCTACTCCTAAGACAATGCCTATCGGGTATTTATTTTTCATCGTAAAATGCTTCTCTGGAAAAATCCAGCTGAGCGCTTTTAAATGGTGGAATTTTGCCCGCACATCAGAATATTTAAGGCCGGCATAGGGAATAACGAGCTTAATCCTGTGAGACACTCCAAGGCCGATCTGCCACTCCCGATAATGGTAGAAGGCCCCTTCAGGACTGATCGCCCCTCCATTGACCTTTAATGAATGGATGTGCGGATTGAATTGAAAATATTTTGCATCGATTCCAAGTTGGGTGCCCCCCCAATAAGCCAGGATCGCTCTTCCGCCAACTGTCCATGCAAAGCATTGGCGCGTCTTAAACTTTAAGCGCAAATCGGAATAAGGCCTGTAGTGGATATCTGCCTCTTCGGCCCCAAACAAACCGTAAACTTCGACACGATCATTACAGCCCAAGGTAACCGAGCCGAAATTACCCATCGCTGCATAGTCTTTTACTTCATGCTTTAGACGAGATCTATGCTCATGAACCCTCAAATTCCGATCAAATACGCCATCCCACTCATACCCCGCTTTGATCGTTATCCACGCATCCTTTTTAGAAAATAGCCCTTGCTCCGGCATCATGGGGAAACTAGGATTGCCGTTATAAAGCGCTTCCATCCTGCTAAACTGAAACAGGCTGAAGACTAAAACATAGAAGAGACGATTTTGCAGACAACTTCTCATAAGCTACAATATCCCATTGTGTCAACCTATCAACCTGAATAATGGGTTTATTTCATAGAACCTTGCCGCATCTTGCGAGTACTTTTCGGAGATTTTGGCACGGTCATAGGTGCTTTCAGCTATTGAACGCGCCAAAATCTCCGGAAAATTGCCTCGCGACCTGCAACACTTCCCCATAAACTCAACCCATTATACCGAAATCACTTAAAAAATCGGAAATTTGGCAAGGAGCCGCCATGAATTTAAGTCAGGCAAAGCCGACGCCGAAGCAGCTCAACTTGAATAAGCAGAGCGATGCAGGCGGATCTCAAATTCATTGGCAAGCGACGCTTGCAAAAACCGATTCTTCAAGTCATTTCGGTATATTCATGGTTATCAAAATTCTCAAGAACTTTCCACGAAAAAAGTTTTTAAAAAGAGAATAGTCGTGATACAATTTTGCTTTTTGAGGCAATTGCAAAACTGCTCTTCTTGAAAAAACCGATTCTTTAAGTGATTTCGGTATACGCGAGAAGGGCCAGAGGACCTTTGTAGTAAGAAGCTAAGTGAAGAGTCCTTGGACACAAGCTAGTCTGGTTAACATATGGCTGAGAAATCCAATATGAAAGATTGCAAATAAGACCTAAAAGTAAGACTTGTCAACAGATTCTTCGAGGAAACCAATGGGAACAGATTCAATAAGAAAAAAACCGACACCATCTCCTTTTAATACGCATTTCCATGCATGGACGATTTGGCTACTAAGCGCCTTGTTCATGTTTTATAAGTATGCGCTGGAAGTATCTCCCAGCGTCATGACAGGGACTCTGATGAGCACATTTAAGATCAGTGGAACGCAACTTGGAAATCTCGCTGCTTGTTATTTTTACGCCTACCTCTTGCTCCAAATTCCTGCCGGCCTACTCCTGGATAAGATAGGACCGCGAAAAGTGACAACAATAGCGATCGCTCTGTGCGCTTTAGGAAGCTTGATCTTTGCAAAAGCAGACACCCTGCTCATGGCAGGGATCGGACGCTTCTTGACCGGTGCCGGCGCTTCATTTGCCGCCGTCAACTGCCTTAAGTTGATTGCTAACTGGTTTCCATTTAAACAGTTTGCTTTTATGGCAGGTCTCATGATGACCGTTGCAATGCTGGGAGCTGTTGGAGGCCAAGCGCCGCTTGCAACCTTTATCGATGCCATGGACTGGCGGTCCGCAATGCAGATCATCAGTATTGCAGGGTTTGTCCTCGCCGTTCTATTCTGGCTGGTTGTCCGAGATATGTCTCCAAGCCATAAAAAGGAGCGGCATATTGTCAGTCAAAGCATCTCTTTTGTGGACTCTGTCAAAAAAGTCCTTAAAAATCGGCAGGGGTGGTGGTTGTCCGTTTACAGTGGCTTTGGATTTGCCCCAGTGATGATTTTCGGCGGCCTCTGGGGGGTGGCCTTCATATCGGAAGCCTTTGGACTTAATCAAAACCTGTCCGCACAAGCAGTTTCCTTAATTTTCATCGGCTTTGCGGTTGGAGCGCCTACCTTTGGTTGGTTCTCAGATTGGATCGGGAGAAGAAAAATCGTCATGTTTTGGGGAACTTTGATCGGATTGTTCAGCATTTCTGCTGTCATCTATTTTCCAGGACTCACGTGTAATTCCCTCATGATACTGCTATTTCTATTCGGTTTTTCCATCAGCAGTTTTCTCCTCTGCTTCACGATGATCCGTGAAATCAGCATACCGATCCTGGCCGCAACAGCGATTGGTTTTATGAATGCTTTTAACTCCCTATTCGGCGCATTTTCCGACCCCATGACCGGCTTTTTCCTCGATCTTGGATGGGATGGAAAACTCGTTGAAGGAGCAAGGATCTTTTCTGTTAGCGCCTATCAAGCTGCGTTCTTGACTCTTCCCATTTATCTGGTGATCGCGCTCTTTACACTCTTTAAAATTAAGGAGACGCACTGCAAGTCTTCATTCCCAACACAACTACCTTAATTTTTATGAGAGCTACAGGACGCGGTGTTAGTGGGTACACAAACAACCGCGTTGAGAGGAAACTCCTAATGCAGCATTTAGATCCAGAAGCCCACCTCAATGCTTTTATTGACATCATAACCTGAATAATGAGTTTAGTTTATAGGGAATTGTTGCAGGTTGCGAGGCAATTTTCCGGAGATTTTGGCACGTTCAATCGCTGAAAGCACCTATAGATGTGCCAAAATCTTCGAAAAGTGCTCGCAAGATGCGGCAAGGTTCTATTTCTTTAAGATGGCCAAGAAATAAACCCAAAGTTCAGGTTCATAGGATAAGTAACACTAGATTATGCTCGAGGCCTCGTATCTAAGGCGTTCATTTGGGTAGAATATTCGGAGGGGCGGACATAAACGGACCACGTTTTTTTATCTGTTCCATTGATCCAATGCTGCCAAGAGCTCATCGGCATGCCTTGGGACGCTGTCCGGTCCATCCTCCATAATTCTAGCCTTCCGGTGCCAGGATTGATGAGGAAGCCAAAATAGAAATTAGCCCAATTTGTATCAGCAAACACAAACGGTGTTGGAGCGCTGATATTAAGGAAACGGGCGTGCTGTGCAATATGCTGATGCAGATCAAAAGAATATCCAATCTTTTGATGAGCCTTGACCCAACAAAGCTTTGCTGCTTCCTTAATCATTTTTCCACTCATGAGAGGAACCGGTGAATCTGCAAACGTATTCATAGCAACAGAAATCTTTTCATCAAACCGATCAGCAAACAGCCTCCGCAGGATCACCTTAAATTCCCGCCCCGGTACAATGGGCAGGGTCTGATAAAGAAAAGAATCGATCTTATCGGCAGCGATCCGTTTGTGTTCAGGGGTCTGCAAAGCCTCCGCTGAGATCAGGCACTCGAGGACTTTTGTTCGAAACGCCACAATTTTCAGAGGATCTTGCGTCGGTGAAAATTTCTTATGGAGGTGATGGTTGAGAATAGGGGACAATTCAGCAGAAAATAGATCGATCAACAGCTGCTGCTCTTGAGCATCCAAAAGCATCCTTGCATAGAACTGGTGGCTTGGAGAAAAAACCTGATCGCGGACCCAAGTATAAGTGAATCCCTCCTCTTGCCACCCCTCTTTGTACAAACGAAGAGAGGGGTGCAAGACAAAGGTGTGGGAAGGTGAGGCCATCAGTAAAGCTTTCTCAGAATTTTTAACGAAAGGATCAGTTACATAGGGCGGTTGATTTTTAATGCAATCGATTAAAAAGATGAGGAGCTCGGTCTCATTTTCCACCCAGCGACTCTCTTCTGTAAGCTCATCTTGACGCCGATAATAGGTCTTTAACAGCGTGGTCATCGTCCCCCCCGATGTATACACCCATGGCTTTTTTTCCTCTGTTTTCACTGAGGGTTTCCCGCCAAGATGAGCCTTGGCCATCCGTTGGAGCGCCGTTTCCAAAAATAGAGAGGTCCGGACGTGATTGACGATCGCTGATGTGATCCCTAATACTTCCCGGTCCCCGCCTTCCCAATCACAATCGGCGGCAATTGCCGATTCGGTGGCATTGAAAAAATTGGCTAACGCGTCCACATATTGTTCCGCATTGTAGATCAATGTCCAAAGGGCTGGATCACTCCTTCCATGTTTGTAGACAAGGCGGAAACCCGCAGGGCTATCATTGTAAATATCACCTTGGACATCTTGCATTTCTGCATCGTAGATCTCCTGAAAATACTCAGGAAATTTGGCATCGTATTGCTTAACTAAAAAGGAGAACAGATTCGAGTAGTTGGACCCTATTGTGTAGCTCTTATCCCTCATTTCCAAGCAGACACGCATATGGGAAACCCGGCTTTGAAATTCCGCTTGAAGCCTTCTGAATTCTGATTCTGAACCTGCATTTTTTAACAAGGCTTCTGTGCCCCTGACCTGATCAAACGCGATCTCGTATTCAGTCTGATACTTCTGAATGTCCTGATTAGCCTGAGCAATCTTCTCTTCTAAATGATGGTAGATGATCTCTCCAATTCCCCCACTTTCTTCATGATGCAGCCCTAGGCTTGAATAGAGATTCCAACGAGAAAACTCCATTTTCACTTCGGAAAAAGAGGCTAAAGTAAATTCCCAGGCTTTTAAGAGGGCGTGATCGCAAAATCCTTTGAATACCGCACGGGCCTGTTTTTCAACCCTTCCAAGCTTCTGTGCAAGATCAATTTTTTCAAAAGAGTCTGGAGCTGCGTACGATTGGGAGAGCTTGCTGGTTTTGGCGTGGGCCAATTCTAATCGCTCGGCCATCTCGATATCGCTGTCGTTCAATCGATACAAGTCCAAGAGCGCTCGATGAAGAAATTGTTCCACCGTGACATTTTTTTTGCCTTTGAGCTCAAAGGCGACGAGCTCCTTCAGCTTTTCTGCCTTTTGTTCCCAATTCAACCCTTCTTGAATGAGCCCCACAACTGTGCATGCATGCATTAGTCCCGGACTTAACCACACTCGAGCCATGGTATTTGGGCTCACAATTGCCTTTCTCAGATCACCGATTCCGGTGCTTGGGCTTAACGGAACAGAATACTCCACGCCGCCAAAAATCCTTTTTAATTTGCCCAAGATTAAAAGCTGCAGAAGGTCCTCAAGCAGATTCTCCGGCTGCTCGCGTTGAATAAAAATTGCAGGAGCTGTTGCAAAACAGGATCCGACGTTTTGGCGAAGAGGAGTAAGCAATGCTGAAAGGGCCGCGATCCGGATATGGCCGTCTGTCAACCCATTGGGATGGTAGATCCCAAGGCTTTGCCTGACAAGCTCCTCTGCCCAAGAGCTGCACAGCGGTTTCTGAAATCGCTTTAACATAGGAATAAGCAATGGATTATCCCGCAGCTTCTTTAAGATGGCCAATGCGTGTTCGGTCAGAGAGGAATCGTTAAATCCATCCGCATAAAAAAGATACCCCTCCGTCTCAAACAACTCGATCCATCGACCAAGCAAGCTCTTCTGGAACTCCCCTTTTTTGTCGATCAACGAAGAAGCGATGATCTGTGCTCTCCGAAGGCCTCGAAAGCAAATGCTGTGTTGAAGGGAAGACTGATCAGTAAGAAAGGAAAGAAAAGCTTCATCTTTAATGCCCAGCAGCTGGGCAAGTCCTTTTTCGGGGGGAAGGTTTTGATAAAGGGAAAACAACAGACCTGTCAAGGAGTGGGGATCTAAACTCGCGCCATCAAAATGCTCTTGAGATCCTAAATCCATGCTTGCAACCACCAAATAAATTAATTTTTAATGATTAGAGCATATCCCAGATTTTTTTGCCTTTCTATTTTGTCTGTTAGTGATTTAGAATCAATGCTAAAACTTAATCTTAAGAGATTCCCATGCTGATTCGCATTCATAACCAACAAGAAATAAATCTTCCAGAAGGAAGTTCTGCTAAAGACCTTGCAGAAAAGCTCAACATGCGTAACCCCGATCAATCGCTTGCAGCAAAGATCAACGGGAAACTGCGCGACCTGAACACCAAGCTCAACGAAGGCGATGAGGTCATTTTAATCCACTTCGAAGATCCTGAAGGCAAAGAAATTTTTTGGCACACATCCGCACACGTTCTGGCTCAAGCAATCCTCCGCCTGTTCCCCAATGCGAAACCCACCATTGGACCGCCAATTGAAAATGGCTTTTATTACGACTTTGCCGATCTGAGCATTTCTGATGCCGATTTTGCAGCGATTGAAAAAGAGGTTGAAAAAATCGTCGGTGAAAACTACGTCTCTGAGAGACATCTCCTCAAAGGAAAACCGGATGCCCTCGAGCGCTTTAAACAAAACAAGTACAAATGCGAATTGATCCAAGGATTTGAGGACGCAGAGCTCTCCGCCTATTCGCAAGGGGAATTTTTTGACTTATGCCGCGGTCCCCACCTTCCTAATTTAGGAAAGATCAAAGCATTTAAAATTCTCAAGACATCAGGAGCTTACTGGAAGGGGGATTCCAACCGGGAAATGCTCACACGGATCTATGCGATCTCTTATCCCGACCGAAAGGCCCTTAAAGATTACCTTTTCTTGCTGGAAGAAGCAAAAAAACGGGACCATAAAATCCTTGGCCCGAAGCTCGACCTCTTCTCCATTCACGAAGAGGCTCCCGGCATGCCCTTTATCCACCCCAAAGGGATGATCCTCTGGAACCGGCTGATCGACATGTGGCGTAAAATGCACCAAAAAGCAGGATACGTCGAGATCAAAACTCCCCAGATCATGAGCCAAGAGCTCTGGGAAACCTCGGGCCACTGGTTCCATTACCGAGAAAACATGTACGCCTTCAATATCGAAGAGCGCCATTTTGCCATCAAGCCGATGAATTGCCCAGGCTGTATGCTCTATTACCGCTCCCATTCCCACAGTTACCGTGAACTGCCGCTGCGCGTTTCCGAATTGGGACACGTCCACCGGCATGAGGCATCAGGGGCCTTAAGCGGACTGTTCCGCGTCCGAAGTTTCCACCAAGACGACGCCCACTTGTTCATGAAACCAAGCGACATCAAACAAGAGATCATCAATGTGCTTTCTTTAGTCGATGAGACCTATTCGACATTCGGGCTTTCCTACCGCCTAGAACTGTCAACTCGTCCAGAAAAGAGCATCGGCTCAGACGAAGACTGGGAAATTGCGACCTCAGGACTAAAAGACGCCCTCGATTCATGGGGTCAGCCTTATCGGGTCAACGAAGGGGACGGCGCTTTTTATGGGCCGAAAATCGACATCCATATCCGCGACGCTTTGGGAAGATCGTGGCAATGCGGAACGGTCCAACTCGATATGTCTCTTCCAGAAAAATTCAAACTGGAATATATGGATAGTGACGGACATGCGAAACGACCTGTTATGGTGCATCGCGCGTTGTTTGGATCCGTTGAGCGCTTTATGGGAATCTTGATCGAGCATTTCGCTGGCAAGCTCCCCCTTTGGCTCTCGCCTAATCCAATACGCATCATCACCATTGCAGACCGACATGCCCAATATGCACACGAACTTGCGATCGAAATTCGAAAAGCAGGGCTATTATGCGAAGTCGACGATTCGAGCGAATCGGTCAATAAAAAGATCCGGAACGCACAATTGATGCAGATCAATTATATGCTGACCGTTGGCGATAAAGAGCTCGAAAACCGATCGATTAACTTAAGAACACGCGACAACGTTGTTCATGGAGAACTCGATCTTAAAACGTTCTTGAGAACTTTAGAAAAAGAACTTGCCGATCGTTCTCTAACATCTTACTTTTCAAAAGAGGGTAGCGGGAAATGAAAAGGATCGCCGTTAGCAGTTTTAAAGGCGGGACCGCAAAGACATCGACAGCCTTGCATTTAGGTGCAGGGCTTGCAAAATTCCACAAGCAAAAGGTTCTCCTCATCGACTTTGATGCTCAGGCCAATTTGACAACAGGATTGGGATACGATCCAGATGCTCAAGACAGCATGGCGCCTGTGCTGCAAGGAAAGAAAAAAATTGATGAGGTGATCGTTTCCACAGCAGTTAAAAATCTCGATCTGATTCCAGCCGATACGTGGCTAGAGCGCGTCGAAGTCACAGGACAGCTCGCAGCTGACCGGTATTCCCATGAACGGCTCAAAGAAATTCTAAAACCTCTCAAGTATGATACGATCATCATCGACACGCCTCCTTCTCTTTGCTGGCTGACCGAATCGGCGTTAATTGCCGCTCACCACTCGCTTGTCTGCGCAACGCCCGAGTTTTACAGCATTAAAGGCTTGCAGAGACTCTCCCAATTCATGCAGAGCATTGGACAGCGCCATAGTTTAGAAGTGCTCGGCGTCGCCCTTTCCTTTTGGAACCCGCGAGGAAAAAGCAATGATGCATTTTTAGAAGTGATTGAAACGACATTTCCAGGAAAAATTCTGAGATCGAAAATCCGTCGTGACATCCGCGTTTCCGAAGCTTCTGTGTATGGAAAGCCGATTTATGAGACTGCACCCAAGAGCCGCGCATCTGAAGATTACCTTGCTCTGACAAAAGAACTCATCAAATTCATGCGCACTGATTGATTTGTAAAACAGCTGGACATTGTGAATCCTATGGCGAAAATGAACTCTCTGCTATCTCAGCGATTGAAAGTAGCGACAGAAAAGTTGTCAAAGATGACCAATCTCGTTGAGATGTCTTCTTCGGGCAATTTATCGAGTTTTTCAGGCGTTTTCCGCGTTTCTCCTCTAACTGAGAGAGAACAGGAATCTCTCCAACAGATTCTCAATCATTTTCGTGAAGAGACGCAAGAGATCTCCGAAGATTTATCGGAGCTTTCTGCGATCACTGCCGAAGTGAAGGCGATCAATAACCAAGCGATCATCCTCCATGGCGAAAGGATTCAAAAAGCGCAAGGGATCTTTAAAAAATACCGCGACGGAGCTTTCAGCGCCTGGCTTGTCGCAACCTATGGCAACCGGCAAACTCCTTATAACTTTTTACAATACTACCAACTCTACACCTCTCTTCCCCATACTCTGCATCCGCAACTTGACAACATGCCGCGACAAGCAGTCTATAGCCTGGCAAGTCGCGAAGGATCGCTCGATCAAAAAAAAGAGATCATTGCCGGTTACCAAGGGCAGCCCAAGCAAGAGCTGCTTAACCTGATTCGACAGACATTTCCTTTAGCAGACTCTGACAAGCGGGCTCAAAATTTAGGGGACTTTGCAATCAATTCCCTCAAACGGCTCCATCTGCAACTGAGCACAGCTCCCTTTAATCCATCTTCCACGCAGAAAAAGCAGATCAATGAATGGCTGAAAGCACTTAAAACCCTGATGGAAAACGGCAGTTTATGATGAATGATAAGCACTACCAATCTCCGCTTTCTGCTCGCTATGCAAGCCAAGAGATGTCCTATCTATTTTCTCCTCATTATAAGTTCACGATCTGGAGAAAGTTATGGGTCGCTCTTGCAAAAGCCCAGCAAACATGTGGACTTTCAATCACTGATGCGCAGATCAAATCGCTTTTACAGAACGTCGATACAGTCGATATCGCCAAAGCGGAAGAATATGAGAAGCAAGTCCGCCATGACGTGATGGCCCACATTCATGCTTACGGAGAGCAATGCCCAGAAGCAAAAGGGATCATCCATCTCGGCGCAACCTCTTGCTACGTGACCGATAACGGAGATCTTCTCCAAATGCGCGAAGCATTGAAGCTCATCCGCAACAAGACCATCCAAGCGCTCCGGCATCTGGAGCCTTTTGCAGCCCAATATGCCCATCTTGCCTGTTTGAGCTACACCCATTTTCAAGCCGCTCAACCCACAACTGTCGGAAAGCGGGCATGCCTATGGCTTCAGGACCTTCTGATCGATTTAAAAGATATCGAACACGCGATCGACGAGATCCATTTTTTAGGCGTTAAAGGGGCAACGGGAACTCAAGCTTCATTCCTTTCCCTATTCCATGGCGACCACCACAAAGTCAAACAACTCGAAACCTTGGTCGCTAAAGAGATGGGCTTTAACCGGATCTTGCCGATTTCTGGCCAGACCTATACGAGAAAGCAGGACATTCGGATTGCAGCAACGCTTGCAAGCCTAGCCTCTTCTGCCCATAAGTTTGCAACCGATATCCGCCTTCTTTCCCACCTCAAAGAGATGGAAGAACCTGTTGCGGACAAACAGGTCGGCTCCTCAGCGATGCCCTATAAACGCAATCCGATGCGCAGCGAACGGATCTGTGGACTCTGCCGGTTCCTCATCTCTTTAAATGAAAACGCCCTCTATACGGAAGCGACCCAGTGGCTGGAAAGAACGCTCGACGACTCGGCAAATCGAAGGCTCTACATTCCCGAACTCTTCCTTACAGCAGATGCCATCTTAAACCTCATGTGCGACGTCACGGCAAACTTAGTCGTGCATCCCAAAATGATCGAAAGACATTTGAACGAAGAGATCCCATTCCTTGCCACAGAACAGGTCCTCATGGAAGCTGTCAAATTGGGCAAAGACCGGCAGCACATCCATGAACGTCTTCGCATCCACAGTCTAGAATCCAGCAAACAGATCAAAGAACATGGACAACCCAACGATCTACTTCAACGCATTGCAAACGACACCACCATTGGACTAACCCTTGAGCAAATCCAAGAATTTGTCCGTCCAGAGCATTTCATCGGACGCGCCGTCGAACAAGTGCACGCCTTCCTTAATGAAGAAATCGCCCCAGTCCTCCACCGTCACCAAGAAATTAAACCGATCAGCTCACCTGTCCGCGTTTAATTATTGTACCCTTCTGGCTTCCTCATCTTTCTGGCGCTATTGAGGGATCGATTCCGACCGATCCACGTAGAGTGCAAAAGGGCATGAAATTTTTAACCACAGAGAGCACAGAGGACACAGAGAAGGAAGACCCAAATTCCCTGAGGGGGAAGATCATTGGGGCATCTATAGAAATACATCGGACTCTCGGGCTTGGGCCTCCTTGAATCTGTCTATGAGGCACGCCTGATTTAGGAGCTACGACTCAGGAGATTGAAGGTAGAACCTCGTAAGTCGATGCCTGTGTTTTATAAAGACGTGTACCTTGATTGTGGCTATCGTGTTGATGTAGTGGTTGGAGATCGAGTGATTGTGGAGATCAAATCGGTGAGCTGTCTTGCTCCGATTTATGAGGCGCAGTTGCTGTTCTACCTGAGATTATCCGATTGTAAAATCGGACTGCTGATCAACTTTAACGAGAGAACTCTTAGGGAGGGGATTCGGCGCATGAGGATATAATTCCTTCTCTGTGTCCTCTGTGGTTGAAATTTTTTATATTAACCTAAATA
>JACCED010021605.1_pt1 | contig 25427 bp, 24 predicted proteins | sample 7455021 | NCBI WGS metagenome assembly JACCED01 (sample SAMN15323456, study PRJNA562643) | freshwater metagenome | isolation source: river surface water | place: USA:Blue River Watershed | collected 2017-08-19
TGCTCGGGGCCAACCCCCGGATAATCTAAGCCAGCCGACACCGAATGGGTCTCGGCGATCTGGCCAGAGGCATCCTGCATGAGGTAAGTGCGATTGCCGTGCAGCACGCCAGGCGTTCCCGCTGACAACGGAGCCGCATGCCGGCCTGAAGCGATGCCCTCGCCTGCACCCTCAACCCCGACAAGCTGAACACCAGGGAAATTGAGATAGTAGTAAAAAATGCACATGGCATTCCTGCCACCGCCCACGCAAGCCACCACCATATCGGGCTGACGGCCCACCATCTCGGGCATCTGCCAGAGGCATTCCTTGCCCACCACCGAATTAAAGTCGCGCACCATCATCGGATAAGGATGGGGGCCCGCCACCGTGCCGATAATGTAGTAAGTGTTTTCTACATTGGTGACCCAGTCACGCATCGCTTCGTTTAGCGCATCCTTGAGTGTTTTCGAGCCGCTTTCTACCGGAACCACAGTTGCACCGAGAAGCTTCATGCGATACACATTGGCTGCCTGACGCACGACATCGGTTGCGCCCATATACACCACACACTCCATGCCGAATCGCGCGGCGACAGTAGCAGTCGCAACGCCATGCTGGCCAGCGCCAGTCTCCGCGATCACACGGGGCTTGCCCATACGACGGGCCAGCAATGCTTGACCAATGGTGTTGTTGACCTTATGCGCGCCAGTGTGATTGAGATCCTCGCGCTTAAAGTAAATCTGCGCGCCGCCACACATCTCAGACCAGCGACGAGCGTGGTACACCGGGCTTGGCCGGCCAACAAAGTGCTTTAGTTCACGATGAAATTCCTCAATGAACTCAGGATCCTGGCGATAGCGATCGTAGGACTTGCGCAATTCTTCCAGCACATGGGTTAGTGTCTCGGAGACAAAGCTTCCACCGTAGGGGCCAAAGTGGCCGCGTGCGTCGGGAAATGCATAGTCCTGCTCGCCTGAACCGGGTGACTGCTGAGGAAGATCGTTGGGCTTCATGAAATGTTTTTTAAAAGTCGGTTTGCATCGGCCGCCTGCACGGCGGCCACAAACTCCCGAATCCTGATTGCGTCCTTAATCCCTTTGAGCTGTTTTCCGTTTTCCCAGGCCTCTACCCCACTGCTGACATCCACACAGGGCGGCGCCAGCTGGGCAACCGCCCGGCCCACAGACCCCGATTCTAGCCCCCCCGACAATACCCAGCAGAACTCATGTCGCGGGGCCTTCGCAAAGGCGCCGCTAAGCCTGGTCCAATCAAACGCCTGGCCGCTGCCGCCGAAGCCGGCACTGTCGGCATCAAATAGGACCGCATGGCAATCCGAATACGCCGCGACCTGATCCGCGAGCACGGGCGTCGAAGGGCTGGCAGCCTTTTCCCCTTGGGCCGAGAGGCGAAGTGCCTTGATCACCGGCCGACCCAGGCCGCGACAGTCCTCAGGTGACTCATCACCATGCAGCTGCAAATGCGAAAGGCCAACCTCATCAGCAACCGACATCACGATGTTGCGCGGCGCATTCACAAAAAGGCCGACAACAGCCACCCATGCGGGGACACGTCGTATGAGACGCTGCGCCTGCTGAATCGAGACCGAACGGGGGCTCGGCTCGTAAAACACAAAGCCCAAGGCATCGGCTCCAGCCTGAACAGCAGCCTCGACATCTGCCTCGCGGGTCAGTCCACAAACTTTGATTCGGGTACGCATAACAATTGAGAATCGTACTCGACATGCGAGAGACAAAGGCCCTGAGCGGGAAAGGTGCGGGCGGCCTGGGTCCGATCCCGGCTGGCCAAGACTTCTTGGGCCCACTGCAATGTCGCCGCGCCCCGACCGACCTCCACCACTGTGCCCACAAGATTGCGCACCATGTGATGCAAAAACGCGTTGGCCTTGAGATGAAACTCAATCACCGCATCTGATTCAATCACATCAAACTGATACAGCTCCCGAATCGGGGAGCTGGCCTGGCATTCTGACGACCGAAAGGCGCTGAAATCATGCTTGCCGACATAAAGCGCGCAGGCTTGTCGCAGCAACTCACGATCAAGCGGCCGATAGCACCAGGCCGCGTAGCGCTGCATCAGCGGTGAGCGTGTCGGAGCGCACAGCAGTCGATAGATATACGTGCGAGAACGGGCCGAGAATCTGGCGTGGAACTCCGTGTCAACACGACAAGCCCAGCGCACGGCAATACTCTGCGGCAAGAGCGCATTCAGTCCGCGGACCCAATTCCACTCGGCCCGCTCAAGCTCGGTATCAAGATGCACCACCTGGCTGCTGGCATGCACGCCAGCGTCGGTTCGGCCCGCACAAATGGTGGAGTGTGCACTGCCCGTAAATTTTAAAAGGGCTGCCTCAAGCTGATCCTGAATCGTGTTGCCGCCTGGCTGGGTCTGCCAGCCGCTCCAGTCCGTGCCGTCATACTCCAGCCCCAGAGCAAGCCGCATCAGCGCTCAAGCAAGATGCGCAGCATGCGACGCAGCGGCTCGGCAGCGCCCCAGAGCAGCTGATCTCCCACAGTAAAGGCGGCGAGATACTGCGGGCCCATGGCCATCTTATGCAGTCGGCCCACAGGAATCTGCATGGTGCCGCTGACGGCTGCTGGGCTTAATTCACGCTCGGAGCGCTCGCGTTCATTCGGAATAACACGCACCCAGTCGTTCGCACTGGCAAGAATCGCTTCGATATCCTGCAAAGAAACATCTTTCGTGAGCTTGACAGTAAGCGCCTGCGAATGACAGCGCATCGCCCCCACTCGAACACAGAGCCCATCAATCGGGATAGATCCTGGCGAACGGAAGGCGGGTTTGCCCAGAATTTTGTTAGCTTCAGCGCCGCCCTTCCACTCTTCCTTGCTCTGGCCATGCTCAACTGGCACATCAATCCAGGGAATCAAACTGCCGGCAAGCGGCACGCCACGAAAATTTTCTACCGGCAGTCCCGACGCCGCACCGCCACGCAGCAGTTCGCTGATCTTTTTATCAATCTCAAGAATCGCCGATGACGGATCGGCAAGCTCTTGGGAAACTGACTGATGCAGCCTGCCCATTTGCGCGAGCAGCTCGCGCATGTTCTGCGCGCCCGCACCCGATGCGGCCTGATAGGTCATCGCGCTGACCCACTCCACCAGACCCTCGCGAAATAGCCCACCCATGGCCATGAGCATCAGGCTCACGGTGCAATTGCCGCCAATCCAATTTTTTCCACCGGCCGCCAAGGCCCGGTCAACCACGGCGCGATTGACCGGATCCAAAATGATCACGCAGTCGTTTTCCATGCGCAGCGCCGAGGCTGCATCGATCCAGTGACCCGCCCAGCCGCTCGCCCGCAATTTGGGATAAATCTCTTTGGTGTAGTCACCACCCTGGCAAGTGATCACGATATCCATTGCCTTTAAGGCCGCAATATCTGAAGCCGACTGAAGCGGCTGCTGGGTCTGAGCAAAAGCCGGGGCGGCGCCTCCTGCATTTGAGGTGCTGAAAAACACAGGATCAATCAGTTTGAAATCGTTTTCCTGCTGCATTCGCTGCATCAGGACTGATCCCACCATGCCCCGCCATCCCACCAGACCAACTTTTTTCATTGCCATTTCTCTTTTCTTAATTAGGCCAAAGCGGCAATCACCGCATCCCCCATCTCCACCGTTCCCGCCCGCCTGCAGCCCTCGCGGTAAATATCAGGCGTGGCAATGCCACTAGACAGCGTCTTACGGACGGCAGACTCAATCTGGTCAGCCGCCTGCGACAAGCCACAGGAGTAACGCAGCAGCATGGCAGCCGACAGAATTGTGGCCAAGGGATTGGCGAGATTCTTTCCTGCAATATCAGGGGCCGACCCATGAATCGGCTCGTATAGGCCTTTGTTATTCGCATCAAGCGAGGCCGAAGGCAGCATACCAATTGAACCCGTGAGCATGGAGGCCTCATCGGAGAGAATGTCGCCAAACATATTGCCCGTCACGAGCACATCGAATTGCTTTGGGTTTTTTAAAAGCTGCATAGCGGCGTTATCCACATACATATGGGTGAGCGCTACATCGGGATATTCCTTTCCCAAAGTGGTCATCACATCACGCCAAAGCTGTGTGGTCTCAAGCACATTGGCTTTATCGACCGAGCAGACCCTACGATCGCGCTTTCTTGCGGCCTCAAACGCAACCCGGCCGATTCTGATAATTTCGCTTTCGCGATAGATCATCGTGTCAAAGCCCTCGCGCTCACCGTTTTCGAGCACGCGAATGCCACGCGGCTTACCAAAGTAAATGTCTCCAGTGAGCTCGCGAATGATCATGATGTCCAGGCCGGACACCACTTCAGGCTTTAGCGTCGATGCCCCTGCAAGCTCGGGATAAATGATTGCAGGCCGCAAATTTGCAAAGAGCGTCAGTTCTTTACGCAAGCCGAGAATGGCCTGCTCGGGCCGAAGCTCGCGCGCCAAGTTATCCAAACTGAAATCGCCAACCGCACCAAACAAAATGGCATCGGCCGACTTTGCTAGTCGCAGCGTTGTATCGGGCAGCGGATGGCCGCTGGCCCGATAGCCTGCGCCGCCCACTGGCGCCTGCTCTAGCGCAAGCGAAAAGTGGCCCTGTGCCGCCAACCGCTCGAGCACCCGCACCGCCTGCTGCGTGATCTCGGGGCCAATACCATCTCCTGGCAGAACAGCGAGTTTCAAGAGCTTTGACATCGCTTACTCCTGGTCAGCCTAACGCCCGATGCGGATCAACTGCTAGCCACGGCTGATCGGTAAGCCGCCGAGATTCAAAGGCTCGAATTTTCTCGGCATGCTGCAGTGTAAGCCCAATGTCATCGAGCCCATTGATCAGGCAGTGTTTACGAAAAGGCTCAATGTCAAAAGACCGCGCAAAACTTCCATCCAGGCTTTCCACCGTTTGCGTTGAAAGATTGATCTTGAGCTGAAATCCTTCTTCACTGAAGACCCGCTGAAAAAGAATTTCCACATCGCTTTCGGCCAGCACAATCGGCAGCAGGCCATTTTTAAAGCAGTTATTAAAAAAGATATCGGCATAAGATGGTGCAATCAGCACGCGAAACCCGTAGTCCTCCAGAGCCCAAGGGGCATGCTCTCGGCTCGACCCGCAGCCGAAATTACGGCGGGCCAGCAAAATACTCGCACCCCGATAGCGGGCCTGATTTAAGACAAAATCTTTTTTCAAAGGCCGTTGGCTGCAGTCCACGCCCGGCTGGCCTTCATCCTCATAACGCCAGGCATCGAAAAGATTCGGGCCAAAGCCACTGCGCTTAATCGACTTTAAAAATTGCTTTGGGATGATCGCATCCGTATCGACATTGGCCCGATCCATCGGTGCGACAAGGCCCTGATGCTGGTCAAGAGGTTTCATCGAGAGAATTCCTCGCAGTTAGAAATTTCGAATATCAACAAAATGGCCTGCCAGCGCTGCGGCAGCCGCCATCGCGGGTGAGACCAAATGGGTACGGCCTCCTGCGCCCTGCCGGCCCTCGAAATTGCGATTTGATGTCGAGGCGCTACGCTCACCGGGCTCGAGCCGATCAGCATTCATTGCGAGACACATTGAGCAGCCTGGCTCGCGCCACTCAAAGCCCGCCTGCCGAAATACCTGGTCCAGGCCTTCCTGCTCCGCCTGGGCCTTTACCAAGCCCGATCCGGGTACGACCAGCGCCAGCTTCACATTGCCGGCTTTTTTGCGGCCTTTGATGACAGCTGCAGCCGCACGCAAATCTTCGATGCGCGAATTCGTGCACGAGCCGATAAAGACCTTATCGACTGCAATCTCGGTCAAAGGGGTGTTGGGCGCAAGGCCCATGTATGCAAGCGCGCGTTCCATACCCTCACGCCGCGAGGCATCCGACTCGTGAGCAGGATCAGGAACTCGTGCGCTCACTGGCAAGACCATCTCGGGCGAAGTGCCCCAAGTAATCTGGGGGGCGATATCTGCAGCGTTCAGTTCCACAACCGAATCGAAACGGGCATCCGAATCGGAATGCAGCGTATTCCAATACGTAACCGCCCGATCCCAATCCGCAGCTTTTGGTGCCATGGGCTTATTGCGAACATAGTCAATCGTTTTTTGATCAACTGCGACCATTCCGGCGCGGGCGCCCGCCTCAATGGCCATGTTGCAAACGGTCATACGGCCTTCCATAGACATGGACCGCATCACCGCCCCACCAAACTCAATCGCAAACCCGGTTCCACCCGCAGTACCAATTTTTCCAATCACGGCAAGCACGACATCCTTTGGAGTGACACCTGGCCCCAGCGCGCCTTCGATCTTCACCAGCATCCGCTTGGCTTTTTTCATCAGTAAGCACTGGGTCGCGAGCACATGCTCGACCTCCGAAGTACCGATTCCCATTGCAAGGCATGCGAACGCACCATGGGTGCTGGTGTGGGAATCGCCGCAGACAACCGTCATGCCCGGCAGCGTTGCGCCCTGCTCAGGTCCAATGACATGCACGATGCCCTGACGGTGATCTTTGATATTGAAATATGTGATGTTGAATTTTTTGGTATTCGCATCCAGCGTCTCTACCTGCAGACGCGAGACCGGATCGCTGATGCCGCGCGAGCGGTTCGTGGTTGGCACGTTGTGATCCACCACCGCAAGGTTGGCAGCATTACGCCACGGCTGGCGGCCGGAGAGCTCGAGGCCTTCAAAGGCCTGTGGGCTCGTGACCTCGTGGACCAGGTGGCGATCAATATAGATCAGACAGGTGCCATCAGCTTCCTGATGGACGACATGCTCATCCCATAACTTGTCGTAAAGGGTGCGTCCTGACATCGTCAATCTCACTAAGAATTCGAAAAGTTTTTTTCGGAACCCTTAATTATGCCCGGGCTAGGCTGCGGTTTCGGCCCGCTGACGCGCCGCCCGCAGGCCAATGACCGCGGCGATTGCGCCACCGACGGCCGCCGCAGCCGAGACCACAAACACAAACTCCGGAAAAACGACCTCCCAGAGCCAGCCGGCAGCGATGCCACCAATTGATCCGCCAAGGCCGTAAGAGGCCATGGTGTACAACGCCTGGCCGCGGGCCTGGGCCTGGGCGGGAAACCATTGCCGGATGAGTGCCATTGAAGCGCTGTGATGGATGCCAAATGTCACCGCATGCAGTATCTGGGCCAGGATGATCACGACCAGCGATCCCCCGGAGAAAGCAATCATCAGAAATCGAATCGCTGTCACGCCATAAGAGGCGACCCAACACTGGCCAACCGAGAAACGATCAAACAGCCGGTGTTGAAACTGAAACATCACGATTTCGGCAACCACGCCCAGCGCCCAGAGCAGGCCGATTTCAGTGGTGCTGTAGCCCTGCTGATGCAGCCAGAGCGAAAACAAGGTGTAAAGCGGCGCGTGAGCAATCAGCATGAGAAATGAAGCGAGCAGAAACAAACGCAATCGACTATCGCGCAGCACCTGACCAATAAGTCGATGCCGAGGAGAAGCGGCCTGCACCTCACGGCCAGGCAGCAATGCAGAGGCCACCGCCAGAATCAGCAACACCCCGATCAGTGATACGGGCAGCCAATCAATGCCGACCCGATCAAACCATGGGCCGGCGCTGAGCACCGCCACAATAAAACCAATGGAGCCCCAGACCCGCATCCGGCCGTAACGCTTCAAACTTCCGCCACCGGCCTGCATCGCAAGCGATTCTGCGATCGGCACTTGACCACTCAAAAAGAAACTCAAGACACAAAAGAGCGCGAATAAAGACCAAAACGGCAGCGATGTCAGAAGCCCCAGACTGATAAGCAGCGCGGCCACCGCAGAAAATTGAATTACACGGACAACACCCTGCGGCCCGCGCACATGATCGGCAAGCCAGCCCCAAGCCGGCGGACCGATGACACGGGCCCACTGCATCGGCGAGATGAGAACGCCGATCTCAGCAGGGCTAAAGCCGCGCGCGTTTAGCCAGAGCGGAAGGTAGGGCGAAAACAGGCCAACATAAGCAAAGTAAGCGCCAAAAAATGCCCCAAGCCGGGCGGTGGCACTCACCCTGCAATCGGCGGCGTTGGCACGCGAACGTCGGCGTTTTGGGCCCGATGACGCAGGGCGTGGTCCATGAGCACTAAAGCGAGCATGGCCTCAGCAATTGGCGTTGCACGAATCCCAACACAGGGATCGTGCCGGCCGTGGGTCTCCACCACAGTGGGCTGGCCCTGCAAATCAATTGAGCGTCGCGGCGTGCGAATACTCGAGGTGGGCTTAATCGCAATGGAGACCGTAATCGGCTGACCGGTTGAAATTCCGCCCAGAACGCCGCCGGCATTATTGGTCGTAAAGCCCTGGGGGGTGAGCTCATCACCATGGGTCGATCCACGCTGAGCGATGGACTGAAAACCTGCGCCAATTTCTACGCCCTTGACTGCATTGATGCCCATCATGGCGTAGGCGATCTCGGCATCCAGCCGATCAAATACCGGCTCACCCCAGCCTACTGGAACATGGGTCGCTTCAATATTGATGCGCGCACCACAGGAGTCCCCCGCTTTGCGCAGGGTATCCATGTAGGCTTCCAGCTCGGCAATCTGGCTTTTATTTGCGGCAAAAAATGGATTGGCGGCTACCTCTGCCCAATCTTCAAATCGAACCACGATCTCACCGAGCTGCGTCATGTGGCCACGGATCGTCACACCATACTTCTCACGTAGCCACTTCTTCGCAATCGCGGCGGCAGCCACCCGGACAGCCGTCTCGCGTGCCGAGGATCGGCCGCCACCGCGGTAGTCACGCACACCGTATTTTTGCCAGTAGGTGTAATCGGCGTGACCGGGCCGAAAGGTATCTTTAATGTCGTTGTAATCCTTGCTGCGCTGATCCTGATTTCGAATTAGAAGCGCAATCGGCGCCCCGGTGGTGACCCCCTCAAAAACGCCGGAGAGAATCTCAACGGTATCGGACTCCTGGCGCTGGGTAACGTGCCGCGAGGTGCCCGGCCGGCGACGGTCCAGCTCTGGCTGAATGTCGGACTCTGATAAGGCCATTCCAGGCGGGCAGCCATCCACCACACAGCCAATCGCGGGGCCATGAGATTCCCCAAATGACGTCACCGCAAACAGATGGCCGAAGGCATTTCCTGACATAGCCGCAGATTAAGCGATCGGGGTCTGCTAAGGAGCTCCGAGGTGGGCGCCAAGCCGTTGCAGAACGCACTCCCGACCAAGAACTGCCATGACCTTATCGATCGACGGCGTGTCGGTGCGGCCCATCAAGATCAGCCGAAGCGGCATCGCAATCTGCGGCATTTTCAGGCCCGACGCCGACAACACCCCTTTCAGCGCCAACGCCAGTGCGGCCGCACTCCAGTCTGCGGGCAGGCTTGTCATCAACGCAGTCAGCGCCGCGCGCACCGGCGGGCTGAGCTGCTCCTTTAAGGCTTCGGATGCATCGGGCGGATCCATGTAAAACATGGCAATCGATTCGGCAAGCTCGTTTAACGTCTGCGCCCTATCTTTTAGAAGCTCACAGACTGCCGCAAGCTCGGGTCCTTTCGCGACCGAAAATCCCTCCTCTCGAACGCGGGGCGCCACCATCGGTGCAAGCTCTTGCGCAGTCAGCTGCCGAAGATAATGGTTATTAATCCACTTTAATTTTTCAAAATCAAACTGCGCGGCCGACCTACTGCAATGCTCGAGTGAGAACCACTCTTGCAGCTGCTGCATGGAAAAAATTTCATCGTTGCCGTGGCTCCAGCCCAGCCGCGCCAGATAGTTCAGCAAGGCCTGTGGCAGATAGCCGTCGCTGTGGTATTGCATGACCGAGACAGCGCCGTGACGCTTGGATAGCTTTTCGCCATCTGGGCCATGAATCATCGGAAGATGTGCATAGGCTGGCACCTCTGCGCCAAGGGCCTTCAGAATATTGATCTGCCGCGGGGTATTGTTAATGTGATCATCGCCACGAATGACATTGCTGATTTGCATATCCATGTCATCCACTACGACACAGAAGTTATAGGTCGGTGTCCCGTCTGTGCGGGCGATGATGAGGTCGTCGAGCTCTTCGTTGGAAATTGAGATACGGCCCTTCACACCATCGTCCCAAGTCACAAAGCCAGAGTCCGGGTTGCGAAACCGCACCACAGGCTGAAGTCCCGGTGGTGGCTCCAAACCAGTGGCCTTCACGTTTTCCGGCCGCCAGCGGCCATCATAGCGGGGCTTAGCTCCCCGGGCCCGCTGCTCTTCGCGCATTACATCCAACTGCTGCGGAGTGCAGTAACAGTGATACGCAGTGCCTGATTGAAGCATTGCGGCGATCACCTCTCGGTAACGGTCCATGCGCTGCATCTGATAAAAGGGGCCCTCATCTGGAGTAAGGCCTAGCCATTGCATGCCATCTAAGATGGCCTGGACAGCCTCAGGCGTGGAGCGCTCCACATCCGTGTCCTCAATACGAAGGATGAATTGCCCGCCGTGGCGGCGGGCATACGCCCAGCAATACAGCGCGGTGCGGGCTCCACCCACGTGGAGATAGCCCGTTGGGCTAGGCGCAAACCGGGTTCGGACGCGCTTTAAAAGAGGCGTTGACATGGGCCAGAAGTTTACCCGCAGCGGCCCACTTAGCCCGAGGGCAAGGGCAGTTGCGGCCGCTTAAACGAATAGCCATTCATCAGGAACTCGTGGGCGATATATGAAGGAAAGCTCCACGCAGGTGCCGTCTGTGAGGACCATTCCACAAGGATTCCAAGCACTGGCTTCTCCTTCCACAGGTCGGCCCGCATGGCATTGAGATAACCCGGTGAATCAATCAGCGCGTTACGCGGAATAAACGATACCAAAATCAAGAAGAGCAATGTTCCAAACATCACTGGCCACCGCGTTCGAGGCCAAATCAGATTGCCGAGCGCGCCCACCACAAAAGATAGATTTAGTAACGCAAAAAACAGTGATATTCCAATCACAATCGGCGGGATGATCAGGTTCTTGTAAGCGTTATATTCCAGATCGGTTGTTGCTGCGATGCCTGCGCTATATCCGCCGTGCTCAAGAACCCACTGGGTCAGCTGGGCCTCCCGATTCGTTGTGTGCAAGGCGGCCGCGGGAAACAAAGCCATCACAATCTCTTTCTCGGCACGGTCCAGCGGCCCCCAAATGACCGGCTCACCGCTGGTCACACGCAGCCGACCTTCGCCCGCGTATTTCGCAACCAAGGACAGTGCCACTGCAGCCTGCTTGTCTTCTGGCTTTGCTGAGCGGACCAGATAATCGGTGAGTTCGCGCTGTGCATTCCACATCACAGCAACACCAAGCACTATAAAAGCGAAAAACCTGAAAAGCTCACCGAGACGTAAGAACACTTTTAGCCGAAAAAAAAGCAGCCCGAGACCGACTCCTGAAATTACCCGGCCCCAGAATTCGAGGCCTTTTAAAATCTCATCGCTCGCTGTGCCCGATAAAACGCTAACGAGCTGATGGGTAAAGCCAAGCTCGAAGACAAGATAAACAAAAGGGATGGCGATTCCGAAAACCATCTCTCGCCGAAAACGGGTCATACGCTGCAATCACCATAAAATGTAGAGTCAGTCTGTGAATTGTCGCAAAACTGGAACCACATGACCCAATCAACCCAAAAGGCGCTGCACATCTTCGCCGGACCAAAGGCCCGAAGGCATATTCGAGAGCACGGCCTTTTGCCAGGGCATATTGAGGTCATTCCGGGGGCTGCCGGCGGGCCGAAGGGTCTGATCCTGGGACCGATTGATCGCTTTTTATTTGGCAGCTGGCTGCCAAAAAGCAACTATCCCATTCATCTCGTCGGGGCCTCCATCGGCGCCTGGCGAATGGCCACCGCATGCCTCTCGTCGCCTCTAGACGGATTTAATCGACTTGAGCAGGACTATGTACATCAGGACTACAAACTCGAACCCGGGCAGAAACGCCCCAGTGCCCGGCAAGTCAGCGAAAGTTTTCAGGGCAATCTCCAGTCATTTTATGCAGGCCGCATCGCTGAAGTCCTGCACCATCCGCGATATCGATTGCATGTGCTCTGCTCTCGAGGCAAGCACCTCTTGAGTCATGAGCATTGGCTTCTCACACCCCTTGGTTACGCGATAGCCTACTTAAGCAATGCCATGAATCGGCGCTGGATGGGCATTTGGCTGGAGCGTGCGGTCTTCTCCTCACCCGGAGCGGCCGGACTCGAAAGCAGGCCTTTTGCGATTGATGACTTCGTCACTCGCGAACTGAGTCTCACCGAGGAGAATTTCCTGCAGGCAGTCCAGGCAAGCTGCAGCATTCCGTTTGCGCTTAAAGCGGTCCCCGAGATTGCCGGTGCCCCAGCCGGCGCCTACTGGGATGGTGGCATTACTGACTATCACCTGCATCTTAATTATCAGGGGCTGGTGCTGTATCCGCATTTTCAGCGGGCCGTGATTCCGGGCTGGCTAGACAAACACCTCAAAGCCCGGCACCTGCCAACTACATTTCTGGACAATACGATCGTGCTTGCGCCCGACCCGTCTTGGGTGGCGAGCCTGCCTAATCGAAAGCTGCCCGATCGAACCGACTTTGTTACCTACAGTCACGATCTTAGCGCGCGTATCCGCAACTGGAAGATCGCGATCAGCGAGAGCCAACGGCTTGCCGATGAATTTAACGAATGGCTTGCCCGGCCCGACCCGGATGTGGTGGAGGCGCTCTAGTCAGCGCAGCCACCGTACTTATCTCGATGATTTCGACTAAACTCAGCCCACCATGTTCGAGCGCCTAAAAGCAGCCCGTGAAGTCGCCAATCAAAAAACCGAACTAAAACGGCTTATCGCGGATTGCGATGAGCTCATCAAGGAGCCGGGCCAGTCAGTGAGTGTGGGGATTGCTGCCCGCGCTCTCAGCCGTTACCAGAAACTTGATACGAGCTCGCGAAGCGAGTTCTATGAACTACTAGCGACACGCTATGAGCCCAGTATCGAGAACATGACCCGGGCGCTTGATGCCCATAGGGAAAAACGATCCCCTGAGAGTTTGATTGAACTTGTGCGGGCAGTCGAACCGCCACGGCAGGAGCTCTTGCGGCGGCTTAATCGGGTCACTTCGGGCACCGCAGTCATTGTTCAAATGCGCGAGGAGATCCTCAAAAGCCTACGCTCAGCGCCGGCACTCGCGGCAGTCGATGCGGATTTTGAGCACTTACTGTCCTCATGGTTTAACCCTGGGTTTTTAGAACTTAAGCGGCTTGACTGGATGACCCCAGCGCACCTGCTGGAAAAAGTCATCCAGCACGAGGCCGTCCACGAGATTGATGGCTGGGGTGATCTGAGGCGACGGCTTGAGCCTGATCGCCGACTCTACGCGTATTTTCATCCAGCGCTGCCGAATGAGCCGCTGATCTTTGTTGAGGTTGCTCTCTTAAACGATATGCCAAGTGCAGTGGCGCCACTGCTGGATCGCAGTAAACCGCCTAATGTAGATACGAAACACTATAAAGTGGCCGCCTTTTATTCGATCTCAAATTGCCAGCCCGGCCTAAGAGGCATTCATCTGGGCAACTTTTTGATTAAGCGCGTAGCCGAGGATCTAAAAGCAGAATTTCCGAGTCTCAAGACCTTCTGCACGCTATCGCCCATTCCGTCATTGGCTGAATTTTTGCTCAAAGGTCCGAAATGGAAATCTGGGCGCTACACTGCCAAAGAGCTCAATCAGCTCGAAGCGGACTTCAAAGCGCTGCAGCCCGAGCTGCAAAGCCTTTCAAAATCAAATGCAGTGTTATCGACAACGCAGCAAGCTCGACTCGCCCGACTGTGTGCGGCATATCTCGCGCAGACCGCCCCCGATGAAAGTGTTCGTAGTGATCCAGTAGCGAAATTTCATCTGAACAATGGGGCGATACTGGAACGAGTTAACCTCGGTGCGGACCACTCGAGCAAAGGGCTTAAACAATCTTTCGGGATGATGGTGAATTACCGCTACGACCTTGATAAAGTTGAAGAGCATCACGAGCAATTTACCGCAGGGCAAACCGCGATTTCCAAGGGAATTCGCGACGCTTTAAAAGCCTAGGTCAAGACTGGGCTTAATGCTTAAAAGCCGGGTATTTCGAAGGATGCTGACGGTAACCACCAATGTTAAAATTGAGAGCGCATTACACACTTCGGATACGGACGCGTAGCTCAGTGGTAGAGCACCGCCTTCACACGGCGGGGGTCGTAGGTTCGAACCCTGCCGCGTCCACCAAGTACAGCGGGCAGCCGTTCCTGGCTCGCCCGACAAACCACTCAAATGGCGTCGTTACACCCTAGTCGCAAGATTATCTTAACGTGGAGCGATTCGCGAAGCGAGCGGCCTTGGCGTGTACTCTGGAGAGAAGCGACATAGATTCGCTTTCTGTGCGGCAAGCTCTCGACAACGACTCGCTATTCCTTGCGGTGTCGGTTTTATGCCCTGCTCGACCCATTTCAGGAGCGCCTCAAAAAGCGGCGGGTAAATGGGGTCTCCGAGATAGCTATGCTCGCGCGAGTCAACAAAAGTCTGCACTAGGTTTCCGCCGTTGCCGTGACGCTCCATTCGCTCGCGAAGCGTATCGTTGCCCTCGACGAAAACCGTACTGTCATTGATGCCGTGCGTGGTCAGTACCGGGACTCGAAATCTGCCTGCGTAATCCACGTCTGCCGCGAAGGCCCGCGCAGCCCTCAGATCCGCCTTAAACCGCAAGCCCTTTGAGTCCAGCGCAGCATTCAATTCTCTGTCATCGTCCGATCCCTGATAACGAACGTGATAATTACTAAACGGACTCACGCCCGAAGTCCGACTCACTACATCCTGCAGGCTGAAAGTTCCCCAATTCAAATGCCCCAGAATTGACCCTTCCGGGATTCGAATGACATCCACAATCGTCTTAATTTTTTTTGATTGCTCTGCGGTTCTCTGTGCGGCAGGCTTGCGAAGCCCAAGACATTCCTCTGCTCTGGCCGCCAAATCCTCAGCGCTCATTTGGGTCCCAGTGGGAATTCCGATCGATAGCGGGTACTGCAACTCTGTGGGCCGCGGATGATTGTTGCAAAGGTGTTGATACAGAGCACGTAGATCCAGCCGAAAGTCATACGTTGTTGGTCCGGCAAGCACGCCGCTGGTCAATAAAAGGCCATCCCAAGAACGGGGATAGCGCTCTGCAGCGCGAGTGGCGACCATGGTTCCCCAAGATTGCCCGTGCAATAAGGTGACCCTTGGCTTGGCAATATGCTCAACAAAAATCTTTCGAACTCGCTCGGTATCCTCAGCGGCCGTCGTCACGGCAAATCCGCCCTGACGAAAAACCGATCCTGCCCAAGCATGGCCCTCGGATAGGGTGATGGCCCAACGTCTGATGTCCTCATCGGCCCGAGAGGCTTTTGGCTCCCCCAGAACAGGGCCCCCGTGTGCGTGAACAACCAGCACGCCACTCCATTTCCGCGGCATAGCAATTAAGTAATGAGAGTTCGCAGAATCTCTCCCACGGAGGCACTTCACGTAAGCGGGCACACCAGACGGGCAGGCAGCTTCTGCCGGGGCAACTTCGGAGAGTGGGCTTAGATTTGTAGCGCAGCCTGTGAATAGTCCCGCGGCTACGAACGCGATCAGGGTTCGAAGAATATTTTTTCCGACCATCTAAGTTTCCTCTATTTTTTTACTAAACTGAACTCGAGGTACGTTTTAGTTGTCTTGCCGGCTGATATTTCGAAATGATACATCCGGTCTTCTCACGCGCCACTGATGAACATCGCTCACGACCAGGCCCTCGGCACACCGTGAGGTGTAACACAGGGAGAACCCGAGCCGCTCAACCAATGTTATGAAAAGTTTAGAGCAGTTTTCGATACTGCACGAATCCACTTTTTTCAGCGATTCGATCATAGAGCAGCATCGCCTGCTGGTTCGATTCATGTGTCAGCCACCACACGCGCGAGGCATCGCTTTGCTGTGCCTTAGCGACCACATGCTCAATGAGTGCTCGGCCGACCCCCTTGCCGCGAATGCTGGGATCGACAAATAAATCCTGCAAGTAGACGTAGTCGCCTTCGGTCCAGCAACTACGATGGAAGATGTAATGCACCATTCCTATCAGTTGATTGTCGTCTTCTGCCACCGCACAGTGAACAGGCTCGTCTGGATTTAAAAAGCGCTCCCACGTCGTTGCAGTGACGCCTTCATCAATCTTAGTCTTATAAAACTCCTGATAGCCAAGCCAGAGCGGCAACCACCGATTCAGATCAGTCTCACAAACAGCTCGAATATTCATAAAACGCTGCGAAGCTTACTTTTAATGCGCCCGGTGATTAATGCTTGTGACTGCTGTGATCGTGCGCTGGCTTTTGGGCTGACCCGGACGCCATTGCTACCTTTACCACTCCGCGCATCCCAGCCTCGTAGTGTCCAGGGATCAAACAAGCCATCTCAAAAGAGCCGGAGGCGGCAAAACGAATCACCAATTCCCCTGTCGTGCCGGGTGCTACCGTGATGGCCGCTCCTGAGGCATGGTGCTCATCATGCGCACCACCAGTCTTCATCAACTTTGCATGATTCTGGATTTCAACCTCAGACCCCAAAACAAGCTCATGGGGCATCTTGCCAATATTTCGGACAACAAGTTTCACGGTCTCGCCCGCGCTTACTGCCACACTGCCCGGTGTGAATCTAAACTTATCATCCATTTGTATTTCAAGCGTCCGATCCACCTTTAATGCAGTGAGTGCAGTATTGCCACCCTGCTCACCGTGATGGCCGTGGGCATGCGCCCCCAGTAAGTCGGGGTTGTGCTCTAGCCAGCGCCATGCACTATAGCTACTCACGGTCACAAAGATCCCGAGCGCCGCTGAATAAACCAGACTGCCTGTTTTCCACCTGTGCGATGTATCGAATGCAAACGATACGACCGAAATAAAAAAACCCAGTGGTACCACCCAGGCGCTCCGAGCCGGAGAGTCAGGGAAATGCTGCAGCCCGCCAGTAAAGAAACCCAGTCCGATAGAAAGAAGCGCTCCAATGATCAGCGCGCGCATTAGGCTCTGCGGCTGTCCCTGCTCTTGCGAATCAGACATTCGATGTTCCATCACAGCACCAATCACAAATAGCACCATACCGATCGCTGCTGTCCAAAGGGAGCGCTCGCCGCTGAAGAATCCGTGATTGACCGCACCAGCAATAAAACTGATGCCGCTGTACTTCAACAGCATTGCTGCGTGGTGACGCTGAAAGTTCATAGCCCTACCCTTCCTTTGTTGAAGGCGAGATTAAAGTAACCGTATTATCACGGTGATGCGGCTCCTGTCCGCCACAAGTACCAGAAAGTACAGATTCATTAATTCAAGGACAATCCGGGCTGGTGTCGGCCCCTCTGGCTCCCGGTGGGTTGACTGTCCCGGCTAAATTATTGATTTTTAATGTGAATTCACAATGGCACCGGAATCTTTTCGCGGCAACAAGTCCTTCCTGCCCAGTAAGCCCTGCTTGGCCTGCGGCCGGGCCATGGTCTGGAGAAAGGCCTGGGCCAAGAACTGGGAGAACGTGAAATATTGCTCAGACGCATGTCGTAAGCGGCCCGCTGCGGTCAGAGTTCGTCATGACGCGACTTAAAGTCTTTTTCGATGGAGCCTGCCCTGCCTGCAGTAAAGAAATTGCGCTGTACCAGCGCGCCGACAGACAGCGGGCGATCGATTGGCAGGATATCGCACATGAGTCTGGTGCATTCAGCCTGCCTCTTCCGAGAGAGACGCTCTTAAAGCGCTTTCATGTGCAACGGACCGATGGCGAAATGGTCAGCGGGGCCCGCGCATTCATCGAGGTCTGGGCAGCCCTGCCCGGCTGGCGGTGGCTGGCCCGACTTTGTCGCATACCGGGGCTACCCGGCCTGCTCGAAGTCAGCTATCGAATTTTTTTACTGCTGCGGCCCACGCTGCAGAAATTTCAACGCGGAAAGTCTTCAAAATGAATGCTCGGAAAAACTTTTTAATTTTTGGCGGTATCGGAGGAATCGGTGGCGCACTCTCCGACATATTGGCAGCGCAGGGTCACCACGTCGTTGTCACCACATCAAAGCCAGAAAAAAACCAGCAAACGACTCTTGCCAGGGAGCAGGTCCTGACGGTTGATGTCCGTGACCACCAGAGCATTCGAGATGCGGTCGCCGTTGCGGGCGCGCAAGGCCTTCATGGAATGGCTTACTGCGTTGGCACCATTGATATTAAGCCCCTTGCCCGAACCACCGCCGAGGACTTACGGACTGCTCTTGAGATCAACACAATCGGCGCATTTATCGCGATTCAGTCTGCCGCACCAATACTTGCCCAGCACCAAGGGGCGATTGTTTTGTTTTCTTCAGTCGCAGCGTCTCGGGGATTCTCGAACCACAGTGCGATTGGCACTGCAAAAGCGGCTGTTGAAGGCCTGACGCGTTCAATTGCCGCCGAGCTTGCGCCAAAGGTGCGTGTGAATGCGATTGCGCCAAGCCTCACTGATACGCCGCTTGCCGAGTCCATGACAAAAAACCCCAAAATGGTGGAATCCATCGGCGCCATGCACCCCCTGCCACGGTTAGGCCATGCCCCAGAAATGGCCAAAGCAGCCGCGTTTCTCTTATCGGATGATGCGACCTGGATGACGGGCGAGATTCTGCATATCGATGGCGGACGATCAAGCGTCGAGAAAAATCGCTAGTAATTTTCGAATACGTTACTATGGTCAAGATCTTGCCTAGAAGAATCTGCCGTCAACTTGCTGCAGTTATCTTGGTGATCGTCGCGAGCTCTGTCATGGCAATTGAAGAACCCTCTTATAAAACCCTTCTGAGCGAGCCACCTTTCGAGCATCGCCGCTACTCAGGTTTCGTTGTAGCAGAGACGACGCTGGAGGGGGGTTTTGATGCAGCCAGCCGGGCCGGCTTTCGGCGGGTTGCTGGCTACATTTTTGGCGATAACACAATGCAAAACGGGGGCAGTAAAAAAATTGCAATGACTGCGCCAGTTACAGTGGAGCCCAAAGAGGGTGGCTGGCGGCTGCACTTTGTGATGCCCAGTACGGAAAAACTTGAGTCGCTTCCCCGGCCAAATAACTCAGAGGTTAATCTTCGGCGCGTGGGTGAGCATGATGTTGTGGCGATTCAGTTCAGTGGCTGGACCACAGAAGCTGCAATTGAGGAAGCGACCGCAAGGCTTAAGTCCTGGGCGCAGACAAAGCAACTGCAAATTGTTGGTGCTCCACAAGTCGCTCGTTACAACGACCCCTTCACCCTGCCCTGGCGGCGACGCAACGAAATTCTGATTGAAGTCACAAGATAGACTTCTCACCGCGACATGAGGCGGCGGGATAGGTAGGACAGGCTGTCAACCAACACTACCAAAACAATCATCGCGATCAGAATGCTGCTGGTCTCCTGCATCTGAAAAAGACCCATGTGAAAAGCCAGCATCTGGCCGAGTCCGCCGCCACCGACCACGCCGAGCACCGCCGCAGCACGGATATTGTTCTCCCAGCGATACAGCGTGTAAGAAAGTAGCTGCGGTAGTGCAGTTGGCAGCGTTGCATAAAGAAAGATCCTGCTTTCGGTAACGCCTTGAGTCCGTAATGCAGTGGCCGCACCCTGCGGCGCATTTTCAATGGACTCGGAAAATAATCGGCCCAAAACGCCCGTTGTATGAAGTGCAAGCGCGAGCGTTCCTGCAAATGGCCCAAGGCCTGCAGAGATCAGAATCAAAGCTGCCCATACCAGCTCTGGAATTGAACGCAGGGCATTGAGCACAAGACGGGTGATCCACCGCCAGCGCGCCGGATCATCACGATGGCTCTTGCTTGCAGGAACTGCCAGTATTAGGCCAAGCACCGCTGCCAGCAACGTGCCCAAGGCGGACATTGCGAGTGTTTCAATGCTGGCAACGGCAAGCTTGGCAAGAAATTTTGAGTCAATATTTGGCGAGAGCAACTCTGCAAAGAAGCGGCCCATACGCTTGGCGCTATCGATAGAAAAAAGACGGCCCAGCTGCAAATCCAATGACCAAAAGCTCGCGATCACCAGCACTACTAAGCCAGCCGTAACCCAGCAGACCGAGCAATCCCAGCGCAGCCATGGATTGGGCCGAGCATCGGGCCTCATTGAATCACTCTCCTTAGCCAGGCGCTCAACAGATCGGCTAAGCCCACCAGCGCCATAAAGACCAGCAAAATCGTCGCGACCTCGCCGCCATTAAACATCTTCATCGATGCATCCATCTGCTGACCCAGCCCGCCTGCGCCCACAAAGCCCAAGACCGCAGAGGATCGAATCGCGCACTCCCATCGATACACGGTGTAGCTGGTGAGCTCCGTGGCATTTTGCGGCAGCAATCCGAAGAAAAACGCCTGCAGCCGACCGCCGCCGTTACGCAGCAGAGTGGTGGTGGCATGGGTTTCACCACTTTCTAAAATCTCGCTGTAGACCTTGCCCAGCATGCCGGCATAGGTCAGCCCAATGGCCAACACGCCCGCTGCTGGCCCCAAGCCCACGACCCGCACAAACACCAAAGCCCAGACCAATTCAGGAATGCTTCTTAATACGATCAAAATCCATCGCAGGGTCTGGCGAATACCAAAAGGTAGCGCGTGCATGCGGCCTGACAGCGATGACACCGAAAGCACACTCGTCGCGGCTAATGTCATCGGTATCGCAACCATTAACGCCAGCGCCATTCCGGCGGATGCAATTGCAATCGTTCGCCAGGCCTCAACCATCACCATGCGCAAAAACTCCGCGCCGATCTCGGGCGGAAAAAAATCCCCAATAAAACGGCTCGTGACTTTTAGATTCTCAGCGTTAAAAAAAATCCATGGCTTAAATTCGGTTGCAATCAGGGCGGGGATCAACAACACCAGCGCAAAACTGGCCCAGGCGACCCGCTGAGTCCAGGCGGGATCACGAAGCGAGGGGTCTGATGCGAAGCCCGCCATAGTTAACGGCAATGCACGATCTTTGGCGGGGTCGGCTCGGTCGGCAGATCAAAGCGTGGGCCTGCTACATCGGCCAACTCGTGCTCATGCTGGGCGTAGAGCTCGGCAAGCCGCTGCTGCGTAACCTCATGTGCAGGCAGATCGAAGGCGCAGCCGCCGTCGCGTAATCCGATCACGCGCGGAAAACGACTGGTCGCAACATCCACCTGATGCAATGTCACCACCAGAGTCACATCGCGGGCACGGGCCTGACTGATCAGGGTATCAATGGCCTGACGGGCCCGTTTTGGATCCAGAGCCGACAGCGGCTCGTCCACCAGCCACAGGCTTGCTGGTGACATTAGCGCCCGCGCAAGGCCAACCCGCTGACGCTCGCCGCCCGATAGCCGATCCACACGGTCCCAAAGCTTTTCGGATAAATCGAAAGCCTCAAGTGCCGCGACGGCCTCATGAGGCTCTCGCGGGTAAATGAGTTGGCCAACGCTTTGCAAAAGTGACAGCGCCGGAAGACGGCCGGCTGTCAGCGCAGTGATCACCCTTTGGCGCGGCGGCAATGGTGGTGTCTGCGGCGCATAGAAAAGCTGGCCGCGAAGCCGCTGGAGTGCGGCGGTGGAAATCGCCCACGGATCCTGATGGTTCAGAGTGAGCTGGCCCCCGACTGGCTTTAATGCTGCCGCCATCAGCTGCAGCAGTGTTGTCTTGCCCGCGCCGGACGGCCCGATGACCGCAACCTGTTCGCCGCGGGAGATTGACAAGGAAATTGCGCGGATTGCCGCGGGAGCCTGGGCAGCCGCCGCCCAATGTCGCCCCTCAACTCGATCTAAAGAAAGATCCAATTATTTAATCAGCCCCGCGCTGCGGCCCGCCCGCTCCAAGCCTTTGTAGTTCTCGGGCTTTGTCGCGATGTATCGCGTTGCACGATTTAAAGTCAAGATTTCCTTGCCTTCAGGTGTACCCATATCGAGCGCTAGCAGGGCCTTGGTGATTCGCTCCCGGAGGCCGGCAGGCATGTCGGCATGCACTGACCAGTTGTAATTAAAGTATGGCGGCGTGGTGTAAAACACATCGGTTTTTGATGTATCCACTTTTTTTTCCGAGACAAACTTATTCCAGACCGTGATATCCAGTGCCGCGGCATCCACCCGGCCGCTCACCACCGAGGCAATAGTGGCATCGTGGGCACCCGAATAGGCAATCCGTTTGAAATCACGCTCAGGCTCAATGCCAGCCTCGAGAAGAAATGATCGAGGCATCAGGCTGCCCGATGTACTCGAGGCGGAACCGAAACTAAACTGGCGGCCCTTCAAATCAGAGAGCTTGGTAATACCCGAGTCTTTATTTGTAATAAACACCGATCGAAACTTAGTGTCTTCTTCACGCTGGGCAATCGGAATGATCTTCCCGCCCGAGCGAATCTGCGCCTGTACGTGGGTAAAGCCACCGAACCAGACGAGATCCACCTGCTTGTTCACTAGAGCCTCGACAGCAGCGGGATAATCATTGACTGGCGTGAACTCGACTTTCATGCCAAGTGACTTTTCAAGATATCGAGTAATCGGTCCAAATTTCCTTAGCTGCTCGGTGGCTGCTTCTTCAGGGATGGTCGTGACCTTTAGGACCTGCTGGGCCTGCACAGGAAAAGTAGTGATTAATGCTGCGGAAAAGACTGCATATCCAAGCCAGTGACGACGAAGCATTATGAAATTCCTTTTGTGCTGAAAATTGGCCCGCCCGGGGCACACAGTGCGGCCGCCCGCCATGGGGTGGCTAGGAGTCGAATCTTAACCGGAAAAATGCTTGTCAAGCCTTCAAGCAATGCTGAGTAGAGTAAGAAAAAAGCCCTCGCGAGGAGGGCTTTTTTTGAGACCGAAGCCGCCTTAAATGCCGAGCAGTTTTTTCGCCTCGCCAAGCGTCGACATCGACTCGGCATGCTTGCCGTCTTTGTGTAGCTGCTCGCCTTTCGCGCGCAGATCTTTCACTTTCGACATTTCTGCCGGAGCGAGCTTTGCCGAGGGCAGCCGCTCATCGATTTTCTTCATTTCCCCTGGGCAGCCATGGGCAAATGCCAGTGAGCTGCAGACCATTAACGACGCCATTACAAATGTCTTCTTCATTGCTATCTCCAAAAAAAATTACGCTTTGATCCCTGACCTTACAACTTAGAGTATTGACTCGCGCATCATGCCTGATTTCTTAGCGAAAAACCCCTAGTCAAAAGCCGATCGCTGCACCGTTAGAGCGCGGGTCATAGCCGCCTTCGAGTACCCCATTGGCGTGCCGGACAATCATGCCCGCATGTCCGAACGACTCATCCCAGGGGCCGAACCCTTCGACCTCATGGCCAAGCCCTCGGAGGGACTGAAAAATCTCGGGCGGGAATCGCGACTCGAGCTTTAGGGTATCCGAGGGTGCGCCCCAGGTGCGCCCCAAAAGCCACCGCGGCCGCTCAATGGCCTGCTGGGGATGGTCGGAAAACTGCATCACCCGACTGAAGATGGTGGCCTGCGTCTGGGGCTGTCCATCTCCTCCCATCGATCCGTAGACCATGGAAGTTCCGGAAGCGCATTGCGCCAGACCGGCATTTAGTGTGTGAAACGGTTTTTTGCCCGGGGCAAGCGCATTGATATGGGCGGGATCCAAAGAAAAACTGCAGCCGCGGTTTTGCCAGTTCACACCAGACTCGGGCAGCACGATCCCAGAACCAAACTCGTGATAAATACTCTGGATAAACGAGACTGAAATTCCTTGAGCGTCGGTTACTCCCATCCAAATCGTATCGCCTGGCTTGGACTTGCTGCCCCAGGCTGCTGCGCGTTGCATGGAGATCCCGGCAGCGAGTTGATCTAAAAGCACAGGCTCAAGCAACGAAGCTGGAGAGCGCTTCATAAAAGCCCTGTCCGTGAGGTGGGCGTCACGAATTCGAAATACGGCCTTCGTAGCCTCGACCTGCGCGTGAATAAACTCTGCGGACTCCGGACCATGATGCCAGCCCTTGAGCCGATCCATGATGCCGAGGATCATCAGAGATAAGACCCCCTGAGACGGTGGCACCATGTTAAAGAGTTGTGCCTGCCGGCCTGCGCGTTCGGATCGAATGCCAACCCTTGTCGTCAGCGGGTCCACTAGCTGAGCCTGATGTCGATTTAAATCTATCGCTGCCAGTGGACTACCGACTTTTGCGAGCTCCTGCGCCATCAGCTTGGATAACTTACCTCTATAGAAAGTATCGGTGCCCTCTTTAGCGATACGCTGGAGTGTTTTCGCGAGACGCGGCTGCTTAAATAAAGTACCGGCCTCTGGCAGTCGGTCGTTCACTAAAAATGTCTCCGCAAATCCCGGAATGTCTTTCAGTTCATCGAACTTAGCCTTGGTGCTCGCTGCCTGACTCGCGGTGACGGGACTGCCCTGCTGCGCCAAAAAGATGGCATCGGCGAGTAATCGCGACAGCGGCATTCGGCCGCCGAGGTGCTTGCGCGAGAGTTCATGTGCTGCTCCCCAGCCTGAGATTGTCCCTGCGACCGTTAAGGTTGCAACACCACCGCGAAACGGAATCTTGTCGTGAACGCCGCGATCGAGAAACCAATTTTTTGAGGCTTTCAGGCCGCTCGCGCCGCTCGCATCGATACCGCCGACCTGGCCGCCCGGTCCATTGATAACCCAAAACCCGTCGCCGCCAATTGAATTCATATGGGGGTAGACCACCGCAATGGTCGCGGCGGCGGCAACCATCGCCTCGAGTGCATTGCCACCTTCGCGCAGCACATCAATTGCGGACTCGGCCGCCAGTGAGTGTGGCGCTACGGCCATCCCCCGAAGTCCCAGCGCAGAAAAAGCCACCTTAGCCGACCCCCTTTACGAATTTGTTTGAGTTAGAGATTTCTCGGATGAAGCATTGCTTTGCTGGACTACCATCCGATTGCCTTGGGAAGCCACAACGCAATCTGGGGATACATAAACACGATGACCAAAGCAATCGCCTGCATCAGCACAAAGGGTACTACCCCCTTGTAGATATCTGCAATCGTCACCCCGGGCGGCGCCACCCCTTTGAGATAAAACAAGGCCCATCCAAACGGCGGGGTTAGAAAGGAAGACTGCAGATTCACTGTGATGAGCATCGCAAGCCAAATCGGGTCTACCCCCTGGGCCAGCAAGACCGGCAAAAAGAGTGGTACGGCGATATAGCTAATCTCGATCCATTCAATAAAAAATCCAAGAATGAAAATGATGAGCATCATGAACCAGATGTCAGAATTCACGCCGCCGGGCAGAAATTCAAACATTTTGGTGATTAAGTCCACACCATGAAGGCCGCGAAACGCCAGGGCAAAGACCTGGGTCATCATCAAAATAAACATCTTTACGGCCGTGATCTTCGTCGTTTCACGGGCTACATCCCGTAATACTTCCCAAGAAAGCCGCTTTGAGATGAGCGTGATTAGGGCTGAGCCAAGCGCCCCCATACAGGCTGCCTCGGTGGGTACAGCCACGCCCCCGATGATGGAGCCCAAGGACTGCGACCACCAGCAAAACA
>JACCED010866459.1_pt1 | contig 25393 bp, 27 predicted proteins | sample 7455021 | NCBI WGS metagenome assembly JACCED01 (sample SAMN15323456, study PRJNA562643) | freshwater metagenome | isolation source: river surface water | place: USA:Blue River Watershed | collected 2017-08-19
GGCAAGACCCATTGCGGCTCCCTCACGCAAGGCGTGCTCGTCTCATCGCAACGCGACTGGATCGAGCAAAACTTGCGTAAGTGGAATGATCGTCTGCCTTGATCAGCTGACGCCGAATTTCAGAAGCTTGATGGCATCGAAATCCTGAATGCCGCCTCCGACGCGCTTGGTCGTATAAAAGAGGACATAGGGCTTGGCGGAATAGGGATCGCGCAACACGCGGATGCCGCGGCGATCGACGATGAGGTAAGCCCGACGGAAATCTGCGAAAGCGATTGAGAATGAATCGGCCGCGATATCGGGCATGTCTTCAGACTCAATCACCGGGAAATTCATCAAGGTCGAGGGAGCACCAAGGCTTGCAGGCGGTGCCCAGAGATATTCCCCCGTTGTCGCCTTGAATTTGCGGATCAGCGCTTGCGTCTTGCGGCTCATCAAGAATGATGCATTCTGGCGATAGCCAGCCCGCAGGGAATAGATGAGATCAACGAGATTGTCAGACGGATTGCTGGCAGCGAAATTGGCGGCAACACCGGTTGTGAGATAGCCCGTCTTGCCATTGCTCCAGCTGGCCTGTGCGACCTTGGGGTAAGCAAGAAGACCCGTCGGCTTGTTTGCGCCATTGCCAGTGATGAAGGCATTGCCTTCCTGCTCAGCAAATACTGTGTCAATCTCGGATGCGATCCATTGCTCAATATCAACGGCAGCATCATCGAGCAGGTTTTGCGTGGCTGCTGGCATGGCATAAAGCTCCATGGCGGGGAAGCTCATATCCACGATCTGCTGATTATTGGTCTGCGGACGAAGATCTGCTTCAGCCACCCAGCCCGTCGCGGGTCCTGTCAGCGAAAAGGCTTTACGATAGCTGCTGGTTGAAATCTCACGCACCGTTGCGACCGCCCGAATGGGCGAAATATTGGCAAGACGTCGCAGGATGTCGCGCTCAACAGGTGGCGCAACCAGATAGCCCCCATCCGGGCCAGAGTTGCCAGACATCGCTTTTTCTTCAAGCTGCTTCAGGCCGGCGCTTTCGCCATTGCGCATATAGGCACGGAAGGCAGCTTTGTGTTCGCGCATCATCAGATCGTCTTCGCGCGTGTCGCTGCTGAGCTGGGGGCGCGCTGCCGCAAGCATGGCACGGTCAAGGCGTGACTTGGTTTCCTCCAGCGCCCGATCAATGCGCTGCAATTTCTCGTCTGTCACCACATCGCTGCCCATACGCGTTTCAAGTTGCGTAAGGCGCTCATCATTGGTCTCACGAAATGCCTCGAAGGCGCGGTGGAGATCGGTGAAGGCGGCGGCACCCTCAACGGTTTTGATTTCCTGGTTATGCATTCTGATCCTCATGACTTTAAGCCGTCACAAACAAAAAAACGCGTTTGACGGCGCAACGCGGCTTCGCTCAAACTCAAATGCGGCTGACCATGCCGGCCGCAAAGGCGGCGGCCCTGGCGCTCCAGCGTGCGCGCAGAGAGGCTGCATAGGCTCCTCCGCCATGCGCCTTGACCGCATTGACACGCGCTTGTGGAAGCATGGGGAAGGTGACAAGGGAGATTTCCCAGAGATCAATTTCAGCCAATCGCCGCAGGCCAGAGGATTTGTCGCGCAAGGCACGCGCGGCGCGAAAGCCAATGGAAAGCCCATCAACAGCGCCCTCTTTCATCAACGAGTGAACCTCACGTGCACGAGAGACATCGAGATTGAGGCGGCCGATCACATGCAAGCCGCGGCTGTCTTCCTTGACATTGAGCCAAGTGCCAATGGGTTCGCTGGCCTTATGCTGCCAGAGCATTTTGATGCGGCGCGCATCACGGCGCGCAAGGGTTTTTCTGAACGCCCCCGGCAGCACAATATCGCGGCCGAGATCTGCGACACCGAACAGGCTCGCATAGCCTTCAAACATGCCTTCTGCGTCAATACGCTGCAAAGCGAGTGGCGCGCGTTTGATCTCCCGCGCGGGCAAGCCTGCGCGGCCATCACATGTCTGCATGAGAGATACCTTTACAGTGGGAGGCGGCGTGCGATCAGGGCCAGAAAACGGCGGAAGACTTCGCATTCTTTCTTGTCATCACGCCGAATGAACCAGTTCATCATCCTTTATGCTCCAATTGCTCGTTGAAATAAGCGAGTTCGCGCACGAATGTGTCGAAGCGTTTCGTGGCAGCGGCCAATTCGCGCAGGCTCCACACCAGAAGTGCTGACGACAGGCTAGCCCAAAGCAGCAAGGCCAGATGGGCGAGATCGCCCCGCGCAATGAAAATTTGGGTAATGTCATTCATGGTTGCGTCAATCATGGTTCACGGCGACATAACCGAGTGCTTCACGTTTCTCATTGCGCGTCAGGAAGTCCGCCGCACCCAGCCTTGCCCATTCCTTGACACGTTCATCGGCCAATGCATCGAGCCGGTCGATGTCATAATCGAAACGGAAGAGACCAAAACTTGGCTGCAACCAAAGCGCCATTTGCTTTTGCACACGCGCCACGAGCGGGATGATGGTTTGCCGCCAAAAGGCCCGGTTCGCTTCTTGATAATTGGCATGGGTATTGTCTCCGGGCAGGCCCAGCAATAAAGGGGGCACACCGAAAGCGAGCGCAATTTCACGCGCAGCTGCGGCGCGCGCATTGATGAAATCCATCTCCTGAGGCGTCAGCGACAGACTTTTCCAGTCAAGCCCGCCTTCGAGCAGGAAAGGCCGCCCCGCATTGCTGGTGCCGGTGAAGACTTGATCCAGCTCCGCACGCAAGCGTTCGAATTGATCGGGGCTTAGCCCCATGCCTTCCGGGCCTGCATAAACAAGTGCGCCAGAGGGACGCGCTGCATTGTTCAGCAAGGCGCGGTTCCAGTCGCTCGCAGCGTTATGCATGTCCAAAGCAGATTGAGCTGCACGCACGGGGGCAAAGCCATAGTGATCATCCAGAGGGGCAAAACTCTTGAGATGGAGGATCGGGCTTTGTCCCTCGCGCGGCAGCTCAAAGCGAACGGTATTGGCACCGGCTGTATAGTCATAAGCCTGCGGCCAACCGCGCGGGCCGGGCACAAGGCTGATGCGATCTGGCCGCAGCGACCATAATTCACGCGGGGTGTCATCAACACTCACAGCTTCCACATAAGCATTGCCGAAGAGAAGCAGATTGGAGATGAGTTGCTCCAAAAAGACGGGTCCGGCCTCATAGCTATTGGGCCTTTGCAGCAGCGCCAGAGCCGGATGGTCCACCTGCTCTCTATCGTCTTCATAAGCGCGCCAGGTGATGCTCGCAGCAGATTCTGCAATCATGCGCACGCAGCGATAGACAATCGGGTTATTTTCATAGCCCATGCGCGTCAGCGTCACGAGATCGCGGGGCGACAGGGATGTGTCTGGAAAATAAAGCCGCGCCAGAAGCGGCGCGGTGCGGGACATTTTCTCTTCTTGTGACTTGGCAAAAGCAGCCTGTGCGCGCCTGAAGCGCGAGACGATAGACATCATGACCATGATCCTGACTAAAGGCGGCGCATACGTGGTTCAGGCGCTTGTGGGCGAAGCGCGAGTTCTGTGATGGCCCAGACCAAGGCATCGAGACGATCAGGGCTCTTGCCATTGGGCAGGCCATCAGCCGCAAAAGCGCACATCTCATCTTCCAGCTCGGCAAAACCCCCGACATGATGCACGCGGCCCTGCTCATAAAGTTGCGCCACAGGAGCCGCGCGCAGATATTTGCCGCGCGTGGCGCGCACCTTGCGCACTGGTACCGAGCGATCTGCTTCACCAATGACAGCGGCGACCATATCGCCCCCCTGATTGACCTCTGCGATGAGCTGATCGGCTTCGAGTTTGTGATAAAGGGCCACGGCGGCAGCTGACCACATATGCGGACGTGCAGCACTCAAAGACGCATCGGCCAAAACATAGATCCGCCCCTCCCGATCAATACCGGCTGCGATGATGCCGCATTGATCGGCGCGACGTGTGGCGCTGGCTGGAGGATCTATGGCCACGACGATGCGCGCGAGATCGGGAACTGCATCACGACGCAACTGATCCAGCATATCGCGCGTCCACAAAGCGCCCTGCCGATCCTCAATCATTTCGCCATCGAGTTCCTGACGGCCCAGTCGCGTGCCGCCATAGCGCTCCATCAGACCGCGAATAAAATCGGGTGCGAGATGTTTCTTGTTGGCGCGCGTGCTGGCGCGTGAAATGGCTGTTCGCGGATCCCCCAGCAGTTTCTTGATGAGGGGTGTCGGGCGTGGCGTTGTGGTGATGACCTGGCGGGGATGATCGCCCAAACGCAGGCCGAATTGCAGCATGTCAAAGCACTCCTGATCGTGTCGCCATTTCGCCAATTCATCGAGCCATGCGCATTCAAATTGTGGCCCGCGCAAACTCTGCGGATCTTCGGCCGAGAAACATTGCGCAACAGCACCATTGGGCCAAACAAGCCTGCGGCGTGTGGGCTCCCATGTGGGGCGGGCAATGCCGGGCAAAGCCAAAAGGCCAGACACACCTTCCACCATCACATCGCGCACATCAGCCATGGTTTCTCCCACCAGCGCGATGCGCGAAACGGGTTTGCGGGCAAAGCCGGGAAGACCCAGCGCAACACCACGCACCCATTCCGCGCCGGTGCGCGTCTTGCCAGCCCCACGCCCGCCAATCACAAGCCATTGCGACCACGGCCCGCCTTTTTGCGCGGTGAAGGGGGGGCGCTGGTCAAGACGCGCGCTCAGCTCCCAAAGCGTACTCAGCACACGCAACTGCTGCGCGTCATAGCTCCCCAACACGTTCATCAACTGTTTCGGGCGGCGTGTTCCGGCCAAGTTTTGCAGCCAGATCATCTCGCAACCGGGCCAGTTCGGCGGCAGCGTCTTTGTCGTCTTGCTCCGTGCCCTGCCCATCCCTGCCCCGTTCCTTCTGTTCATCCTGACGTGCTGCTTCAGCCTGCAAACGGAAGGCGGCGGCGACGAGTTTGGCGTGACGTTCTGCATCTATGGGCAGACCATCTTCACCCACATTGGCTTCAATGGCGCGCATGAGCACCGTGATCTGCGTGTGCAACCGCTGTTGCACATCTTGCGTTGAAAGCGTCGCCTCCACGCGTTTGGCTTTGCGCAGAACGCGCGCCTGATCGGCAACAAGCTTGCGATTGGTGCGCAGACGCGGCGGGATCTTCCAGTGCCAACGCTTGGTGATGCGGTTGGTGAGCGTCGGCGCTGACATGCCAAGGCGCCTGGCAGCTTCCTGCTTGCTGATGGCGCCGCTTTCAAACAAGGCGCGGACAGTGTCCAGCAATATGGCATCGGGTTCGGGCAGTGGTGTGAAGGGCATGAAAATCCTGTTCGCCGCTTGCGGGAAGCGGTCGGCAAAGAAACAGCGATGAATGTGAAAGCTGCGGTCAGAGGAGGCAGCACCCTCGCCCCACACTTCTGGAGCATGGGGCAAAGCTATCGGAAGAGCGTTCCGCTGTCAAGGATATTTTTCCTGTATCGGATGATTTTCTTATAGCCTCTTCTGGACTCACGCGAAAAGGCAAGGCAGAGGGGGAGTGGAGGCCCGCTCATGATCCTGTCGCTTGCAGCTTTGTCCATTCTCGATGCCGGTCCCGCCGGGCAAGTCCGCGCCTGTACTGAGGCAGGTTTCACCCATGCCGGTTTGCGGCTCAATCCGCTTCTGACAACAGACCAAAGCGTTGCGGGCCTGCCCGACAAGGAGGCCGAGATTGAGGGGCTGATGCGCGAGAGCGGTCTCAAGCTCCTCGAAGTCGGCGTCTTTCCCGTAACGGCTGAGATGAATGTCGAGGCGCTGCGGCCTGTCTTGAAACTGTCGCAGCGATTGGGCGGGCGCTTCATTGTCTGCCCGGTCGAGGATCATGATCTGTCGCGGCGGCGCGCGACATTCGGGCGGCTGGCCGATTTGGCTGAAGAATATGGCCTCAATGCCCTGGTTGAATTCAATCCCTATAGCGGCTGCCGGTCCTTGGCTGAGGCTGTTGAGGTCGCCACATCCGTGAAGCGGCCTAATGCGGGGCTTGTGATTGATGCGCTGCATTTGTCGCGCTCCGGCGGGCACCCGCGCGACCTCGCTGATGTGGACCCTGCTTTGCTGCAACTCGTCCATTTCTGCGATGCACCAGCCTTTGTGCCGGGCAATCGCAGCGTTGAAGAGTTGCGCAAGGAATCGCGCACCGCCCGGCTTTTGCCGGGAGAGGGCGAGCTGTGGTTGGGCGAGTTGCTTCGCGCATTGCCGGTGGGCACGCCGGTCAGCATTGAGGCACCAAGTGCACGCCATGCCCATTTGAGCGCGGCGGAGCGGGCCAAACTGGCGCTCACGGCGACCCAAACTTTCCTTGATGCGCAGGGGCTTTTGACCCGCTAGGCGCGGCCTGCCCACATGCTATAGTCGCAGCGCAAGGGCCAATGAGCCCCTTGGGGAGGGAAATGAACATGCAGCTTCGCAAGCTGGCGCTGGCGCTCACAATGGCGCTTGGTCTCACCACCACCGCTCAAGCGCAGGACTATCCGTCCAAACCCGTCACAATCATCCTTCCGCTCGCAGCCGGGTCCGGCCTCGACATTGTCGCGCGACTTTATGCGGAGAAATTGCAGGAAAGGCTCGGCAAGCCTGTCGTGGTTGAAAACAGGCCGGGGGCTGCTCTCATGCTTGCGACCCAGATGGTCGCAACCGCGCCACCAGATGGCTATACGCTGCTTGTAGCCACCTCTTCCGCCATGGCGATCAATCCGGTGCTTTACAAGCAGATCAATTATGATCCTGCCAATGGCTTTGTGCCGATCTCACTTTATCTCAAGTCGCCTTTCATTCTTGTCGTCAATCCTGATCTGCCCGCCAAAAGCGTGCCAGAGCTGATCGACTTGGCGAAGAAGCGCAAGGATCTGAATTATTCCTCGCCGGGCGCAGGCGTTGCGCAACATCTGTCGATGGAATTCATGAAGAAGCGGTTTGATCTTGAGATCACCCATGTCCCCTATCGCAACACGCCGCAATCCATTCTCGACATTGCCTCTGGCCATGTGCAATTGGGCTTTGTGGAAGCGGGCGCTTCTGTTCCGCTGATCAAGGATGGCAAGCTGCGTCCACTGGCTGTCTCATCGGCAGCGCGCCTGCCGCTGCTGCCCGATGTTGCGCCTTTTGCTGATGTGTCTGGCGCAAAGGATTTTGAAGCCGTGTCCTGGCACATCTTGCTCGCCCCTGCTGGCACGCCGCAGCCAATCGTCAATCGCCTGCATAATGAGATGAAGGCGATCATGGCCGATAAGGGTGTAAAGGACCGCATCGCTGCGCTGGGTCTCATTCCCTTTGAGACACCCGATGTCGAAGGCCTCAAAGCCTATCTCGCATCCGAGCGCCAGAAATGGGGCACGCTGGTGCGCCAATTGGGACTGGAAGGCTCGCAATAAGTCACGTCACTTCGGTTGCGGCGTGACCTTCCTGGCGAGTTCGACAATGGCTGATGGCGTGGCGTAAATCCGCTCCATCAGCTTTTCAATTTCAGCTCCGCTCACCGGCGTGATTTCCCAGTCAGCCTTTTCCGCTTCAGCGAGGAAGGCCTTGTCCTTCATCGTCGCATCAAAAGCATCGCGCAACATTTTCACGCGCTCTTGCGGCAAGCCGGGCGGTGCCAGAACCGGGCGCCCCATGATCTGGCGCGCGAAGATGAGTTCGAGCACTTTGCGCTGCTCCTCACTCTTGGCAAAATCCATGATCGTGGGGACTTGCGGTAAGTCTGCATGAGGTGTCAGAGACAATTGCAGCAGGATGCGGATTTTTCCCTCTTTCAGCCATTGGGCCTGAGTCGATTTGATGGATGACCAAGACCAGCCGCAACGGCCCTGTACTTCTTCGCGCTCCATGGCGAGATTCATGGCCGCGCCGCCGGGATAGCCGGTGATCCAGCGAAATTTGGTGCCGATCATTTCATTCAGCACAGCTGGAAAGACCGTTGTATCGTCTGCGCCCAGCGCTGTGGCGGATGTTGTCATTTCGCGCGCCATCGCGTCCTGAATCGTACTGATGCCCGATGTGTGCCAGGCGACGCAGACACTCACCTCATTATTCATGCTGCCGATCCAGGTGAAGCTTTTGTCATCCTTGAACCGTGCACCCCTGCCACCCAGCAGTGGCGTCATCGGTGTGCCGCGCCCTGTCATGCCGATGACCGTGCCATCGCGTGCGGCTGTCTCATAAAGCTGGTTGGCGGCCTGCAGGGAGCCTGCACCGGGAACATTTTGCGTCACGATGGCGGGCTGGCCTGGAATGAATTGCCCATAATAGCGCGCCAGCAAACGCGCATAGAGGTCGTAGCCGCTGCCCGCCCCATAGCCGACGACAAAGGTGATGGACTTGCCCTTGAAAAAGGGCTCGCTGTTTTGGGCCTGAGCTAGACCCGGCAGATGAATGAAGGCAAAAGTCAGCGCTGCCCAGCGCAGAAACCTGCGGGCCATGGCGTTCCCTCCCCTGACCGCGCCGGGCCGTTCAGGCAGCCCGTGCGCATGATAAAATCACTCGATCAAGTCGTCGTCTTGGTAATGACATCCACCGGCACTTCGCCGACCTTGAACTTCTGCGGCGCTGCATCGACACGCGCCGTCTTCACATTGGGATCAAAGGCGGCCATCTGCAAAATCTGCAAAGGCACATCGCCTGCGCTTTCGAACCAATATTCGACGCCGGCAGGGATCAAAATGCCCTCATGCTTGCCGAATTCACCGATCAGCACATCGCCGGGGCCATAGAATCGGACCTTGCCTTCCAGCACCATCCAGAAGCCGTCCATTCCGCGATGGGAGTGAAGATTATTCTCCCCACCCTCTTTCACGATCTGCACGCGGCCCCGCAGCATGGGCGTTTTGGCAAGTTCGACAATGCCCTTACCACGGCGCAGCTCGGTCGGGCAGGCATAGCTGAATGTCTGATAGGAGTTCGGGACCTTGGCCTGATCGTCCATGTGATTTCCTCCGCCCTTATGTCATGCGCCCAAGATGGGCCGGTTTTCGGCAAGCGTCAATTGCAATGCTAACGTGCCGCTCACGCGGTTTTCAATTCTATTGAGGGTTTCAAGCCGACAGCAATCCCACGGCGCGCGAAAATCGGGCTAAAACGCAACAATATTTCTGCGGCTTCACCGAAGGCATAACTACCCGCGCTCAGAACGGCCCCTATACTCACGTTCAACCGCCCCGTTAGAGGCGGCCTTGGGCCGTTGGTCCGATAGGAGGTAGTCATGAAGGCTAAGCTTACTGAAGTCGCGTCGAAGTTGATGAAGGCCCGCCGTTCATTCCTCAAAGGTGCCGCGCTGTCAGGCGCTGCGGTCGTTGCCGCCCCTGCAGTGGTCAAGGCGCAGGGTCCGATCAACTTCCGTTTCCAGAGCACCTGGCCGTCAAAAGACATTTTCCATGAATTCGCGCAGGACTACGCGAAGAAGGTGAATGACATGACGGGCGGTGATCTGCGCATCGAGGTGCTGCCCGCTGGTGCCGTTGTACCGGCTTTCGGCCTGCTTGATGCCGTGTCCTCCGGCACGCTGGATGGCGGCCATGGCGTCGTCGTCTATCACTATGGCAAGCAGACGGCACTCGCTCTGTGGGGCTCTGGCCCCGGCTTTGCGATGGACGCCAACATGCTGATGGCCTGGCACAAATATGGTGGCGGCAAGGAGCTGCTGGCCAAGCTCTATGCCTCTGTGGGCGCCAATGTGCATTCGCTGCTTTATGGCCCGATGCCGACCCAGCCGCTCGGCTGGTTCAAAAATCCGGTCACCAAGCTCGAAGATCTGAAGGGCCTGAAATACCGCACCGTCGGCATCTCCATTGACGTCTTCACCGCGATGGGTGCAGCCGTGAATGCCTTGCCGGGTGGCGAAATTGTTTCGGCCATGGATCGCGGCTTGCTGGATGCGGCCGAGTTCAACAACGCCTCATCCGACCGCGTGCTCGGCTTCCCCGATGTGTCCAAGGTCTGCATGTTGCAGTCCTATCACCAGAATGCTGAACAGTTCGAGCTGCTCTTCAACAAGACGAAGTATGATGCGCTTCCGGCCAAGCTGAAGAACATTCTCGACGCCGCCTCGGAGGCCGCCAGCGCTGACATGTCCTGGAAGGCGATCGACCGCTATTCCAAGGACTATCTTGAAATGCAGACCAACGATAAGGTCCGCTTCTTCAAGACGCCGGATGCAATCCTCAAGAAGCAGCTCGAAGTCTATGACGATGTGGTCCGCAAGAAATCGGCCGAAAATCCGATGTTCAAGGAGATCATCCAGTCGCAGCTCGCTTTCGCGCGTCGTGCGACGCAGTGGGAGCAGGACACTGTGGTTCAACGCCGCATGGCCTTCGACCACTATTGGGGACCCAACGGCGTCGGCCGCAAGCTCTAAGACAACGCTCCCCGCGGAGCCGCCTCGAAGCGGCTCCGCATTTTGATTCCGGGGGAAGTTATGAACGCAGATCGTCTGCTGCATGGAATTGATGCGGTGAGCACATGGGTGGGCAAACTTGCCGCCTGGCTCATCATTGGATTGATGCTTCTCGTCGTAGCCGAAGTTTTCAAGCGCTACATGCTCAACATGCCAACTGCATGGATCTTTGATGCGAGCAACATGCGCTATGGCTCGCTCTTCATGCTGTGCGGCGCCTATACCCTCGCGCAAAATGGTCACGTGCGCGGAGATTTCTTCTATGGCTCGATGCGTCCGCGCACGCAGGCCAGTCTCGATATTGTCCTTTATGCCGTCTTCTTCATTCCCGGCATTGCGGCCCTCATTTATGCGGGCTCCAATTATGCCGCGCAAAGCTGGCGCATTCTGGAACATTCGACTGTCACTGCGGATGGACCGCCAGTCTATCACTTCAAGACTGTGATCCCGGTTGCCGGCGCTTTGCTGATGTTACAGGGCTTTGCGGAGATTGCGCGCTGCGCCATCTGCATCAAGACAGGTGCGTGGCCAAGCCGTCTCAAGGATGTCTCTGAAATCGACGTGGTCGAGCAACAGCTGGCCAATTCCATTTATGTTGATGAGAGCGCGAAACAGGCGGCCATGCTGAATGCCGCCCATATCGAAGAAATCGCCCGTCAGCGTTCAACATCTGGAGACAAGTAAGATGAGCGATCCAATGCTCGGCCTCCTGATGCTGGGGCTTATTGTTGTTGTCATCATGCTCGGTTTCCCCACGGCCTTCACGCTGATGGGGCTTGGCATGGTTTTTGGCTATATCGCCTTCTTTGATCCAACGAAGGGCTTTCTCGATAACCGCATCTTCGACCTCATGGTGCAAAGAACCTATGGGGCGATGACCAATGATGTGCTGATCTCGATACCGCTCTTTGTCCTGATGGGCTATGTGATGGAACGTGGCGCGCTGGTGGACAAGATGTTCTACTCAGTGCAACTCGCCTTCCGCAACGTGCCTGCATCGCTTGCCGTCGCAACACTTGTTGTATGTACCTTCTGGGGCATTGCCAGCGGACTGGTTGGTGCAGTCGTTGTGCTGATGGGCGTCATCGCGCTCAATCCGATGTTGCGCGCTGGCTATGACGTGCGATTGGCCTCCGGCGTGATCACGGCCGGTGGTACGCTGGGCATTCTCATCCCGCCATCTGTCATGATCATCGTCTATGCAGCAGTGGCGGGGCAGTCGGTAGTGAAGCTTTACGCAGCAGCGATGTTCCCAGGCTTTTTCCTCGCGCTGCTTTATCTTGCCTATATCATTGGCTGGGCCATGTTGAACCGCAACATCGCTCCGCGCCTGCCGGCTGAGCAACTGCAAGTGCCGCTGCCGGACTGGTCGCACCCATTCCGCGCCGCCTATTCACAGAACATGTTTGCAGGCGTTATGCAGGCCCTTGCTTCCCCGGCAAAGGCACTCGCGCTGAAGAGTGACGACAGCAAGCTCACTTACGGCTTCTTGCTGCGGCAGTTTCTTTATGCCCTCGTGCCCTTCGCACTCGTGGCAGGAACTCTGGCGCTCATCTGGTGGTATGTCGTCATCCATCAACAGGCCAATGCGGTGATGGAAGCGCCACCTGAATTGCAGCAACTAGGTTCTCCCGATGTTGCGCCTGCAACCGATGATGGCAATCGCGGACCGTCGGAAAGCTTTTACTGGTGGTATGGCGCGGCAGTTTTGCTGAGCGCCTTTGTCATGATCCGCTATTACTGGAACATGACGGCTGAGCGGCTGGAAGTCATCAAGCTGTTGACCGACTCTGTCGCCCCCTTGGCCATTCTCACGGTTGTGGTGCTGGCTGTTATCCTGTTTGGCATCACCACTGCCACGGAATCGGCAGCCGTTGGTGCAGCGGGTGCCTTCCTCCTCGCTTATCAGGCGCGAAGTCTGAACTGGCAGAAGACAAAGGAGGCCGTCTTTCTGACAGCCAAGACAACCTCGATGGTGTGCTGGCTCTTTGTCGGGTCTGCACTCTTCTCAGGTGTGTTTGCCATTTTGGGCGGGCAAGCCCTGATTGAGAAATGGGTGCTCTCGCTCAATCTGACGCCGGTTCAATTCCTCATCCTGTCCCAGCTCATCATCTTCATTCTGGGCTGGCCGCTGGAATGGACCGAAATCATCGTCATCTTCGTGCCGATTTTCCTGCCCCTCTTGAAGCATTTCGGCATTGATCCGATCCTGTTCGGTGTTCTGGTCTTTGTGAATTTGCAGGCCGCCTTCCTGTCGCCGCCTGTCGCCATGTCGGCCTTCTACCTCAAAGGTGTTGCGCCGCCCCATGTCACATTGAACCAGATCTTTGCAGGCATGATGCCTTATATGCTGATCGTGATCTTGTGCATGGTCATCATGTATCTATGGCCCGGCATGACCTTGTGGCTGCCGAATTATCTCTATGGCGGATAATCAGACTGGGGCTCAGCGCAAGGCTGAGCCCCATTTGTCTTCGATCTGCTGCGCCTCTTCAATTGAGAGCGCAGAAGATGGCGGGAATTGAGCGCGCCATGCAAAGGGCTTGCAGGCATTGATGATCATCTTTGAATGAGACGTGATGCCCTTGAGCTTGTCCTCCGGGGGAATGCGCGGGTCAAGCGCAGAGCTCCAGGCATTGCGGATGATATCGACCGATTCTGAGGGTTCGCTGCGCGTGGTGATGGCCCACATCACATCTGGCAGATTGGACGGATCGACATCCTCATCCACCACAACAACAAGGCGGCCCATGTAACTATTGGCTGCTGCAATCAAAGCTGCGCGCTTGGCATGGCCATCATAGCGCTGTTGCAGCGAAACGACCGTCATCAATTGCGAGACATGCTGCCAGCAGCCATGCACATCCGTGACACCGCCATTTTCAAGATCGCCCCAAATGCTGGCCGCACGGAAGGGTAAACCGAAATGAAAACGCGGCGGCTTCATGGGCGGTGAGCCGAGCAAGATCGGATCATTGCGATAATGCACGCCCTGCACATCCATCACCGCCGCAGGGCGTGTGTCAGCGGCATAATAGCCGGTGAATTCCCCGAAAGGTCCTTCCGGCAAGGTCATCTCACTAGGCGGCAGCAACATGCCTTCGAGAATGATCTCGGCACGGGCGGGCAAAGGCAGGCCGGTGATTGGACCATCGCAAATCTCAATCGGCTTGCCCTTGATGGCGCCAGCAAAAGCATATTCCGAGCGGCCTTCGGGCAGATATTCGAAGCCTGCGATGAAGAGCGCCGGGTCTTGTCCATTCACCACTGCAACGGGACAAGCCTGACCACGATCCCAATATTTCTGCGCGATCATGTTGCCATGACGGCCCGTGTGGTCGAATTGAATCGTGACGCGGTTCTTGCCATGCACCTGCACACGATAGATCGAGGAATTGATCCAGCCTGTGTCAGGATCGCGCATGATGATGATGCTGCCAGAGCCGATATAAGGTCCGCCATCCTTCTTGTGCCAGACGGGTGCTGGCAGGATCGAGAGATCGACTGCTTCACCGCGCTGGCTGTTTTCAAGGAAGGGAATTTCCTTGGCGGCAATGGGCTCCAGCATTGTGAGTTTGGAGCGCCGCGACTTCCACTCCTTCAATTGCTGCAGCGGCGAGAGTTTGGGATCAATGCCAAGTGCCAGCGCTGCGCGTCGTGCCTGAACCGTTGAATTGGTGAAGATACGAAAGCCTTTCTTGAAGCCCTTCATCTCGTCAAACAGAAGGGCTGGACCCTCCTGCTTGCCAGCGGCAACTTCCGTAATGGCCCCAACTTCAAAATCGGGATCAGCGCCACGAATGTGACGCAACATGCCGATCTCTTCGACCTGCGCGATGAAGTCGCGAAGATCGTTATAGGTCACCGCCATGGCCATTCCCCCGTTTGTTTTTATTCATTCACCGCATAAAGGCGATCGGCGCGAGCGTGATGGCTGGCACATAGGTCAGCAGCATCAGGATCGCGAGATAGATGACCAGGAAGGGCAGCACACCGCGATAGAGTACCGGCAGTGGCGTCCCGAAGAGCGCGTGGCTGGCAAAGAGATTCAAGCCAAAGGGCGGCAGGAACATGCCAATGGCAAGATTGACCGTCACGACAAGACCGAAATGGATCGGATCAATCCCCGCCTGTGCTGTGATGGGCGCCAATAGCGGCATCAAGACGAGAATGGCCGCAGGCGGTTCAAGCACGCTGCCCACCACGAGAAGCAGGACATTGATGACAAGCAGCAGAAGCCATGTCTCCATCTTCATGCTGGCGATCGCATTGACCAGCGCAGATGCCAGACCGCTTGTCGTGATGAACCACGCATAGGCACCAGCTGCCGCCACGATGATCATGATCTGACCGCAGAGCACGGCGCAATCGAGCGTGATCTGCCAAACCGCCTTCCAGTCCAGCTCCCGATAGATAAAGACCGAGACGACCACGGCATAGACACAGGCAACGCCTGCTGCCTCCGTTGGCGTGAACAGGCCGCCATAGATGCCGCCCAGAATGACAACAGGTGCGAGCGCTGCCCAAACGCTGCGCTTCAAGGCTTCCCAAATATTGGCCCAGCGCGCCGGATCCCCGACCGGGATCATCTCGATGCGCGCATGGATCATGACATAGGCCGACAAGGCACAAGCGACGATGAGGCCCGGCACAATGCCCGCAAGGAAAAGGATTGCCGCTGATTGCTGCGCCGCAATCGAATAAATGATCATCGGGATCGAGGGCGGAATGATCACGTCGATCACGCCCGTTGCCGTGATGAGGCTCACCCCGAAGCCCCGTTTGTACCCAGCCTTCTGCAAGGACGGCAATGTGAGCTTGCCGATGGCAGCGACACAAGCAACGCTGGAGCCCGACATCGCGCCAAAGACCGAGGCAGCACCGATGGTGGAAATGGCGAGCGATCCACGTACACCGCCCACCACGCTCATCACCAGCTCAATCAGGCGCAGCGCGATACCGCCACGCGCCATGATATCACCCGCCAGAATGAAGAGCGGCACGGCAAGCAAGGGAAAACTGTCGAGGCCGCCAAACATGGCGGTGTGCACGGCCTGAAGTGGAATGCCACCAAGGAACAAAACGCCTGTCAGTGCAGCGACGATCAAGACGAGGAAGATCGGCAGGCCCATCGCCAATAACAAAATGGGCAGTGCCACCAGAATGAGGAAGCTCATGAGTGGCCCCCATGCTGCGACCCTGTGGCGGGAACGATGGCGCGCAAAAGGAACAGGAAGATGATGAGACCCAATCCTGCCGGGATCGAGGATTGCGCAATCCACATCGGGAATTCGAGCGCTTCAGACCGCTGGTCAAAGCGATAGAGCATATTGACGACTTTCCAGCCGGTCACGATGACCGTGCCAAGCGCGATGAGGGCCACGACACCGCTGGCGATGATGGCCAATTGCTGCGCACGCTGACCGAGTTTCGTCAGGAAAATTTCGATGCGGATATGTTCCTGACGCCATGTCACGGCGGCCGCGCCTGTGAAAACAGTCAGGATCATCAGAAACAGCATCAATTCTTCCGCCCAAGTGAAGGGCGAAAGAAAAAAGTAGCGGAAGAAGACATTGGCTGCGTTGATGCACACGATGATGGCAAGCGAAGTTGCTGCGATCACCGTGCAGGTGCGCGATATGGCATCGCCCACCTGCTCAAGCTTGTCCCTGACAGACATCAGGCTGTTGCCGCAACAGTCTTCATGAGGATGTCGAACAGCTGCTTTTCGGCCGGCTTGCGGCTGGCAACCTCATTGCCGATGGGCAGCATGATCTTCATCAGCGCTTCCTTCTCGGCTGCCGAGATGGTCTGCACTTCACCACCATTCTGCAACCAGACCTTGCGCTGCGCCTCATTGAAGTCGAGCGTCCACTGGTAGATATGTTTCGAGGCTTCCTGACCCGCTTTCACGATGAGCGCCTGATGGTCCTTGGACAGACCGTCGAACCAGACCTTACTGACAGCGGCAAAGACCGTAATGGTCGCATGGCCCGTCTCGAGCACATATTTAGCGGTGTCGTAATAGCGGAAGGCTGTGATGACGGGCAGGCTGCCCAAAATGCCATCAATGGTGCCTTGTTGAAGCGCAGGCAAAACTTCACCCAGTGACATCGGAATGCCGGTGCCCTTGAGACGCTTCATCTGCTCGATCTGCATCGCAGAACCAAGCACACGGATCTTTTTGCCAGCAACATCATTGACGCTGTTGAGCTTGGTACGGCAGTTGATGATCATCGGTGCCGAGATGAAGAGACCGAGACCCTTGAGGCCCTTGCTCTCGCCAATCGACAAGAAAGCATTGTTAAACTCGGCATGGTTCATCGCACGATTTGCATGTGCGAGATCCTTGAACAGGCCCGGTGCACCAAGCACTTCATAGCGGCTATCGACGCCAGACAGGAATTCCGGCGGCATCACGATGGCCTGAATGGTGCCAAGCTGCGTGCCTTCAATCATGCGCGGCGAGGTGCCGAGCTGGCTTGCGGGATAAAGCTCTGCCTTGATCGCGCCCTTCGAACCTTCCTCAACCAGCGAGGCGAATTTGCGCATCCACTCATGCTGGTTGTCATTGATGGTCGGGGTACCGATCTTCATGATGATCGGGTTCTGCGCGCGCAGGATCGTGGGCATAGCAACAACACCAGCTGCAACACCCATACCCTGCAAGACATGGCGACGATTGGCGCCCTTGTGCGAAAGATCAGTCATCAGTCATTCCTCCTCGTGGATGCGCCATCAGCGCGTCTGAGTGTTTTTGTCAAAGCAAGAAGCACGCCAGATATGTCAGCGCGCCCTTTCATTCTTCGAACGTCTGCTGCGTCCGTTTGGTCATCAGGGAAGAAGCCTTAAGCTTCTTCCGCGAGTTTCGCATAGCGGCTTGCTGAGAAAACGAGCGGCTTCCCTTCCGCTGCCTTCGCGCAAGCGAATACTTCGCCAACGATGATGAGATGGTCGCCGCCGTCATAACGCGCCCAGGTGCGGCACTGAAAAGAGCCAAGAGCGCCAGGGATGAGAGGCAAGCCTGACTCAGCGATGACCGGCGACACATTTTGCCATTTCTCCGCGGATGACTTGGCAAATTGCGACGACAAGGCGCGCTGGTCTTCGCTCAAAATGTTGACTGCGAAAGTTTCCGCAGCCTCCCATGCATCGAAAGATTTCGATGTGCGTGCCATGCTGAAGAGAACAAGCGGCGGCTCCAGCGAGACAGAGTTGAAGGAACTGACCGTGGCACCGATGAGATCGCCATTGGCGCCCACCGTCGTGATGATCGCGACGCCGGTTGGGAACAGCCCAAACATGTCGCGCAATTCGCGACCCGTGAAGGCTGCTTCCTGTGTGTCACTATGCGCCGTCATGCCCGTTCCCCCGAAGCAAGCTCATTCAGCCGCGAGACGCTTGGGTTCGCTGACCATGTCATCCAGAACATTGCGCACGCCTTCGCGACGCTCGCCCCAAGGCGCGTTCCAGAAACTATAGAGATCCATGATATGCGGAGGACCACCATAGAAGCGCTCATATTGCTGATGGCGCCCGGCATAATCGGACGCCAGAAGATCCCACGCCATGCGCACGAAGCGGTAACGCTCGCTGGCCGATGTCGTCGGCAGCTTCCAGTTTTCTTCGAAAATGTCATGCGCCTCGCCATCCTCCAGAATGGAATCATCAGCAGGCATGATGAAGGGGCCCGCGCCCAGCAGCAAGCGCACCTCTTCAGCGATTTCATGATAATTGCGGGCGCACCATTGCAGCGCCGCGTAGAGGTAGCGATTGTTCACATGAACATGGCCGGTCGGCAGGGTCACGCATTGGTCAATCTGCGCGCTCAACAGTCCAAGCAGGGTCGCCTCACCTGCAGCCAGCCTGCCCAATGTCTGCTGAATGGCGGGGTTGCCAAGCAGGCCGGCATAGTCAGCGGCCTGATGAGCGATGCCCGTGATCAGCTTCAGCTTCTCCGAGAAGCGCCAGTTTGACTGGTGATTGCCAAGCATGTGGCCGGGTGTCTTGAAATACATGTCCCGCATCAGCGGCACGTCACGATAGCAGAAGACACGCTCCCACGGGATCTTCACATCGTTGAAGATCATCACCGCATCCGACTCGTCGAATTGCGAGGAGAAATAGTTATCGACGCGGCTCGTCGCCTTCTGCTCAAAGCTCTTGCGCACCCACAATTCCACACCCGGAGCGTTGATCGGCACCGAGAAGGTCACAGCCTCATCGACCTGATCGGGACCCAGAGGAATCATGCTGCCGATCCAGGCTTCATCCGAGAAGACCGCCGACGTGCCGAGCATCTTCTGGCCTGACACGATGATGCCGCCGTCATATTCACCCACAATGCGGAAATTGGCCTTTGTTGGGCCACTCACACCACGTGAGGTCTGCGGCGTCAGCACAAGGTAGCAGCAGAAGAGATCGCGCTTGCGCAGGTAGTCGAGGTAATTGATGATGTTCTGACCAAAACCCTGACGATTGGCGTCGAACAGCTCTGGCTTCATGCTCATGCCCGCAATAAATGAGGGCACGTGATCCATGGAGCGGCCGAGCAAGCCAAAGCTCCATTCCGCCACACGGCGATGAGCTTCGGCGCGATGGCGCAGATCATCCTTCGAACGGGGCATCATGAACCACGAGGAGAAGCGCTCGCCGCTCTCTTCATAGGACATCTGGTTGATATGTTCGGGACTGCGCTTACGATCATAAATACGCGCGAAAGATTGGGCCGTATTCCTGAAGGCCGGATGCGTCGTCACATCGGTCACAAGCTCAGTGCCCAGGCGAATACGACGCCCATCGCGCAGCGAAGCCAGATATTCCTTGCCGGTTCTCAGCATGGCTTTAGTCCCTCCATCATTGGGAAGAGGTTAGCTAAGTTTCTTAGCTATTGTCAACGCAGCATCCTGCCCTGCCAATGCGCAGATGTGATCAAATGAACGGCAAGAGTGACATGGATCAGCCAAACGCCAAAGATGAGGAATTCCGGGACTTCATTGCAGATCTCTTCGCCATGGCGGCGGGGATGCAGTCCCTTCGCCGGGCCATTGCGCGGCGAATCGGTTTGGGGGGAACGGAACTGGGGATCCTTCTGTCGGTGGGGCGGCTGGCCCCGCAGGGGGCGGTGAATGTGCGGCAGGTGGCCGATCATCTCCATGTCGCGGCGACCCATATCACCACCGAGGTCAATACGCTCGTCATCAAGGGGCTTCTGGAAAAGCAGGCGAGCGAACTCGACAGCCGCGCCGTGGAGCTGAGCGTCACACCCGCAGGCGCTCAGCTTTTGCAGAGGATCAGCCCGCATCTGCGCATGATCAATGTCGCGCTGTTTGACGATCCCGCACAGGAGGTCATCAGCGAACAACGCCGCTTCTTCCGCCGCGTGCTGGCAGGCCTGCCGGAAGCCTTGGCCCGACTGCCGCCTGCGCGGAAATAAAGCTTAACTGCAATAATGCTTGCCCTTGGCCCCGGCGGGGGATGTCGTGCCTTTGGGACAAGGCACCGGATATCTGGCGCCGGGCTCCACGTAATAGCCGGGTGGAGCGAGCTTGCAGATCATGCCGGCCACATATTCCCCGTCCTTGCATTTGGGCAAAGCATTACCGGTCAAGGCAGAAGGTTTGGGGGGCGGCGCGGGCTTGGGCGGCGGTGGCGCGGGTTGCGACGCGAGAGCCGATGCGCTCCAAAGCAACGCGGCAGGTAAAACACAGATGACGGCCCGCATATCCAGTCTCCGGCATAGCTTGCGCTAGGTATAAACCCAAACGCCCACTTTTCCAGCTTTAACTTGACTATGCGTCTCGCTTGGGGCGCGGCATACGTCCCGGCCAGGCCTTAATGTGCTTGGGCCAGTCCTCGAATTTCACTTCATGCTCAAAGCCACCCACGCGCCCACGCACGGAGATGCCAGCCTCGTGCACCGTCTCTGGCCGACCGGAGACGAGGGGATGCCACCATTTCAGATCCTTGCCTTCCGCCACGAGTTTGTAGGCGCAACTGGGCGGCAACCAGCGCAAGCTCTGCACCGCTTCAGGTGTGAGTTGAACACAGTCAGGCACGAGACGCTTGCGGCGCGCGTAATTCATGCAACGGCAGCTGCCAGCATCGAACAGCTTGCAGGCGATGTCGGTGAAATGGATCTCGTTCGTGTCCTCATCCTCAAGCTTGACAAGGCAGCAGCGCCCGCAGCCATCGCACAAGCTCTCCCATTCAGCCTTGTTGAGCTTGTCGAGACCTTTTCGCCAGAAGGGTTCCGGCGCTGGCTTTGGCTTGCGGCTCATCTATGACAACCATTGCAAGGAACGGGGAGCCCAGCCTTTGCATTTCAAGACAGGGCGACAGGCTCATGCGCTTCCACACGCATGTCGTCAAGTCGCCATCATCCATGGTACAAGAAGAAGCTCCTTTGAAGGGCTGCTGAAAGGTCGCATCGCGTGCTGGAAGACTTTCTCAGAACAGCGCGGATCAAATTATCACGGGCCTTGCTCGCCTTTGACGCATGGGTCAATTCCAGCCTGCATGACAGCGGCCAACGCAGCCGCCGTGCCTATGATGATTTTTCAGCCTTCATGGACCGTTTCCATGTGTCAGGAGCCAAGCGCGTTGCGGTTGACCTGTCCTGCGAGGCGCTGACACTTGGCCTTGCCGGTGCCATCTTGATGCTTGGCCTGGCCCTGCCGGCCTTTCGCGAAGTCTCGGATGAAGACTGGCTGAAGAAGCAGGATCTCGCAGTCACCTTCCTCGACCGTTATGGCATGGAGGTCGGTCATCGCGGCATCAAGCATGATGACTCCGTCCCGCTCGACCAGATCCCCGAACATCTCATTCAAGCAGCACTCGCCACTGAAGATCGCCGCTTCTATGAACATTTCGGCATTGATCCCATCGGCCTCTTCCGCGCCTTGAGTGTCAATGCACGCGCATCAGGCGTTGTGCAAGGTGGCTCCTCCATCACACAGCAGCTTGCGAAAAATCTCTTCCTGACCAATGAACGCACATTGGAGCGCAAGATCAAGGAAGCCTTCCTTGCATTGTGGCTGGAAGCGCGCCTGCCCAAACGCGAAATTCTCAAACTCTATCTTGACCGCGCCTATATGGGTGGCGGGACATTCGGCGTGCAGGCTGCTGCTGAGTTCTATTTCGGCAAAAATATTCGCGATGTCACTCTGGCTGAGGCCGCCATGCTGGCGGGTCTCTTCAAAGCGCCAACAAAATTCGCACCCCACATCAATCTGCCAGCTGCGCGTGCGCGTGCAAATGATGTGTTGAGCAATATGGTCGATGCGGGCTTCATGACCGAAGGGCAGGTCTATGCAGCACGGCGCAACCCCGCCACGCCCATTGACCGGCGCCGCGAATCCACGCCTGACTGGTATCTCGACTGGGCTTATGAAGAGGTGAAACAGCTCGCCAGTAAAGGCAAGGTTGGTTCCGATCGCGTGGTGACGGTGCGCACTGGCCTCGACGTCAATCTACAGCGCAAGTCGGAGACCACGGTTGAAGACATGTTGCGCCAATATGGGCGACAGTTTCAGGCCACGCAGGGCGCAACGGTTGTGATGGAGCCAAACGGGCTGGTGCGCGCAATTGTGGGCGGACGCGATTATGGTCAGAGCCAGTTCAATCGCGCCACAGATGCAGCACGCCAGCCGGGCTCATCTTTCAAGCCTTTCATCTATCTCGCAGCGGTGATGACCGAGCGCTATCATCGCGACAGCATGGTGAATGGCGCGAGCCTGTGTATCGGCAATTGGTGCCCAAATAATTATGGCGGTGCATCAGCTGGCATGATGCCGATGAATGTTGCTTTGACAAAATCGCTGAACACGGCTGCTGTTTGGCTGACGATCAAGATTGGTGAACATTATTGGCCGAAAGGCCAGCCCTATCATCTTGGCCGCATCGCCCAGCTGGGGCGCAACAAGATTGTTGAGACTGCACGCGCCATGGGCGTGGTGAATACGCCACTGACAGATACAGTCTCCCTGCCACTCGGCGCTGCTGAAGTGAAGATGATCGACATGGCCTCTGCCTATGCTGTCTTTGCCAATGGTGGCAAGCAAGCGCCAGCCTTTGCTGCCGTCGAGATCCGCAACTCTCGCGGCGAGACGATCTATCGTCATGACCATGACGGCCCGCAGCCACAACAGATTATCCCCGCCGACAAGATTGCGCATTTGAACAACATGATGAAAGAAGTTGTCAGTTCGGGGACGGCACGCGCAGCGCAGCTGGATGGCGTGGTGGCCGCAGGCAAGACCGGGACGACCAATGGCTATCGCGATGCATGGTTCGACGGCTTCACCGGCAATTATGTTTGCTTGGTCTGGTATGGCAATGATGATGATACATCCACGAATAACATGACCGGCGGCTCCCTGCCCGCACGGACATGGCGAGAGATCATGGCCTATGCACATCAGGGTATTGAACTCAAAAATCCTTACGGCGTGCATGACAAGCCGCCGCAGGTGAGCACGGTGGCACAGCGCGAGGCGGACAGGCTTGCACCGCAGCGGCCCGCCTCCCTGTCGCGTAAGTCGCTAGAGGTTCTCTTGCAGATCGAGAGTGACCTGCGGGCTGCGCGCGAGCGCAAACGCTCAGCCGGTCTTGGCACCGGCAAGCTTGCGCAAAGCATGGACTGAGTGCGCGTGGCGGCCTTCCTCAAGACAAGCCTTGCGATCATTGGCGGCCTTGCGCTTGGCCTCTTCGCGACATGGTGGGCGCTGGAGAACCATATCACCTTTGGCCATATACGTGCTGGATCATGGATGGGTCTTGCAAGCGCCGGCACGCGTGAGGCTGATCCTTATGCACGCGCTCTTTTTGCCAAGCGTGGCGAAATGCCTATCGGCATCACGGAGGGGTTAAGCTTTTTGGCAAGGCAGGACCAGAATGGTGAGCCGCTTTCAGCCAGCTGCGATTATGTCGTGAAAGGCAATGTACCGGCTGCGCGCTATTGGACGCTGAGCTTGCTGGGCTCTGATGGCCATGTTCTTCCGGTGGTGAGCGAGCGCCACGGATTTACCTCTGCAGAAGTCTTGCGCAATAGCGATGGCAGTTTTGAAATCGTGATCGCCCCGCAGGCACGTGCAGGCAATTGGCTGCCATCAGCACCAGGGCATGACTTCCAGCTGATGCTGCGGCTTTACGATACGAGTTTGAGCGCAAGCGCGCATTCCGTGACGGCGCAATCCATGCCGCGCATCGAGCGGAGGGGCTGCTCATGAAGCCCTATCGCTCGCCCCCGTCAGACCTTGGCTTTCGCACTTTGCCCTGGCTCTTTGGTTGCTTGTTTCTGGCTGGCATCGTTCATATCACCTCGATTTTCGCAATGCCGTGGCTTGCGCCCAAAGATGCCTTTGCGCGGGTGAGTGCTGCTGCCCCGCTGCACAAAACCACGCTGCTTGCTTCAGTCGAGCCAAACAAAGGCGCGCCTTTCGATGATCCTGCACTGGAGCAGGCTGCCTGTCGTTATGATCTCTCGCGCGGTGCGGTACGGTTGCGCGCGCAATTGCCGCCAGATCAGTTGCTGCTCATGTCATTCCATGGGCGACAGGGACAAGTCTTCTATTCCATGACGGACCGAAGCGCGACACGCGGCCGCATTGATGTCCTCATCCTCACAAGGTCTCAGCTCGATCATGTTGAGGCCAATGATGCTGAAGATGAGCTGCCGCAAGATTTGCGCATTGTCGCTCCAACGCTTGAGGGCTTCATTTTGCTGCGCGCTCTGGCTGAACGTTGGATTGAGCGGGACGATGCACGTCAGCTTTTGCTGACGATTGGCTGCGGTCTTGATGCAGAGATGAAATGACCTTCAGCCATGCTTGCGGCGCCGTCTCGCCTTGCGTGCGCGTGTGTGCGGCTTGGGCTCTTCGCGCTCATAGCGCACGCCGGTGAAAAACAAGATCTGCGCGGCATGGCCCTCGTCAGTGCTGGTTGCTCGCCTGACGCGCTCGGCGGGAAATGTGATGATCTCGCCCATCAGGCGTCCCCGGATTGCTCTTGCACCATCTCATCGGCTTATGGTTAATTGAGTCTTAATACTTGCCTTGTCATCATCGATTCATTCTCGCAAAAACTGTTTGAGCCAAGTCATGACCCGTCCTGCTTTTGCTGCAAAGCCCGCACCCGCCTCCACTCACTCCAAAGGCTTTGAGGAACGCGCGACAATTCTGGGTTCGCTCACAGATCTCTTCCTCGCCCATCCCAGTCCCAGCCGCAGCGATACCGAGCAATTTACGGAACTCGCTTGCGGGCTCCTGCCGATGACACGGGCGGATATCCGCTTGCAGGTCGCGGAGCGACTCGCAGATTATCCATTCACCCCCGCCGCGATCATCGACACTTTCCTGCTCCTCGACGGGCCAGACTGTCTACCGCTGCTGGAGCGTTCCACCTGCATCAACCGCACAAGCCTGTTGAAGCGCATCCGCGATTGCGATCTGGACAAGGCCTGTGTGATTGCCGGACGGATGGATCTTGATACGACCATGGTGCAATGCCTGATCGGGCGCAGCGACATCGAGGTACTGCGCTGTCTGGCGCGCAACCTGCTTGCCCCGCTGCCGCCGGACATTTTTAGAATGCTGGTGGCTGATGCGCGTTTTGACAGGACGCTGGCCAAAGCATTATGCGCCCGCGCACGCGACCCTCTGCTCATCGTCCCGCTCTTCATGCAGGCAACGCCGCATCAACGCGAGGCGATCTTGCGCGCAGCCATTGCGGCAGAGACCCTCTCGACACAGGATTGTCCGCCCGGCGAACTGGAATTGTCGCTAGTGCGCCATCTGGAACGTGCAGCAGAACAAGCTGCGGGAGATGAAGTGGCATGGGTCTTGTCGCGCCTGATTGGCTGCGAGCCGATTGACGCCAAGGAAATGCTGCAGGAACCTGGTGGCGATGTGCTGGCGCTCGTGCTGGCAGGGCTTTCGGCCAGTCCTCAGGCAACTTATCGCATCTTGAATGCGCGCGGCATTA
>JACCED011504692.1_pt1 | contig 25390 bp, 22 predicted proteins | sample 7455021 | NCBI WGS metagenome assembly JACCED01 (sample SAMN15323456, study PRJNA562643) | freshwater metagenome | isolation source: river surface water | place: USA:Blue River Watershed | collected 2017-08-19
CCGATTTGTCACGCAGACGCGTTACGAGGACATCCCTCACCGAGTCATCGACTATGGCGCGATGTTGGTGGCCAGCACAGTGGCAAGCGCTGCTGCGGGATCCCGCCTCAATTCCTCCAGCGTCATTCGCAGCCTCATGCTCGCGCGTGGGGGCGAAGCCGAATCCACGGTCTGGTTCAGCGAAGGCAAACGCCTGCCCATGGCTTGTGCGGCACGCGTGAACGCGCTGATGAGTGACTCTGCAGCCTCGGACGACAGCGACTTGCGAAACGCGGTGCACGCCGGAACATCGGCGGTCGCGGCGGCTGTCGCTGTGGCCGAAAAGACGGGCGCAGACGGCAAAGAAGTATTGCGCGCCATCGCATTGGGCTGCGAGGTGGCCTGCCGCATCAACACCGGCGTGGTGCCCGGCCTCACCTACGAGAACGGGTTCCACGGCTGCACCGTTGCCATCTATGGTGCCGTCACCTCGGCAGGCGTTTTGCTCAAGCTCGACCCTCTGCAGATGACCCATGCGCTAGCCCTTGCTGCGACGTCCATTGGCGGGCTGCTGGCTGCCGCCAATACGAGTACCGCGCGCGATCACCACGCGGGTCTGGCAGCCATGTTGGGCGTGGAGGCGGCCCAATTGGCGGGCATGGGGTTCACAGCGGAAGAAACGATCTTCGAACACCCCGCCGGCTTCTTTGCGGTGTATGGCCTGGATGCGCAGGCCTCAGGTCGCATGGCCAAGGTAGTTGCGAAATTGGGCGCCGAGTGGCAAACCCTCACGCACATGGCGATCAAGCTCGTGCCCGGCGGCCACCCTCATCATGCGATCGCCGAGGCGGCGGCGCAGGCCGCTCGCCTGGCCAATGTACCGGCCAGCGAGATCAGCGCCATCATTTGTTCGAAACCCGGCATGAAGAAGATGCCCGGGCCACGGCACCCGGCAAACCTCATCGACATGGCGCACAGCCCGATCTATTTTGCGGCAGCAGGCGTAGCCGACGGTGGACTCACCTGGGCGCATGCCACGCCTGAAAAAATATCCGATCCGCGTATACAGAGCCTGCTGGACCTGGTGGAAGCCGGTGAGCCGCCAACGGAGAACGTCGAGCGCTACCGACAGGGGGCAACGGTCACGGTCAAAACACGCGACGGGCGCAGCTTTTCAAGCACGGTGTTCGCCCCTCGGGGCTCGGCCATCAACGGAATCGAATGGGCGGACATTGACGACAAGCTTCGCGCGCTCTGCCCCCATGCAGGCGTTGCGCCAACCAGCATCGAAAGCTGTGTCCGCATCGTCCGCGATTTCCGGGAGGTGAGCCACGTGCGATCCCTGGTGGAGCTTCTCGGCTAGAAATCTTCTGCCAGCGGTTCGCTGGGCAAGCGACGAACAAGGCAGGTCAGCGTCGCTCTCGCCTCTTCAGCCCTGTACCAAGCGAAGCACCGCCCTACAGCCAACCGCCTCCGCATAACGCTGCACCGTCCGCAGGGACGGAGGGCGCTTGCCACCCTCAAGACGGGCGATGACGCTTTGGCTGGTGCCCATACGAGTGGCCACCTCCAACTGAGTGAGGCCGGCTCGGCTGCGCGCTGCAACAAGCTCTCGCGCCATTTCGAACTCATCCGACAGGCCATCGTATTCAGCGCGAACTGCCGGGTCGCGCAAGACCCGGGCCTTCACGGCCTGCAACGACTTCATCGTCTTATCTGCCTTCATAGCGGTGACTCCAGTCGATTCAAGGCTGCCTCAATAGCGTTGCGCGGCGTGGCTTCGGTCTTCTTCACGAATACATGCAGAACTCGAAGGTGTCGCCCCTGGACTGCGACATACAGAGCCCGGGCAATGCCATCCCGTCCCTGCATGCGCATCTCCCAAAGCTTGGCGCCCAACGGTCTCACATGGGGCATGCCGACCCTTTGGGGTCCAAATTCCTCCAGCAGCTCAGAGATGCGCAGACACCGCGCCTGCATATCCGCCGGCAGGGCCAATAACTCCTGCTCGGCTTTCGGATGAAAGGTCACGATCCATGGCTTCATGATAGCTTTTATGCGATATAGAGTAAAGATGGCGTGTACCGCCATTCGCTATCGCGGATTGGACCTTGGCCGCTCGGGCCTTGAACCGAGACTCAGCTGACAACTGAGAGCCGCCCTGCTCCTGCGCCAAGGCGCAAGGGCAGCGTGTTGGGCATGTGGCAGGGCTCCCTGCGCGGCGCCCATGAAAAAGCCGGCCCACAGGCCGGCTGGTTTTGGTTCGCCTCCTTTGGCGCCACCAAAGGCGCCAAAAGGGCGCCAAAACCAAACGCCTATTTGGACGCGACCTCGTCGTCCTTGCCCGGCTTGGGTGCAGGCACCTTGACCTGCACCTTCATGCGATCCTTGAGCAGGTTGTAGTAGGCCAAGGCCTCAGCCTGGGTCCACCACTGGGTGTACTGCTGGGCCTCGGCCTTGGCGGCGGCAGCGTCGGGCTCGGGGCGCGCCATCACCTTAGCCACTTTGACCACTGCGTAGCCAGCCTCGCCCAGGTCGGCACCGACAAAAGTGGGCGCGTCGCCGGCCATTGGCGCCTTGAGCGCGGCCTCGACCACCTGGCGGGCCTGGCCGGCAGGCTGCTGGCGCGAGACGACCACTGCCGCCGGCAAGGTGGCCGATGCAGGCTGCGCCTTCCAGGCCGCGAGCTGCTCCTCGCCGGCCTTGCGGGCCTGTTCCAGACCGCGGGTCACCCGCAGGCCTGTGCGCACCTGTTCTTTGACCTCGGCCAACGGGCGGGTACGGGCGCTCTGGTACTCGGTGACGCGGCCCGAGACCATCTGGCCGGAGCCAAATTCCACCGCCTCGGTGTTGCGCTTTTTTTCCACACTGTCGGCAGCAAACAGGGCGCCGAGGAACTTAGGGTTGGCCAGCGGGCCCTTGGCGTCGGCGCCTGGGGCAGGCTCACGGCGCACATTGGTGGCAGTGCGCAATTCGAGCTTGAAGCGCTCCGCCACGGCCTTGAGCCCGTCGGCCTGCTCATAGACCGCATTGCTGAAGGCGTCGGCGCTTTCCGCGAACTTGCGCTGGGCCTGCTGCTGACGCAGCTGCGCCTCCAGGCCGGGCCGCATTTCCTCGAAGGTCTTGACCTTGGGCTGCTTGATGTCGGTGAGGCGGATGATGTGGAAGCCGAAGTCGGACTCCACCACCGCGCTGGTCTCGCCCTTCTTCAGGGCGAAGGCGGCCTCCTCGAAGGGCTTGACCATGGCGCCACGGGCGAAAAAGTCCAGGTCGCCGCCCTTGGTGGCCGAGCCCGGGTCTTGGGAGTTCTTGCGGGCCAGCTCGGCAAAGCTCTCGGGTTTGGACTTGATCTGGGCGAGCAAGTCGTCTGCCTTCTTCCGGGCGGCGGCGCGTTGCTCGGCGGGAGCCGCCTTGTCGGCGGCGATCAGGATGTGGCTGGCACGGCGTTCCTCCTTGCCGGCCATCTGGGCGCTGTTTTGCTCGTAATAGGTCTTGAGGTCGGCCTCGCTGATCGTGATGCTCTTTTTGATGGACTCGATGTCAAGCACCAGGTACTCGATGTTGGCCTGCTCAGGAGCCAGGAAGCGCTTGGGGTTGGCCTGGTAGAAGGCCTCAATTTCGGCGTCGGTGGGCTGCACCTTGGCGGCGAAGGCAGCGGCGTCAAAGCGGGCGACCTGGATCTCGCGCTTTTCGAAGTAGGCGTCGAAGGCGCCACGGGCCACCGCGTTGGCGGGCAGACCGGTGCCGGCAATGCCGGCGAGCACCTGGCGGGTGGCGATGTCGGACCGCAGTTGGGCCTCAAAGCCTTCGGGGGTGTAGCCCTGTTGGGCCAGGATCTGCTTGTAGCGGGCCACATCAAGCTTGCCGTCGGGGCCGCGAAGGGCCGCGATGGCTGGAATGCGCTGCAGTTCGCGGGCCAGGGCCTCGTCGCTGACCGCCAGATGGGCCTTTTTTGCCGCGGCGGCTATGACCCGGTCACGCACCAGGCGCTCAAGGGTGGCGTAGCGCGCCTCAGGCGAATCAAAGAGCTTGATGTCCAGGGTGGGCATCTGCTGGCGCAGACGATCGGTCTCGGCCTTGTGGGCCGTGTCCCACTCGCCCTGGCGGATATCGTTGCCATCGACCTCGGCCACCACCTTGTCCTTGTCGGACATTTGCAGGTAGCCCTCTACGCCGAACAGCACGAAGGACGGGATGATCAGCAGCAGCAGGACGAACTGCAGGACCTTGTTGTGCTTGCGAACGAAATCAAACATGCGGCGCTATCCGGGTGGGTCGAAGGGGAAAGTAAGCCAGAATTATCCATGGTTTGTTCCTCCCACCTGAGCCGGCGAGCCGGCACCGGGCCCCTCAGGCGCTGCGCCACTGAAAGCGCATGGTTGCCAGATCGTCCTGGGCTTTTTGCTCGACCCGGTCGCGCCAGATCCGCTCGCGGGCGCGCGCATGGGCCTCGAGCTTCTCGGCCTTGTCCACCTCCGCCCGGGCGGCCAGCACCGCCTGGGCCTGGACCTCGCGCTGACGCCGCGCCTCGGCGGTGGCCCGCAACGACTGGTCCATCAGCCGCTGCAACTGGGCGATGAACTGGCGATCGTTGAGGGTGTCGGCCATCATCTGACCGCCGTCCAGGGCGTTGATCTGGCGCTGGCGGTATTCCATCAGCATGGCCTGTACCCGCTGCTCGCTGGCAATCAGCTGGGCCTCCCTGGATTGGGCCAGGGCAAGTTGCTGCTGGGCCTCCTTGAGAGCACGTTGCGCTTTGAGGAGCAGCAAGCTCCAAGCGTCGCGTTGACCGTCCTGGCGTAGGTTCATTTGCGTTCTCCTTGTTGGGTCTCAGGTCAGGGACTGGAGCGGGCCGCCTCAGCCACCCACCACGCCTCGCACCGCGGACACGCAGTCGGGGTAGACCACCCCCTCGTGCATGTCCTGACGCAGGAAGGTCTCCAGCGCCGGCCGCAGGCGGATCGCCTCGTCCAGCTCGGGATTGGTCCCGGTGACATAGGCGCCGACCTGGATCAGGTCGCGGTTTTGTTGATAAAGCGACCAGAGACGCCGGAACTTGTTGGCCTGTTTGAGCGTGTCGGGCTCAATGAGGCTGGGCATGATTCGGGAGATCGACCCGTTGAGGTCGATCGCCGGGTAGTGCGCGGCATCGGCCAGGTTGCGCGAGAGCATCACCTGGCCGTCGAGTGAGGCGCGGGCCAGGTCCACCACCGGGTCGTGGGCGTCGTCGCCCTCGGCCAGCACGGTGTAAATGCCGGTGATCGAGCCCAAACCGTGGCGGCCGACGCCAGCGCGCTCGATCAAATTGGGCAGCAAGGCAAACACCGAAGGCGGATAGCCCTTGGAGGTGGGCGGCTCGCCGACCGCCAGGCCGATTTCGCGCTGGGCGTGGGCCACGCGGGTGAGCGAATCGACCAGCATCAGCACGTTCTTGCCTTGGTCGCGAAAGTATTCGGCGATGGTGTGCGTCATCAGCGTCGCCTTCAGGCGCAGCACCGGCGAGACGTTGGCCGGCGCGGCCACCACCACCGACTTGGCCAGGCCTTCGGGACCGAGTGACTCCTCGATGAAGGCCTGCACCTCGCGTCCGCGCTCGCCAATCAGGCCGATCACGACCACGTCGGCCTGGGTATAGCGGGTCAGCATGCCCAGAAGCACGCTCTTGCCCACGCCAGAGCCGGCGATCAGGCCGATGCGCTGGCCGCAGCCAAGCGTGAGCATGCCGTTGATCGCCTTCACGCCGACGTCGAGCACCTCAGTGATCGGGCCGCGCTCCATGGGATTGACCGGCCGGCCCTGCAAGGACAGGCGAGTGTCGCAACGGGGCGCGGGCTTGCCGTCGAGCGGCTCGCCGCGGCCGTCGATCACCCGACCGAGCAGCTCAGGGCCCAGGCCCACACTGGCCGACGGGTTGATCACCCGCACGCTGGCGCCTGGGCCGATGCCCTGCGGCTCGGTGAAAGGCATGAGGTAGAGGGTCTGGTCGTTGAAGCCGACCACCTCGGCCTCGATCCGTGCGCCGGCCGGGTCGACCACCTCGCAGCAGGCGCCCAGCGGTGCCATGAGGCCACGGGCTTCCAGGCGCATGCCCACCAGGCGGGCCAGCGTGCCACTTTTGCGGGGCTCTGCAACCCGCAGGCTGGCCGACAGGCGGTCCACCTCGGCGGAGAAATCGATCATGCCAAGGGTTCCTCGCCGGGGCCGGTGCGCAGAGGACTGTCGCTCAAGGGAGAGTCGCTTCTGGCGCCATCGCTCGTCGGACGGGCGGTGGCGTCGATCACCTCGCCCAGACCGGCAGACCGGCGGCGCAGGCCCGCGGCCAGAGGCTCAGCCCCGCCCGGCATGGACGGCGCAGTGAACTCACGCAGCAGCGCCGAATCGCGCGGGACAGCCGTGGCCTCACCCCGACCGCCCGGGTGCACCAGCAGGCGCTCGACCAGGGCCGCAAGCCGGTGCTCCACCAGATCTTCCAGCACCGTATCGTCCATACGCAGGCGGACGCTGCCGCGATGCAATTGGGGATCAGCCTGGACCTTCAGCCCATCGACCGCAAGAAAGCTGGGGGAGGCTGCCTGCAGCATGGCGACATCCTCTGGGTTCAGGCAGACCAGCACCGGATCGCCCGGCGCAGGGTCGAGTGCGGCAAGGGCTTGCCGCACGATCTGGGTGATGGCCTGCGGCGCGGCTTGCAGCTCGCCGCGCACCAGCTGCTCGGCGATGTGCAGGGCGAGCCGCCGCAGCGGCTCAAAGAAGCGATCCGGGTCTTCGGAAAGGGCACGCAGTTCGATCGCCAGGTGGCGAATCAGCTCGGCCTCGCGGGCGCGCTCGGCCTCGACGTCGGCCAGGGCCTGCGCCCTGCCCTCTTCCAGGCCTTGGGCGTGGCCACGGGCCTGGGCCTCGGCAAGGGCTTCAGGGCTGGCCTCGCCGAGCACTCGGGACTCAACATCGGTGAACCCGGGGGATGCAGGCACGCCGTCGCCGCGCAGGGCGCCCGCCGTGGTCGGTGCGGAGCCAGGGGGCCCTTCGGCATCCGGCGTACGGCCGGCCGAAAGTGGCAGCTCGTGGACGGGCAGCGCCGGATCCACCGGCTCGCCAACCCGCCAGGGGCCGAAGGCCTGAGACGCCTTTTGGTCCCAGGCGGCGCGCAGGAAACGGGGCGTCTCGCGCGGGGTGAGCAGCAAGGGGCTGGGCACCCAGTGCCCGGCCGCGTGACCGCCAGGGCCACCCGAACTGGCGGCGCCAGCCGTGCCCCTGTAAGCCGCGGTGCCAGCCGATCCCAAACGGGGACGGGACTCAGACAAAGTCGTCTCCGCGGCCCGCCAGCATCATCTCGCCAGCGTCCGACAGACGGCGCGCGATACGAATGACCTGCTTCTGGGCTTCTTCCACGTCGGCCATGCGCAGCGGTCCGCGGGACTCCATTTCGTCGACAAACATGAGGCGCGCGCGCGCAGACATGTTGTCCAGGAACTTGCTCTTGACGATGTCGGGCGCACCTTTGAGCGCCACCATCAGCATCTCGGACTCCACCGCCCGCATCAGGGTCTGGATGCTGCGGCTGTCCACCGCCTGCAGGTTCTCGAAGGTGAACATGTTGTCCTGGATCTTCAGCATCAGGTCGCTGTCGAGCTTGCCCAGGCCCTGCATGATCCCGCCTTCCATTTCCACCTTCACGAAGTTCATGATCTTGGCCGCAGCCTTGATGCCACCGAAGCTCGAGCTCTTGGCCGAGGAGTTGGTGGAGAACTGCTTCTTCATGATGGCTTCGAGTTCTTCCATCGCCGAGGGCTGCACCGTCTCCAGGCTGGCGATGCGCTGCACGATCTCGGCGCGGTGCTCGCCAGGCAGGTAGGACAGCACGTCGGCTGCCACGTCGTACTCGAGCACCGACAAGATGATGGCCACCACCTGCGGGTGCTCGCCGGCAATCATGTCGGCGATCGAGCGGGCGTCCATCCACTTGAGAATGTCCAGTCCCTTGCTGCCCTGCCCCGGCATGATGCGAGACAGCACCGAGGCAGCCTTGTCGTCGCCCAGGGCCCGCTTCATCACCTTCTCGACATAGTCGCCGGTGCCCAGACCCAGGCTGGTCTGCTTTTTCAGGGTAGAGACGAAGTCATCCAGCACGATGTTGACCGCCTCTTGGGACAGGTCGGCCACCGAGACCATCGCGGCGCCCAGCGCCTGGACCTCCTTGGGGTTCATGAAGCGGATGATTTCCGCTGCCTGCTGCTCGCCCAGGAGCAACATGAGCACGGCGGCGCGCTGGGTCGAGCTGAGGTTGTCCAGCTCCTCCTGCAACTCCGGCGTCATGATGAAGTCGGCGGCGGTAGGCGCCGTCGGCTCCGTCTTGCCGTCCTTGGCTTTATCGTCTTTGTCGGCCATGGTGTTCTCCTGCCTGGGTGGGGGCGGCGCCTCAAGCGGCCTTGATCATGTTCTTGAGGACGTTGGCCACGCGGGCGGAGTCCTCGGCCACCAGCATACGGATCAGGGCGACCTTGTCGTCGTAGGTGTTGGCGGTGTCCAGCATGTCGATCGAGATGCTCGAGCGCTTGGGCTTGAGCTTGGCCTTGATCTCCTCGAGGCTCTCGCCCTCGCCAAGCTGGATCATGCGCATGTCGTCATCAGACAGCTCACCATCGGCCAGGGGCTTGTTGGCTTCGGCTTCGGCCTCAGCGTCCTTCTTGGCGTCGTACAGGGCACGCATGATGGGCCGGATCACGATGACCAGGAAAGCCAGAAAGCCCAGGGCAATGAGGCCGCTTTTGAAGGCCAGGTGCACGTCGGGCTGCAGGTACCAGGCAATGGTGGGGATGGGCAGCTCGCTCTCAAAACGGGCCGGCACCACCGACACCTGGTCGCCGCGGGCCTGGTCAAAACCGACCACGCTGCGCACCAGCTCGGTCATGCGCTGGAGCTCTTCGGGGGTGTAGGGCTGGCTGGCGGGCGCAGCCGGGGCACCCGGGGCCGGCGCAGAGGCGCCCGCCACGGGCGCCGCAGGCGGCGCGAGCTTCTCATTGACCACCACCGCCACCGAGATGCGCTGAACACCGCCCATGGCATTGGTGACATGGCGCACGGTCCGGTCGAGTTCGTAATTGCGGGTGGCCCGAGTCGTGTTGGTCGAGGTCGAGTCGGCTGCACCGGCGACACCGGCGGCCGCCGGCGCGGCGGCGGCGGAGGCCGCGGCAGCGGCGGCGTTGCTGGTGGCTGTCGTCACCGGTGCCGGTGGCGCGGTGTTCGACAGGGTGCCCGGCACCCCTTCAGCGTTCTTGCGCTGCGTACGGTCCTCCGACACGACCTCAGAGCGGGTCTTGGGGCCCTTCTCGCGGGTGTCGAAGTCCTCGGTCGTCTGCTCGATCTGGGTGAAGTCCAGGGTCAGGTGGACTTGCGAGCGCACATTGGCCTCGCCGACCATGGGCGAGAGAATTTGCATGATGCGGCTGCGGTAAACCTCTTCCAGCTGCTGCTTGTGCGCCGTCTGGGCGGAGGTCAATCCGAGTTTGAGCTCGGTAGCCGACTCGGTGAGCAGCTTGCCCACGTTGTCCACCACGGCCACGTGGTCCGGGGTCAGGTAGGGCACGCTGGACGACACCAGGTGCACGATGGCTTGCACCTGCGAGGGCGAGAGCACCCGTCCTGGGTGCGGCGTCACCACGACCGAGGCTTTGGGCGGCACTCGGTCGCGGACGAACACGCTCTGGCGCGGGGTGGCCAGGTGCACACGGGCGCCGGCAATGGTGCCGATCTGCATGATGCTGCGGGCCAGTTCCTGTTCCATCGCGGCGTTGACACGCACCTGCTCCATGAACTGGCTGGTGGTCATCGAAGACTGGTCCTTGAGGCCTTCCAGGCCCACGGCCCCAGTCTTGGGCAAGCCCTGGCTGGCCAGGAAGATGCGCGCCTCGTGGAAGCGGTCGGCCGGCACGGTGAGTTGGCCCGACTGCGGGTCGATCTTCGGCTTGAATTCGGCAGTACGCAGGGCATCGAAGGCGGCTTGCTGGTCGGACTCGGACAGGCCGGGCATGACCGGGCGGTGCGGCGTCGACTGGATCCAAAGGTAGGACAGGCCAAACACGAGCAGCGCAAAAATGACCACGAAGGCAGGCAAGGCACGGCGGACCGCCGGCTGCTGCACAACGCGGCGAACGCCGTCCATGAGTCCGCCACCGGCGGGCACGAGCGCGCCGCTACCGGGTGATGCAACACCCGATTCGCCCGCAGGCACCAGGGCCTGGGAGGTGGTGGCAGGAAGTCCGGCGCTTGCCGAAGCAGACGCGGTTGCCGGCGCGGTGCCGGCAGGAAGGGTGGCGGTGGCTGTGGCCATGGTGCTTGCCTCTGTGCTTCTCTAGCGCCGGATCAGACCGGCATGTTGAGAATGTCCTCGTACGCCTTGAGGACCTTGTTTCGAATTTGAAGCGTGGCCTCAAAGGCCAGGGACGACTTCTGCATGCCCAGGACCACATCGGTCAGGGGCAGGTCTTCACCGCGCTCGTAGGCGGCTTGCAGGCGGGATGACTCGAGCTGGGCTGAGTTCACCTGACCGAGAGCGCCCTTGACCATCTGGCCGAAGCCGACCTGATTGGGGCGGACGGTGCCGCCAGCCTGCACACCAGGGGCAGTCACCGGGGCCAGGCCACCGGCAGGGCCGTTGGCCTCGACCTGCAGCGAGCGCATGGTCTGCAGCATGGAAGCGATGTTGGCGGCGGAGGTGGCGCGCTCGATCATGCGAGGCTCCCTTCAGCTTCGGTCACCAGACCCTGGGCCCGCATCTGGGCCAGCTTGTAGCGCAGCGTGCGCGGGCTGATGCCCAGACGCAGGGCGGCTTCGGCACGGCTGCGTGTGGCGGACAGGGTGGCCAGGATGATGCGCAACTCGTTGTGGCGGGTGGCGCTGTGCAGGTCGGCGGGCGCGATGGGCGCTGCATCGGCCTGAGGGATGTCGGCTGGCGTGGCGGCCAGGGTGGTACAGACCGGCTCGCCCTGCCAAGGCGCAGGTGCGGCGTAGGTCGCAACCGGGTCGACAGTGGCAACGGGCATAACCGGCACAGCGGTCGAAGCCGATGCAAACGGTGAAGCGCCGACCAAAGCCGCAGCGGAAGGGGTAGCGGAAGGAGCCGTCCAGGCCTCGCCCTCGGCGGCGTCAAGCCAGTCGTCAAACATCAGCTGGTCGGAGCCAATTACCCCGTCATTGCTGATCACGACCGCGCGGCGCATCACGTTTTCCAACTCGCGCACATTGCCGGGCCAGCCATACTGGGTCAGCAACTGCTGGGCCTCGGGCGTGATCTGCCAGCCGCCCCGGCTGCCGGCGGGCGCGGGGTGCTGGGACAGGAACTGAAGCGCCAGAGGCAAGATGTCGCCCGGGCGCTGCGCGAGCGGCAGCAGTCGCAGGCGGAACGTGGCAATTCGGTAATACAGGTCTTCGCGAAACTCCCGCAGGGCAATCGCCTGGCGCAGGTCGCGGTTGGTGGCGGCTACCAGGCGCACATTGACCGGCACCGCCTCTTCGCTGCCCAGGCGCACCACCTGGCGCTCTTGCAGCACGCGCAGCAGCTTGGCCTGCAGGTGCACCGGCATTTCGCCGATCTCGTCGAGGAACAGGGTGCCGCCCTCTGCCTGCTCGAACAGGCCCTTGTGCGCGCGCTGGGCGCCGGTAAAGGCCCCCTTCTCATGGCCAAAGAGCTGGCTCTCAATCAGTTGTTCAGGCATCGCCGCGCAGTTGATGGCGACAAAGGGGCCCTGCCGGCGATTGGAAGATTCGTGGAGGACGCGGGCCAGCACCTCCTTGCCCGCGCCAGTAGGACCGACCAGCAAGGTGGTGACATCGGCAACAGAGACGCGCTGGGCCAGGGCGAGGAGGTTGCGGCTGGCGGGGTCAATGAACACCGCGCGCCGGACAGCAGATGCTGCGGGCGGGATGCTGATGCCGGCAATGAAAGCGGTATGCACGCGAGGTTCTCCAGTCGTTTGGTCGCAGTTGCATATCGCAACGGCCGTGCCACCCCCAGGAGAAACTCTTGGTATCTACTTTTAAATCAATATGAATTCTTTCGGATTGCTCCGGGTGCCGGAGAACCGTCGCTGGGCGTCTGGAACTGCCGGACCGCCGACAGAGCCAATGTGTCCGAGAAAGACGCTCAACAAACGACCACGAGACATCCGCTGGGGGACGCTCGCAAAGGCCGTGGCGAGGCGCGGGACTGCGCCTGGGGCTAGAGGGGAAACGCTGGATGCGCTCAGGCATCCGCTGGTCACTGCCGCCTGGGGGCAGTTGGACGCTTACTGCAGCAGTTTGAGAACAGACTGCTGCGAGGTGTTGGCCTGCGCGAGTACCGCCGTGGCAGCTTGCTGAATGATCTGCGACCGTGCCATGTCGCTGGCCGTCTTGGCGTAATCGGCGTCCAGGATGCGGCTGCGGGCAGCCGATGAGTTGGACGACACGTTGGTCAGGTTGTCCGCGGCGAACTGGAACCGGTTGATCTTCGCGCCCATGTCACTGCGGAAGTTGTCGATCGCCTGCATGGCGGTGTCGAGCGAACTGATTGCCGTATTGGCGTCGGTGACAGTGCTGATCGAGGCAGTGATCATCGCCGCGGTCATGCCGGTCATGCCCTCGATGTCCTTGAAGGTCACTGTGATCACCTGACCGGCATTAGCGCCAACCTGGAAGGTCACTGCGGTCGTGGTTCCGTCTGTAATCTTGGTGGCGTTCCACTCCGTGTTGTTGGAGATACGGGTGATCTCGGCCTGCAACTCCGCAAACTCGGACTGGAGGGCGCTGCGGTCACCACTCGAGTACGTGCCGTTGGCCGCCTGCACCGCCAGCTCGCGCATCCGCTGGAGCATGTTGGTGACCTCGTTGGTCGCGCCTTCTGCCGTCTGAATCATCGAGATGGCGTCGTTGGCGTTGCGAACCGCCTGGTCCAGGCCCTTGATCTGGGAGGTCTGGCGGTTGCTGATCGCCAGGCCCGCAGCATCATCCGCAGCGCTGTTGATGCGCTTGCCGGTCGCCAGCTGCTCCATCGCCTTGCCCAGGGTACGGTTGTTCTTGTTCAGAGCAGCCTGGGTGATAAGCGAATTGAGGTTCGTATTGATGACGGTCATGATCTCTCCATCTCGGTCAATGCGGCAACAACTTGCCGCAGATCACACAATTAATAGGTGCTGGCCGGCAATTGGTCAGCCTGGGGGGCGTCGGCCAGCAGCTCGGAAAGCTCATCGAATTCTTGCTGCAGGCCCGCGTGTCCGGGGAAAAGCTGAGTGGCGGCAAGCGACTGCCTCCAGGCCGAGAAATAGGCGGCGCGGCAACGCATGACACGAATCAGATGGAGGTGGCTCTCTGCGGTTGCAGCAGGGCCTTGGAGGTCCATCAAGCTTTGCAGACAAGCCTGGGCCCGGTCCCAGTCCTGCTGGATTTCAGCCAGCAAGGCGCCAACCGCCAGTATGTCGGGGCTTTGCGGGTGCTGTTGCAACCCCTCGTTCACGAGGACCTGTGCAATGTCCAGGCGGTCCCGTCCGACCCAGAAGGCCATGGCCTCCCGAACCTCAACGGGGGTGAGGGCCGCGACGTGATCGGCCAGACAGACCTGTTCATATCGGCTGGCGTCCAGCGTGGTGACGGGTTGGGACATCAAGTTTCTCCACATTCGAGTGAATCCATTGCCATTGAGCGGCAAACCATTGCCACCGGGTGGCGTGTCCTTCCTTCAGCAATCACCGTGCCAGCTCCGAGCACGACCGTTGGCGTGCTCCGCGGATTCAGTCGCAACAGCCATTTCTCCTCTGACAGTGGGGGTTGGCTCCGCATGGCACGCAAGATGCTGTGAATCGGACACCCCCGACGCGGGTGTCGGGAACTGGACAGTTTCTGCCTCCTGCGCCTGCCGCACCGTTCAATCACGTCATGGATTCAACAACGCTGTCTGCTGCGCCGCATCCGAAGACCGGAGCCGGGCCACTTTTTTTTGCGACTGAAGTTTCCGAGGCGGGAGGCCTGGGTCATTTCATGCGTTGCTTTGCCCTGGCCGAGGAGGCTCGTCTCCGCGGTTTCACCAGTCACTTCTTTCTCAACCAGGCCAGTCCTGCCATCTGCGCGCGCTTGACGGGTATCGATGCGCAATGGACAGAGGCTGGCAACGAATGGATGCAAGCCTGCCAGCGCCAGTCCTGCGGACCCAGCGCGTGGTGGGTGGCAGACAGCTACCACGTTACCCCTGAATGGCTGGAGTCACTGCGCCAAAGCGCTCGCGTGACCTACTTCGACGACTTGTGCGCTTTGCCACGATTGCCCTGCGACCTGGTGGTCAATGCATCACCCCTCGCGACCCAGCTGCCTTATGACCAGCGCTTGCCCGCCGGGAGCCGGCTTCTGGCAGGCCCGGCCTATGCCCAGATCCGCCGTGAACTGCGTCGATCGGCCAGGCCAGTGCAGCAGCCTGCCGGCAGTCCCATGCGGGTCGCTGTGATGCTGGGCGGAAGCGATGCCAAAGGCTTGACACTGAAGGTTCTCACTGCCCTCAGGGCTGCATTGCCGCAGGTCGAATTGGAAGCCTATATGGGGCCAGCATCGACCGATACCGAGCGGACTCGTGAGGAGGCCAGCCGGCTCGCTCAGGCCACTGTCCTGCGAGATCCCCAGGACCTCGCCCAGCGCCTTGCAGGCTGCGACCTTGTGGTCACCGCTGCGGGCGGCAGCCTGGGGGAATTGTGTGCATTGCAGCAGGCGGCCATCGCCCTGGTGGTTGCCGATAACCAGCTTGCGGCCTTACAGGTATGCCCCTACCCGGTACTTGACGCGCGTGGTGGGCTGCCAACTGAGCTAGGTACGCTGGCGCACTCGATCCTCTTGGATACCAAACAGCTGACGCAATTGCGCCGGGAAGCAGCTGCCACCGTCGACGGGTGCGGCGCCGGTCGAACGCTCGATGCCATGGGATTGAGCGAGCCTCAACGGAGAACACACTGATATGAACCTGCCAGTGATACAGATCAATGGCCGCCCGATCGGCGCTGGCCATGCACCCTATGTCATTTGCGAACTTTCCGGGAACCATAACGGCAGCCTGGAACGCGCACTGCACATGATCGACGCTGCAGCAGCGACAGGATGCGACGCGATCAAGCTGCAGACCTACACGCCCGACACCATCACGCTCGATTGCGACCGTGCCGAATTCCAGGTCAGAGGCGGGCCCTGGAACGGCAAGAGCCTGTACGAGCTGTATTCAGAGGCCTACACGCCCTTCGAATGGCACGCCGCCCTGTTCGCGCGGGCGCGGGCACTTGGCGTCACACTGTTCTCGTCGCCATTCGACCCCAGCGCGGTGGACCTGCTGGAATCGCTCGATACGCCCGCCTACAAGATCGCATCGTTCGAATTGATCGATCTGCCCCTGGTCGCCTACGTGGCCTCCAAGCGCAAACCCATCATCATGTCCACTGGAATGGCTACCCACCGCGAAATTGAAGCGGCGGTAGACACGGCCCGCCAAAACGGCTGCAAGGAGCTTGTGCTGCTGCACTGTGTTTCGAGCTATCCGGCCGAGGTCCGGGATGCCAATGTTCGCACCGTACCCGCTCTGGCCGAGGAGTTCGGCTGCCCCGCCGGGCTGTCGGACCACACCATGGGAACAGCCGCCAGCGTCGCGGCCATCGCAGTGGGGGCTTGCGTCATCGAAAAGCACTTCACACTGGCACGAGCCGATGGTGGACCGGATGCGGGTTTCAGCATGGAGCCCGCCGAATTCGGACAACTGGTCCGCGATTGCAAACTGGCTCACGAAGCGCTGGGACAGGCCCACTTCCGCACCCTGGACAGCGAGCAAGGGTCCCTGCAATTCCGGCGGTCCCTGTATGTCGTGCGGGACACCGCCCGCGGCGAGCCCCTCACCGAGCACCATGTCCGATCGATTCGGCCTGGCCTGGGACTGCATCCTGCGCGGCTATGGGATGTGCTTGGTAAACCCGCGAGCCGCGACCTCCGCCGTGGAGAGCCGCTTTCAGTGGCCATGGTCGAAGGACTTCTTTGATGACGGCTGAAAGCGATCCAGGTAGCAAGATCACAGAATCTCTTCGGATCTTGCGTGCGTCGGAACAAGACGCTCAAGCGCTGTGGGAGTGGCGCAATGACGCGCTGACCCGGCAGATGTCCGTGTCGGAAGCTCAGGTCGACCGACAAACCCATGAGACCTGGTATCGGAAGCTGCTGGCCAATCCGGACCGCTATCTGTACGTCGGATGCCTTGAAACCAATGAGCGAATCGGCATGTGCCGATTTGACCTGGACACGAACAGCGGAGACGCTGAAGTGTCCATCAACCTGAATCCAGCCTGCAGGGGCAAGCGCCTTTCCTCTCCCCTGCTTGCAGCGGCCATGTCCCGATTCCAGCTGGAACGACGGACCGACCTCTTCGCAAAGATCAAGCGGAGCAACCTGGCAAGCATCCGCTGCTTTGCGGCGAACGGCTTCGTGCTCGATGACAGCGATGGGGAGCTGCTCCGCTACCGCTACCACATCGCCCGGGGAGATGTCTTGCTGGATCCGCCCACCAGCCAGACCCTGGCGCCAGCTGGCACGCAAAGTGCTGAAAGACGCTGAATCACATCAAAGGTGTCAAAAAATGGACATGCGCGTCACCCCTCACCAAGATATCTGTGACCAGTCAATCCTGATCACTGGAGGCACAGGGTCGTTCGGTCGTGCGTTCGTACGCGCGGTGCTCGACCACTGCCCCAAAGTCAAACGCCTGGTCGTCTTCAGCCGGGACGAACTCAAACAATATGAAATGGCGCAGGAGTTTCCGGAGGACCAGTACCCGGCCTTGCGCTTTTTCATCGGCGATGTTCGCGATCAGAAACGGCTGCGGCGTGCCCTGGAAGGCATCGACACTGTGGTTCACGCGGCTGCACTGAAGCAGGTTCCGGCGGCCGAATACAACCCATTCGAGTTCATCCAAACCAACATCATGGGGGCGCAGAACCTGATTGAGGCCTGCATGGACACCCAGGTCAAGCGGGTCGTGGCCCTGTCCACAGACAAGGCGGCCGCCCCGATCAACCTGTACGGTGCAACCAAGCTGTGCAGCGACAAGCTGTTCATCGCCGCCAACAATTTTCGCGGCGCCCGCGACCTGCGCTTTTCTGTGGTCCGCTACGGGAACGTGATGGGATCGCGCGGATCCGTCATTCCTCTTTTCCTCAAGCAAGCACGCCAGGGAAAACTGACTCTCACCGATCCCGAAATGACTCGCTTCAATATCTCGCTGGCCGATGGCGTCGAGATGGTGATGTGGACACTTCAAAACGGTCTGGGCAGCGAAATCCTGGTCCCCAAGATCCCTTCGTACCGGGTCGGTGACGTGGCAAAGGCCATCGGACCCAACTGCAGCGTCAACATCGTCGGCAGCCGTCCAGGCGAGAAGGTGCATGAGGAGATGATCACCGCAGCAGACAGCGCCACCACGCTGGATCTGGGGCCCTACTTTGCCATCTTGCCCTCCGGCAGTAACGCGATGACCGTCGATCGCTACCGGGAGATTCGCAAATCAGATCCGGTCAAGCCGGGATTCAGCTATGACTCCGGAAGCAACTGGGATTTCCTCTCCGTAGACGGGATACGTCAACTGATTCGCGCCCATATCGACCCCGAATTCGAGCCGGCATGACCATGACGCGCCGCACCATTCCCTATGGGCGCCAGAGCATTGATGACGAGGATATCGCCGCCGTTGTTCGCGTCCTTCGCAGCGACTGGTTGACGCAGGGCCCGGCAGTCCCGGCGTTTGAATCAGCGCTGGGAACGAAGTTCGGTGCCGCCCATGTGGTTGCCGTCAATAGCGCGACGAGCGCGCTCCACTTGGCTTGTCTGGCACTCGGTGTCGGACCTGGCGACACGGTGTGGACAACGCCGATCACCTTTGTTGCTTCTGCGAATTGCGCCCTGTATTGCGGCGCTTCGGTGGACTTTGTCGACATCGATCCGCTCACCTACAACATGAGCGCGACCGCGCTGGAGCGGCAGCTTGCCCGGGCGGCGGCACAAGGGCGTTTGCCCAAGGTCATTATCCCGGTCCACCTGGCCGGCCAGTCATGCGACATGGCCGCCATCAGTGCCATGGCTCGCCGCCACGGTGTCAAGGTCATCGAAGACGCCTCCCACGCCGTCGGCGCCGACTATCGCGGCGAGCCGGTGGGCAACTGCCGCTACAGCGACATCACGGTCCTGAGCTTCCATCCCGTCAAAATCATCACCAGTGGCGAGGGTGGAGCCGCGCTGACCCAAGACCCTGTGCTGGCCCAGCGAATGGAGCTGCTCCGCAGCCACGGCATCACAAGGGACCCCTCCCTGATGGATGAACCCAGCCACGGCCCCTGGTACTACGAGCAACTCGCGCTGGGCTTGAACTACCGCCTCAGCGACCTGCATGCGGCGTTGGGTCTGAGCCAGATGCGCAAGCTCGACGCCTTTGTCGCCCGGCGCCGTGCCTTGGCAGCACGCTACGACCGTTTGCTTGACGGACTGCCAGTCGTGCGCCCCTGGCAGCACCCGGACGGCAACTCGAGCTGGCACCTCTACATCATCCGCCTGCCCGCGGCGCTGGGCTGCGATACCCGTTCGGACGTCTTTTCCCAGATGCGTGAGCAGGGGATCGGCGTCAACGTTCACTACATTCCGATTCACCTCCAGCCCTACCACCGTGAGCAACGGCGTGCAGACGCACCTGCGCTGCATGAGGGCGAGCGTTACTACGCGGAGGCGATGAGTCTGCCACTCTACCCAGACCTGACAGAAGAAGAACAAGACTGGGTCGTCGACTGCCTGAGCGAGGCACTCGCACTCACCGGGACGACATCGTGATCGGTGAGAGGCTGGCGATCGGCACGGCACAGTTCGGACTCGATTACGGTGTGACCAATCGGGCCGGGCAGGTCTCGACCGGCAACGCGCAAGCCATTTTGAGTGCTGCCCGCATGGCTGGTGTGCACACGATTGATACCGCCATGGCCTACGGCCAGAGCGAAGCCGTCTTGGGTCGTTGCGACCTGCGCGGCTGGGACGTGCTCACCAAATTGCCTCCCGTTCCCGAAAGCATCGAGGACGTGCCTGCCTGGGTTCGCGCCCAGGTCGCTGGCAGCCGAAGCCGCCTGGGCCACTTCAGCCGCCCCTTGGGCGGCCTGCTGCTGCACCGACCGGCCCAGCTGCTGCTCCCTATCGGAAAGAGCTTATTGGGTGCCCTGAGGGATTTGAAGCAGGAGGGCTGGGTGGAGTCGATCGGTATCTCGATCTACGACCCCTCGGAGCTTGCGCCGCTGATGGCCATCCACCGCTTTGACCTGGTGCAGGCGCCGCTGAGTATTCTGGACCGTCGGATGCTCACCTCAGGCTGGGCAACACGGCTACAGGATCAGGGTGTGGCACTGCACGCCCGTTCCGCCTTCTTGCAAGGCCTGCTCCTTGACCGGCAGGTGCAGCGAGACCGATTCCCCGCTTGGCAACACCTCTGGGATTTTTGGCACGCATGGCTGAAACAGCGCAATCTGTCCGCGGTCGAAGCCTGCATCCGCTTTCTCGTGGCGTTGCCTCAGGTCGAAAAGATCGTCCTTGGCTTTGACAGCCCCGATCAGTTCCGTCAAGTGCTGGCCACGGCTGGCGCCCCGCTCGACGAAGGTCCGCGCTGGCCGGATTTCGAGCCCCGCCTCCTCAACCCGGCCGCCTGGAGCGCGTCATGACGGTCGCCGCCATCGTGCAGGCCCGAATGGGCTCAACCCGGCTTCCGGGCAAGGTGATGCTGCCGATCGGGAACCAGACCCTGATGGAGGTCTTGCTGTCACGACTGGCCCGTGCCACCGAGGTGAACCAGATCATCGTCGCGACATCACACGACCCTGCGAATGCCCCGCTGGTTGCGTTAGTACAGGCCCTGGGCTACGTCTGCGTGCAGGGTGACGAGGCTGACGTTCTGGCACGCTACCTGGCAGCCTGTGAGCGAACCGAGGCCCAAACCCTGGTTCGGATTACCGGCGACTGCCCCTTGGTCGATCCAGCGCTGGTCGACCATTGCATCCGGGAATTTCGTGCGCGCGACGTCGACTACCTGGGGAACGCCGGGCCGCCTGCCTACCCGGACGGCCTCGACATCGAGGTATTTCGCCGCAGCGCGCTCGAGCGTGCGGGGCGGGAAGCGACGACGACCTACGACCGGGAACATGTCACGCCCTACCTGCGCAGGCCTGGTTTGTTCACCCAATCGGCGCTTGCGTGCCCGGAAGACCTGGCCCACCTGCGCTGGACTATCGATGAACCAGTCGACTACGAGGTGGTGCGCGGGATTTTTGCGAAATTTTCTCCGGATATTCATTTTTCATGGAATGAGGTGCTGGATCTCCAGCGCCGCGAGCCGGCCATCTTCCTGGCCAATCAGAACATTGTGCGTAACGAGGGAGCCAGCATGGGTACAGGTCAAAAGCTCTGGAAGCGCGCCCGACGCGTCATCCCGGGGGGCAACATGCTGCTGTCCAAGCGGGCGGAGATGTTTCTTCCGGACCAGTGGCCCGCCTATTTCTCCAGGGCGAAAGGCTGCGAGGTCTGGGATCTGGATGGCAATCGCTACATCGACATGTCGATCATGGGCATCGGCACCAATACGCTGGGGTATGGCCACGCAGAGGTCGATGCCGCCGTGATGCAAACGGTTCAGGCGGGCAATATGTCCACCTTCAACTGCCCCGAGGAGGTCTACCTCGCCGAAAAGCTGGTCGAGCTTCATCCTTGGGCCGACATGGCGCGTTTGGCGCGATCGGGCGGCGAGGCCAATGCCATCGCCATCCGGATTGCCCGAGCCGCCTCTGGTCGCGACAAAGTGGCCATCTGCGGCTACCACGGCTGGCACGACTGGTATCTTTCGGCGAACCTGGCCGACGACGCCAACCTTGACGGCCACCTTCTGCCAGGCCTGGAGCCCAAGGGCGTCCCCCGCAACCTGCGCGGTACTGTCCTGCCCTTCGAATACAACAAGTTCGAGCAGCTGCAGGCGCTGGTCGATGCCCATGAGATTGGCGTCATCAAGATGGAGGTGTCGCGCAACGAGGGGCCGCAAGGTGACTTCCTGCATCGGGTACGCCAGTTGGCGACAGAGCGGGGCATCGTGCTGATTTTCGACGAGTGCACCTCGGGCTTTCGCCAGACTCTGGGCGGACTTCACAAGATGTACGGAGTTGAACCCGACATGGCCATGTTCGGCAAGGCCATGGGAAATGGCTACGCCATCACCGCAACGATCGGCCGGCGAGAGGTGATGGAGGCGGCTCAGTCCAGCTTCATCAGCAGCACTTTCTGGACCGAACGCATCGGACCCACAGCCGCCCTGCGCACACTGGAGGTGATGGAAAGGGAGCGATCCTGGGAGACCATTACCGCCGTTGGCCTGGAGGTCCGCCAGCGATGGCAGGCCCTGGCCGACCACCATGGGCTGTCGATCAGCCACTGGGGCCTGCCAGCGCTCACCGGCTTCAGCTTCCAGGGTGCGGACGCACTGGCCTGGAAAACCCTCCTCACACAAGAGATGCTCCAAAAGGGCTACCTGGCTGCCAACAGCATTTACGCGTGTACCGCCCACACCCCCGACCTGATCGACAGCTACTTCGAGGCGCTCGACCCCGTCTTCGGCCTGATCAAGTCCTGCCAGCAAGGCCAACAGGACGTCCATGCGCTGCTCCGAGGCCCCATCTGCCACGCCGGGTTCAAACGACTCAATTGACACGATTGGCCACCCATGAAACGCGATCCCCTCCCCCTACCCGCCACCGTGTCCGGCGAAATCCCGCCGCTTGTGATTGGCACAGACTCTGCTGCCCAACTCGATCAGGCGTACCCGGCAGATGGCGCAGCTGCGGCGCGTCCGACCCCCCTTGACGATCTGGCGACGCCCTCGCCCTGGGAGCAGCCCCGCCAGCTCTGGATGCTCTACGGCGCACCGCATCCCGACACGCTGGCGGATTTGCTCGGGCGGATCACGAACAACTCACGTCTGGTCCTGGTGGACCCCGACCCGATCGGCAGCACCGCGCTGAATGCCACGCAGCGGGATCAGATCGCCGCGTTGATGGAGGACGGGCGGCTTCACATCGTCGTCGGGGCCAGCCTTGAGGCGCGCAGCGCTGCACTTGCGGGTCTGATCGACATCGACATGATTGACGGCTGGAAGCCGCTCTTCGACAAGGAATTCGTCCGGCGAGCGCCTCAAACTGCCCGCGACCTGCTCCGGCTGGTGAGTACGCGCTTGAACACCCGGATCATGCTCAAGTCGACCCGCCTCCAGATGGGCGGCCGCTTCCTCCTGAGTTCGCTGCTCAATGCCCCGTGGGCCTGCACACCGGATGGCATCGCTCCCCTTCGTAACAGCCTCGCCCAACGACCGGCGATCATCGTGTCGGCCGGACCCTCGCTGAACAAGCAGTTGCCACTGTTGGCGGCACACCAGGATCTGTTCACCATCATTGCGGTCGATACGGTCTGGCCGATTTTGAACACGCACGGCATCGTGCCCGATTACCTGGTGGCGCTCGACCCGGTCACCCCCCCATCCTGGCCGCAGGACGGTCTGTCTCCTCGCACGCGCCTGGTGGCCGACATGATCGCCTCGCCCACCATGGTCTGGAGCCATGACCGGGGCCACATCATGACCTGTGCTGACGGCCATATCGCCGAGACACTGCGCTTCCTGGGCGCCAGCCCGGGTCGGCTCGGCGTGGGAGGCTCCGTGGCCACGCTGGCGTTCAACCTCGCGGTTCACATGGGCGCCAACCCGGTGGTCCTGATTGGCCAGGACCTGGCCCTGACGGGTGGCAAGGACCATGCGGATGGCTACCTCTACACCTATTCCGCCCAGATGCTGGAAGGTCGCACGGAGAAGGGCTACGACGTCGACGGCTACTACGGTGGAAAGGTCCGCACCGAACGGCAGTTGCTCGCCTACAAGGCCTGGTTCGAAGCGCGGTTCAAGGAACTGCCCGATTTGATGGTGATCAATGCCACCGAAGGCGGTGCCCGCATCGACGGCGCCTTGCAAATTCCGTTCGCGCTGGTGTGCGAGCAGATCGGAATGACGAGCTTGCGCAAAGAGTCCCATCCGCCTGCGGAGCCGGAGCATCTGGACCCGGCCAAGCTCGACCATCTCATCGGACAGTTGGCTGAGCTACGGGAGCTGGTCAAGGGGTACGGGGCGCTCGCCGCCCGGGCCGAAGGGCTGACCCGGGGCAAGGCCCACGGAGGCCAGGCGCGTCGCCTGCGGGATATCGACCGAATCAACAAACGGCTCAAGGACTTCAGCCGCCACGCCAAGCATCTGATTGACGCCTGCAGCGCCTCCCGGCTGGAGGCCATCCGCTACGAAGTCGTCAAGCAAGAAGACGAGGAGGATCGCTCACTGAATGACGCTGTCTTGCGCTACCGAGAGGTGTACCAGAGCGTCCAGGAAGCCTGTCGCGTCAGCGAAGACCTGCTGGACAAGCTGGACCATTTCTACCGGGATGTCCAGCTCAAAGGGCGGCCGGATCCCGCGTTGCTCAAGGCCCTGTTGACTTGAGACCGCCCGTCTGGGCTAGTGACTACCCCATGAAAAAGGGGCGCCATCAGGCGCCCCTTTTTTCATGTGCAGGCCCCGAGGGGCCGGTGATTCATCAGCCCTTGAGCAGGGACAGCACGTTCTGGGGCTCTTGGTTGGCCTGGGCCAACATGGCAGTTGCCGCCTGCTGAATGATCTGCGTGCGGGCCAGGTCGGTCGCCGTCTTGGCATAGTCCGCATCCAGGATCCGGCTGCGCGAGGCACCCGTGTTGGTGATGACGTTGGTCAGGTTGTCTGCCGCATAGGTCAGGCGGTTGATCTTCGCGCCCATGTCGCTGCGGAAGCTGTCGATCGCATTCAGGGCGGTATCAATCGAGCTGATCGCCGAGTTGGCAGCGCCCGCGGTGCTGACAGCGGCCGAGACGACTGCACCGGTCATGCCGGTGATCCCGTCGATGTCCTTGAAGGCCACCGTGATCACCTGGCTGGAGTTGGCGCCAACCTGGAAGTTCACCGAGGTCGTGGTGCCGTCAGTGATCTTGGTACCGTTCCACTCGGTGTTGTTGGAGATGCGGGTGATCTCGGACTGCAGCTCGGAGAACTCGGACTGGAGGGCGGTGCGATCCGCGTCGGAGTAGCTGCCGTTGGCTGCCTGCACCGCCAGCTCACGCATGCGCTGGAGCATGTTGGTGACTTCGTTGGTAGCGCCTTCAGCCGTCTGGATCATCGAGATCGCGTCGTTGGCGTTGCGAACGCCCTGGGTGAGGCCGCGGATCTGCGAGGTCATCTTGTTGCTGATCGCCAAGCCCGCCGCATCGTCGGCTGCGGTGTTGATCCGCTTGCCGGTGGAGAGCTGTTCCATCGCCTTGGAGAGCGCGCGGTTGTTCACGTTGAGTGCCTGCTGCGCGATGAGCGACTTCGTGTTCGTGTTAATCACGGTAGACATTCGGATACTCCTTCATTTCGTTTCCGATAGGTGCAGGCCCTGGTGAACGGGTCGGCTCTTGGGTTTCAGGAAGTTGGATCTTTACTTCCACACTGGGTGAATCGGTACCAGGCTGCTGGACTTGAGGGCTGGTGAAGAATTTTCTTTCCCCACCTCTGCGCCCTCACGCAGCTGGATGCCCTGGGGCACTGGCGACCAGGAGGGACGCGCCGGCGCCCTGCGCCAGCAACGCCCGCGCGCGGCGGGACACCTCGTCTTCGCGGGCTCTGTCGCGAACGCTCCAGAACCAGACGGGGCGATCAGCACCGGCGCCAGCAGTCAAACTCTCCCAGGACCGGACAGGGTCACTGTCCGGGGCGGGCTGGCGGCCTGGCTCAGACATCAGCGAAGCAGGGACAGGACCGTCTGCGGTTGCTGGTTGGCCTGGGCCAGCATGGCAGTCGCCGCCTGCTGGATGATCTGGGTACGCGCCAGGTCGGTCGTCGCCTTCGCGTAGTCCGTGTCCAGAATGCGGCTACGCGAGGCGCCGGTGTTGGTCATGACGTTGGTCAGGTTGTCTGCCGCATAGGTCAGGCGGTTGATCTTTGCGCCCATGTCGCTGCGGAAGCTGTCGATCGCCGCCAGTGCATTGTCGACCGAGCTGATCGCCGTGTTGGCATCCGTAACGGTACCGATCGTCGCCGTGATCGCCGTCGCCACGCCAGTCAGGGCGTCGATGTCCTTGAAAGTGACGGTGATGATCTGGCTGGAGTTGGCGCCAACCTGGTACGACACTGCGGTGGTGGTGCCATCGGTAATCTTGGTACCGTTCCACTCGGTGTTGTTGGAGATGCGGGTGATTTCCGCCTGCAGCTCGGAGAACTCGGACTGCAGGGCCGTACGGTCGCCAGCGGAGTAGCTGC
>JACCED010941370.1_pt1 | contig 25387 bp, 20 predicted proteins | sample 7455021 | NCBI WGS metagenome assembly JACCED01 (sample SAMN15323456, study PRJNA562643) | freshwater metagenome | isolation source: river surface water | place: USA:Blue River Watershed | collected 2017-08-19
CCCCACCATCTGTAACAGGACGGGGGTAAAATCCGCGCTCTCGACTTTCAATTTAGAGGCGTTCGGCCATGAGTATAAAAAGCGATAACTGGATCCGCCGCGTGGCGCAGTCAGAGGGCATGATCGAACCCTTTGAGCCTGGTCAGGTTCGCTCGAATGAGTCCGGCCGCATTGTGAGTTATGGCACAAGTAGCTACGGCTACGATGTCCGCTGCGCCGACGAATTTAAAATTTTTACAAATATCAATTCCACCATCGTCGATCCAAAGAACTTCGATGAGAAGTCATTTGTGGACTTTAAGGGCGATATTTGTATTATCCCGCCCAACTCATTTGCATTAGCGCGCACGGTTGAGTTTTTTCGCATTCCGCGCAGTGTGTTGACGATTTGCCTCGGTAAGAGCACTTACGCGCGGTGCGGAATTATCGTCAACGTCACTCCACTCGAGCCTGAGTGGGAGGGGCATGTGACCTTAGAGTTCTCGAATACAACCCCATTGCCTGCAAAGATTTATGCGGGTGAAGGTTGTGCGCAAATGCTTTTCTTCGAAAGCGATGAAGTGTGCTCGACATCGTATAAAGACCGCGGCGGCAAGTACCAAGGCCAGCGGGGCGTGACCTTGCCGCGGACGTAGTACGCAGTGAAGCACGGTCTAGTTTGACTGGCGAACATAGCACTCGATTCTTATCCACCTTTAGTTTACTTGCGGAGCTGTTCGCATGAAATTTCGCTTTCCAATTTTCATCATTGATGAAGACTACCGATCCGAAAACGCGTCGGGTCTAGGGGTGCGTGCGCTAGCGTCTGCGATTGAGGCCGAGGGCATGGAAGTGATCGGCGTCACAAGTTATGGTGACTTGAGTTCATTTGCCCAGCAGCAAAGTCGCGCGAGTGCTTTTATTTTGTCGATTGACGATGAAGAGTTTGACGTGGACTCTCCGGAAGACGTCGCGGGCGCAATTAAGAATTTGCGCACATTCATTGGTGAACTGCGTTTCCGTAACGCCGATATCCCAATTTACCTTTACGGCGAAACGCGGACGTCTGAGCATATTCCGAACGATATTTTGCGCGAATTGCATGGCTTTATTCACATGTTTGAAGACACGCCAGAATTTGTGGCGCGTCACATCATCCGTGAGGCGCGTAGCTATATAGATAGTTTGGCGCCGCCCTTCTTTCGTGAGCTCGTGAAGTATGCGCAGGATGGTTCCTACTCGTGGCACTGCCCTGGGCACTCAGGGGGGGTCGCTTTCTTGAAGAGTCCGGTCGGTCAGATGTTCCACCAATTCTTTGGTGAAAACATGCTGCGTGCGGACGTCTGTAATGCTGTCGATGAGTTAGGCCAATTGCTGGACCACACCGGTCCGATCGCAGAGTCTGAACTCAATGCGGCACGTATCTTCCACGCGGATCATTGCTATTTCGTCACGAACGGTACGTCGACGTCCAACAAAGTCGTATGGCATGCCAACGTAGCAGCAGATGACATTGTTGTGGTGGACCGTAACTGCCACAAGTCGATTCTGCATGCAATCACGATGACCGGAGCGATCCCGGTATTCTTGCGGCCAACGCGCAATCACATGGGCATCATCGGTCCAATTCCCTTGGCGGAATTTGAGCCAGAAAATATCCAGAAAAAAATTGATGCAAATCCGTTCGCGCGCAAGGTAAAGGATAAGAAGCCGCGTATTTTGACGTTGACGCAGAGCACATACGATGGTGTGATCTACAACGTTGAAATGATCAAGGCCAAACTCGGCAATATGGTCGACACCTTGCACTTCGATGAGGCGTGGTTGCCTCACGCCGCGTTCCATCAGTTTTATCAAGATATGCATGCGATCGGACCCAATCGTCCGCGCAGTCCGAAGGCAATGGTATTTGCGACGCACTCTACCCACAAGCTGTTGGCCGGTATATCCCAGGCCTCACAGATTATTGTGCAGGAATCCGAGACGCGGAAACTCGATCGCAATATCTTTAACGAAGCATATCTAATGCATACATCGACTTCACCCCAGTACGCCATTATTGCCTCGTGCGATGTCGCGGCCGCGATGATGGAAGCGCCAGGCGGCACTGCGCTGGTTGAAGAAAGCATTCGCGAGGCACTTGATTTCCGACGTGCAATGCGTAAGGTCGACCTAGAGTTCGGCGACGACGATTGGTGGTTTACCGTCTGGGGGCCAGACTACCTTGCGGCACACGGCGTTGGTGAGCAGTCCGATTGGGTGCTGAAGTCCAATGATCATTGGCACGGTTTTGGTGATCTGGCTGAAGGCTTTAACATGCTGGATCCAATTAAGGCTACGCTCGTTACGCCTGGCTTGAACATGGATGGCACCTTCGGTGAGACGGGTATACCGGCTGCGTTGGTATCGCGGTTCTTGACCGAGCATGGCGTGGTGGTTGAGAAAACTGGCCTCTACTCGTTCTTCATCATGTTTACGATTGGCATCACGAAGGGGCGTTGGAACACGCTCCTGACCGCGTTGCAGCAGTTCAAGGACGACTATGATCGTAACCAGCCGATGTGGCGTATCTTGCCCGACTTCTGCAAAGAACACCGCCAATATGAGCGTATGGGCCTGCGCGACTTGTGTCAGCTTATACACGCTGAATATAAAGCGCATGATGTAGCACGCTTGACGACAGAGATGTACCTCAGCGACATGATTCCTGCGCTCAAGCCCTCTGATGCTTTTGCCAAGATGGCGCACCGTGAGGTCGAACGTGTCTCGATTGATCAGCTTGAGGGGCGCGTGACTGGCGTGCTGTTGACTCCGTACCCGCCCGGTATTCCATTGCTGATCCCTGGCGAACGCTTCAACAAGACAATTGTGCAATACCTGCAGTTTGCTCGCTCGTTCAATCAGAAATTCCCTGGCTTCGAGACCTTCATTCACGGGCTTGGCGAGGAAACGGATGCTGACGGTGGCAAGCGTTTCTATGTCGATTGTTTGATTGAGCAATAGTGTGTCTGCGCTCCGTGTCTTTGGGTCTGTGACGTGTCCGTCTTTGACGTAGCAGTCATCGGCGCAGGTGCGGCAGGCATGATGTGCGCAGCCGTGGCGGGGCAGCGCGGCATGCGGGTGGTCTTGTTGGATCACGCCGAGAAGCTTGCGGAAAAAATTCGGATCTCTGGCGGAGGACGCTGCAATTTTACGAATCGCGTGGTCACGGCCGAGCATTTCATTTCAGCCAACCCGCACTTTTGTAAATCCGCGCTTGCGGGTTTCACACCTCAAGATTTCATTGCGATGGTGGATCGTCACGGCATCGCCTGGCATGAGAAGCATAAAGGACAATTGTTTTGTGATCAGAGCAGTGAGCTGATCATTGAGATGTTGCGTGCAGAGTGCGACGACGCAGGCGTGCAGTGGATGATGCCCTGCGCGGTCAACGAGGTTGCCCTGAACGGGGATGCAGGGGTGCAAGGGTTTGTCTTGAGTACGGATCAAGGTCAGGTGCAGTGCCGTAACCTCGTGATCGCAACGGGTGGCCTCGCGATTCCCCAGCTGGGCGCCACTGACTTCGGTTTAAAGCTTGCCCGACAATTCGGTTTGAAGGTCATAGAGCCTCGGCCTGCCTTAGTGCCGTTGACGTTTAACGGTGAGGAGTGGCAGTCTTTGGTGGATTTGGCGGGGCTCGCAATTCCGTCCGTCGTTTCGACCGGCGCAGGGCGACGCGCACCAGCGTTCTTAGAAGATGTGCTGTTCACACACAAAGGTTTGTCTGGGCCGGGTATTTTGCAGATTTCCAGTTATTGGCAGCCGGGCGAGCAGATCCGCCTGGATTTGGCGCCTGACATGGATATGGAGGCGCTTTTGCTTGAGGCGAAAGCTGGGGGTCGTCAGCAGTTGGGCACTTTGCTGGCGAGTCTGTGGCCGAAACGCCTTTCTGAACAATGGCTTGGGGAGTTGGCCGCCAGTCGGATCGCTGATCTGCCCGATCGCACATTGCGTGACCTCGCTGCAAGAATAAAGGGCTGGGCTGTCATACCCAACGGCACCTTGGGCTATAAAAAGGCAGAGGTGATGCGCGGCGGGGTCGATACCCGTGGGTTGGACCAACGCACAATGCAGGCTAAAGCAGTACCGGGGCTGCATTTCATCGGGGAAGTCGTCGATGTAACCGGTTGGCTCGGTGGATATAACTTCCAGTGGGCCTGGTCCTCGGCTACTGCGTGCGGTCGAGGGCTAGTTTGATCTTAGTGCTTTTGAGTTGTTGTAACACTCGATTTCGCGGTATGCTGATCCTGTTGTGAACGTATGCTGCGGGAGAGCGCATTTGCCGTCTCAATCAGACTGGCTTTATGCCGCCGAAGGCGCAATTCGCCCAGAATCGCTCAGGCCCCCCATACCGTAGCTTGCCTTGATGCGCACAAGATTCACGCGTATCAGCACATCACTCTGGAGAGACCCGCGACCGTACTTGGTCAAAACGGGCGCCGAAGGTGCACACCCGCGTTCAAGCGGGGCAACTCTCAGGCAAAAGGACAGAGGGGCGTATCGTCGCATCTGTCTGCGCGGCCTAAATGGCCCGCGGTCTGAATGCAACGCCCTTTGATCTCTGTTCCGGAGCTTTTTCATGTCTGCTGTTTTAAAACGCACGCCTTTGGCCGCGACGCATGTCGCCGCTGGCGCACGCATGGTTGATTTTGGTGGCTGGGACATGCCAGTGAACTACGGTTCACAAATTGAAGAACATCATGCCGTGCGCCGGGATGCTGGGATGTTCGATGTTTCCCATATGCTGAATGTGGATGTCGCGGGGGCGGATGCCACGGGATTTTTGCGACGACTGATTGCAAATGATGTGGCCAAACTTACACAGCCAGGCAAGGCGCTTTACTCCTGTATGTTGAATCCGCAGGGCGGGGTAATCGACGATTTGATCGTCTATTTTTTTACGCCCACTGATTGGCGCCTTGTTGTGAACGCAGGGACGGCTGACAAAGATATCGCGTGGATGCAGCGTGTGGCAGCAGCGGAGGGTTTTTCTGTCACGATTACCGCGCGCAAAGATCTCGCGATGGTTGCCGTACAAGGGCCTAATGCCCGCGCTAAAGTATGGGCAGCCCGACCACACTGGAAGGCTGCTACCCAGGATCTGGGTGCGTTTGTGGGTGCGCGTGTTGCACCAGACACGATGGTTGCACGCACTGGGTATACGGGCGAAGACGGATTTGAAATCGTTGTGCCGACTGATCAAGTGGAATTGCTTTGGAAAGATCTCGTTGCGCAGCAAGTGCAACCCTGTGGCTTGGGCGCACGTGACACCTTACGCCTTGAGGCAGGTATGAACCTTTATGGTCAGGATATGGATGAGTTGATTCATCCGAACCAAGCAGGCCTGACATGGACTGTATCGACTAAGGATCCTGACCGTCACTTTATTGGAAGTAAGGCCATCAAGCAGTTTTCGGATCCGCGCACTTTCATCGGATTGAAGTTATTGGATCGTGGTGTGATGCGCGCACACATGCGTGTGCACACAGCCAAGGGTTTCGGAGAGGTTACCAGTGGCACGATGTCGCCAACCCTAGGGTACTCCATTGGCTTTGCAAGGCTGCCCGAAGGTGTTGCTGTGGGTGATGCTGTCGAGATCGATATCCGAGGCAAATGGGTGCCCGCGCAAGTGTGCAAACTGCCGTTCGTACGAAACGGACAGCCGGTCGTGCATTCTTAATCTGTAGCAACAAGTATTCATATTCACATTCAATTTTCACGAAATTTTCAGGAGACCTTCATGAGCATTCCTAGCGATCGCAAGTACGCCAGCACACACGAATGGATTAAGGCAGACGGCGACGTCATGCTGGTTGGCATTACGGGTCCTGCCCAGGAGCAGCTGGGTGATTTGGTGTTCGTAGGCGATGTGCGCGTTGGCGCCAAGCTCGCCGCGGGTGCGACCGCAGGTGTTGTGGAGTCGGTCAAGGCGGCATCTGATATTTACGCTCCTGTGGCTGGAGAAGTGGTGGCATTTAATGAGGCGTTGAACGATGCGCCTGAAACGATTAATGCGAGTCCTTACAACACCTGGATTTTTAAACTCAAAGCCAATAACGCGGCAGATGTAGACGGCCTGCTCGACGCTGCCGGTTATCAGGCTGTTGCAGACGCAAGCTAAGGCGCCCACTATGTCCAACGTATTTAATACTTCCCACGAATTTATTCCTCGTCACATTGGCCCTGGTGACCAAGATCAGCAGGCGATGTTGGCTGCTGTCGGTGCGCCGAGCATTGCGTCGTTGATGCAAGAGGTTGTGCCCGCAAACATTCATATGTCGCGAGAGCTCAACTTGCCTGCGCCGCGCGCAGAGGCTGATGTCCTTGCAGAGATGAAGAAAATTGCTGGGCAGAACCAGGTTTTTCGTAACTACATTGGGCAGGGCTATTACGGCACCCACACCCCAAATGTTGTTTTGCGCAACATATTAGAAAATCCAGCTTGGTACACGGCGTATACCCCTTACCAACCTGAAATTTCCCAAGGTCGCTTAGAAGCCATTCTGAACTATCAGACGATGGTCGCGGATCTGACGGGCTTGGATATTGCGAACGCCTCTTTGCTTGATGAGGGGACGGCTGCGGCAGAAGCGATGACCCTAGCGCGACGTGCATCGCATGCTGAAAGCAAGGTGTTTTTCGTATCGCAGCACTGTCATCCGCAAACGATTGAAGTGATTCGCACACGTGCGGATGGACTGGATATCGACGTCGTTGTGGGCGATGAAAGTAAGGGCGTTCCCGCTTGTTTTGGATTGTTAGTGCAATACCCGCATTCACTGGGCGCCGTGTCTGATTACCGCGCGTTGACCGAACAAGTGCATGCACAAGGTGGCGTTGTTGCCTGCTCAACCGACTTGCTGGCCTTGGCGTTGCTTGAGCCGCCTGGACATTGGGGCGCAGACATCGCGATTGGCTCTGCGCAACGCTTTGGCGTGCCCTTTGGCTTTGGTGGTCCACACGCTGGCTTTATGGCTTGTAAAGATGCGTTCAAACGTAATATGCCGGGTCGTCTCGTGGGTGTCTCTAAAGATGCCCAAGGGAATCCCGCGTTGCGCCTTGCTTTACAAACGCGCGAGCAGCATATTCGTCGTGAAAAAGCGACTTCAAACATTTGTACCGCGCAGGTTTTGTTGGCGGTCATGTCAAGCATGTATGCGCTGTGGCACGGCCCTCGGGGTGTCGTCGCAATCGCAACGCGCGTGAATCAGGCGACGTCACTGCTACGTGATGCGCTGACTCGCTGCGGTATCAATGTCGTAAACACCACTTACTTTGACACATTGTTGTTAGAAACTGGTGCGCAGACCAACAAAATTCTGGATTCAGCACGACAAGAAAAAATTAATCTTCGCCACGTGAGTCCGACGCAGATTGCGATTTCGCTTGATGAAACAGTGACGCGTGATGATCTTGTCCAGCTTATCGGAGTGTTTGCTTCGGTAAGTGGCAAAGCGGCTGGGCCACTCGCAGAGTCAGTTGTTGGTTTGCCCGGTGTGCCAGCAAGCTTGCAGCGCAAGGGCGCGATCCTCAGTCACCCCGTGTTCTCGAGCATCCAGTCTGAGACGGACATGTTGCGCTACTTGCGTAAGTTGTCCGATAAGGACCTGGCTTTGGATCGCACTATGATCCCCTTGGGTTCCTGCACGATGAAGCTCAACGCCACCGTAGAAATGATCCCGGTCACTTGGCCTGAGTTTGCATTGATTCACCCGTTTGCTCCTGCGGACCAAACGAAAGGCTATCAACAGATGATTGAGCGCCTGTCCAAGGACCTGTGTGAGATTACTGGGTACGACGCGATTAGTTTGCAACCTAACTCGGGCGCGCAAGGAGAGTACGCAGGCTTGCTCGCGATTCGGGCATACCACCGTGCAAATGGTCAGCATCAGCGCGATGTCTGCTTGATTCCATCGTCAGCACACGGCACAAACCCGGCATCGGCCAATATGGTGGGGATGGAAGTTGTCGTGGTTGCCTCGGACTCCCACGGCAACGTCGATTTAGACGACCTGAAAGCCAAAATTGCGAAAGTGGGCGATCGGTTAGCGGCGTTGATGGTGACCTACCCATCAACGCATGGTGTGTTTGAAGAGTCGATCACCCATATTTGCGAGATGATTCACGACGCAGGCGGTCAGGTGTATATGGACGGTGCGAACATGAATGCAATGGTTGGTGTAGCGCAGCCCGGAAAGTTTGGTTCAGATGTGTCGCATTTGAATCTACACAAAACCTTCTGTATTCCGCATGGCGGGGGCGGACCAGGCGTGGGGCCTGTTGGCGTAAAGAGCCATCTCGCACCATTTTTGCCAGGCGTCGTGGGCGAGAAAGGTACGATGGCTCAGGGTGCAGCGGTCGGCCCAGTCTCCGCCGCACCATTCGGGTCAGCGAGTATCTTGCCTATTCCGTTTGTGTACATCTCTCTGATGGGGGCAGAAGGCTTACGTCGGGCAACGGAGGTTGCGATCCTGAGTGCAAACTACGTCGCACGTAAACTCGCGGGGCATTATCCTGTGCTTTACACAGGCCGGAATGGTCGAGTGGCGCACGAGTGCATCCTAGATATTCACGATATCAAAGAGTCTTCAGGAGTCACGGCAGAGGACATTGCTAAGCGTTTGATGGACTACGGTTTCCATGCGCCAACGATGAGCTTTCCTGTGGCGGGGACGTTGATGGTTGAGCCAACTGAATCTGAAGGCCTTGCTGAGCTGGATCGCTTTGTGGACGCGATGATTGCAATCCGTGCAGAGATTGCACAGATTGAGCGTGGCGAAAGAGATCGAACAGATAACGTCCTGAAGAACGCACCGCATACTGCCAAGATGCTATTGGCAGAGGAGTGGCACCATGACTATCCGCGCCAGCAGGCTGCTTACCCGGTCGCTAGCTTGCGTGATGCAAAGTATTGGCCGCCAGTTGGACGTGTCGATAACGCGTGGGGTGACCGAAATCTAGTCTGCGCTTGTTTGCCGATTGAAGCCTACGCTTGATTTGTATAGGCTCGTAGAAAAAAAGACCCGCTTTTTAGCGGGTCTTTTCCTATTTGGCTTCGGTCGTTAAGTTCTTGGAGAACTCGCGTAGCAACTTAAAAAAGTTGTCGACCATCGATTCAAGCGCATCGCGTTCAATACCGCCGTATGCGCTGATGTCCATTTCTAATACGGCTTGCTCTGTTTCGTTCAGAAACGCACGTGCCCATCGGTTGCGCTGGTTCCACTCGTTGATCGCATTGAGTGCGATCTGAGGGTGTTGGGGGAAGGTGGCGCGCATCAGGACATCTTCGCAAGAGCGATCATTGCCGCAGCCAATAAAAATGAATTCGATCTTTTCAGCGCCCGTTTCAGCAGTGCCAATCTTGAGTACGCGGTCGCCATCCTTGTCGCGCACTTCGTCGTAGCTAAAGCCCGCCGCACTCAGTAGACTGGTTAGGACGGCCGGATCAAGGTGCTTGATTGCAGCGCCATCGTCTGAAAGCTCTTGGGCCGACGGCACTCGCTCGGCGAACCACCCCTTCGGGAGGTTTGTGCGCAGCCATTTTACGAAAGGTTCATCGGGCATGCGTTGGCCATTCAATCGAAACTCGCCGTCTTGAATATTGAAATGCGCAACTAGCTTGTTGTTTTGTGCTCGACCGAGTTTGAGTTGGAAGGCCTGCTCGAGTAATTTTCGTGTTTCTTGATCCGCTTTGGCTTTGACTTGCGCGGGGCTCGCTCCTGGGGTTTGGAGGGCTTGGGCATAAACGGCATTCAGCATAGATGTTGATAGGCTGAGCGTTGCATCGAAATCTTTGAGAGGTGTGCCCTGCAGGCCAATGCCGCGAGGGCTTGCATCCGACGGATTGAGCGTTGCTGACAACGATAGCTGACTACGACCTTGGTTGTTCTTCCAGCTCAACGGACTTAGGCTGAGCGTCGGGCTAGTTTTGCTCAATACGGCGATATGCTGCCAGAATCTTTTCGCATCCGCTGCAGCCGCGGTTGCATGCGGAGTGGAACCGAGCAGCGTGCGCAGCAGATAGCTATCCTGTAAGTCGAGTAGAGAGCGAAGCGCACTTCCATTGAGCTTTTCATACCCAAGCGATAGCGTGAACTCTCCCCAAGCTTTATCGTTCAGTTTGAGGCCGCCAAGCTCAGCGGTCGTGATGCCTCCGAGCAGTCCGTTGGTTTCACGCAAATTGCTATGCATGACAAACTTTTGTAGGCCTAAGCTCAGTGAGTCGAGCGAAGCCCAGCTCAGAGTGTTCAGGCGTAACTCACGCATTCCGGTCTGCATGCCAGTATTCGTAGCGCGCGTATCTGTGGTCAATTGCAGACCTTTGACTTCGAATGCCAGCTTGCCGTCGCTTAGCGTCAGGCCGTCAAGGCTGCTTGTGCTTTTGACAACACTAAAGCTTGGGCCGATACGGGCTGAGATTTCAGCGGCGCCTACTTTGATGCGCAAGGTATCTTGGGTGTAGTCAAAAGGCTGCACTGTCCAGCGCAGCGTAGCGACACCTTGGCGCGTCACATGCGTCGTTCCTGAGAGGGGAGATTTTCCACCTGTCGCATTAAACAGAGCTTCGGTTGTCGGGTTTTTTAGTACGGTTGTTTGAATCACTGCACCCGAAAGCGAGAAGTCTGCGCGCTGAACGCGGGACCATGGCAGTGGTCCGTGCTCAATTTGATTCGACCAGAGAATTTCGCGACGCTCAGTCTGCTTGTCCTGATTCGTTAGAGTGAGCGCATAGATAGCTCGACTAGAAAATATCCCTCTCTCATAGCTACGTAAGGAGAGCTGCACCTGATCGGACCAGCTCCGCGCTAAAGAGACATTGATGGACTCGGCCGCTGCTTTGGATTGGCCCTCTATGTGTAGCCCGGCAACCCAACTGAATCCGGCATATACAACCGCTACGGCGGCAACTAATCCCGCTGCACCGATTTGTTTTTTTTTCATGACGATAGCGTCCGTAGTGCGGGTTGTATTAATTTATGGAGTTTGCGCGACGATCGTACTGCACAATGTCGTAGGCGAGGCCATTTTCAGGTGGCTGACTGACGCGCGAGACCTCTTTCCACAAGGTAGGGTCGAGCGCTGCAAAAAACGCATCACCCTCGACGATAGCTTGGACTTCTGTCGCGACGACATGGTCAACGAGCGGGAGTGCTTGCTGATAGATTTGTGCGCCGCCAATGATGTAAGCATTTTCATTCGGTGCTAGCCGTTTGAGCGCTTCATCGAGGCTTGAGACGAACTCGGCGCCATTCGCTTCTTTGGATGTGTCGCGGCTGATGACGATATTTCGCCGCCCCGGCAGTGGACGGCCTAATGAGTCCCAAGTCTTGCGTCCCATAATGATGGGGTGGCCAAGCGTCGTTCGCTTGAAGTGAGCGAGATCACCAGCCAGCTTCCACGGCAGTGTGTTTTCACGGCCGATCGTGCGGTTTTGCGCGTAAGCGACAATCAGGCTCAGGGACATAACTTGTTCAGTCTCAATGCTAAACCGCCACCGGAGCTTTGATATGCGGATGGTGGTTGTAGTTTTCGATCACAAAGTCGTCGTAACGGTAATCGAACAGGGAGTCCGGTTTGCGTTGAATGACAAGCTGTGGGTAGGGATGAGGTTCGCGGGAGAGCTGCAATTCGACTTGTTCAAAGTGGTTGCTGTAAATGTGGCAATCACCGCCAGTCCAGACGAAATCACCGACTTCGAGTCCGCACTGTTGCGCGACCATGTGGGTCAAGAGGGCGTAGCTCGCGATGTTGAACGGCACGCCAAGAAAAATGTCAGCACTTCTTTGGTATAGCTGGCACGAGAGTTTTCCCTCGGCAACATAAAACTGAAAAAATGCATGACAAGGTGGCAGGGCCATGTTCTTGATCTCCGCCACGTTCCAGGCAGAAACAATGAGACGGCGTGAGTCGGGTGTTTTTTTAATTTGATCAATCACTTGCGAAATCTGGTCAATGTGCTGACCGTCGGGCGTTGGCCAGGAGCGCCACTGCACGCCGTAGACCGGACCTAAGTCGCCTGTGGGGCTTGCCCATTCGTCCCAGATTGTGCACCCGTTTTCTTGCAGCCACCGTACGTTCGAATCCCCCCGCAAAAACCAGAGCAGTTCTACAAAAATACTGCGTGTATGCAGTTTTTTTGTTGTCACCATCGGAAAACCTTTGGAGAGATCAAAGCGCATTTGGTAGCCAAAGACCGAGCGCGTGCCGGTGCCTGTGCGATCTGTCTTATTCACGCCCGTCGTGTAGACATGGCGCATAAAGGTCTCATACTGGTTCATCATGGTGGTTAGGTGTTTCGTTAAGCGGAAGGCTGCGTTGCAGCACCTGATTGAACGATTTCGGCGGACCACGTAATGGCTGCCGTGTGCGCCAGCATGGCCGAGGCGGAACAGTACTTCTCGTGTGATAGCGCAATCGCACGTTCAACCGCAGCACGAGGAAGGTTGTCTCCGGTCACAGTGAATACAAAATGGATTTTGGTGAACACTTTGGGATCGACTTCGGCGCGCTCGGCCTGCAGCTTGACTGAGCAGCCTGTGATGGCGTGTCGCCCTCGCTTCAAAATGAGTACGACATCGTAAGCCGTGCACCCGCCGGTACCAGCCAGCAACAGTTCCATCGGGCGAGGGGCCAGGTTGTGGCCCCCGCCTTCCGGTGCGCCGTCCATAGCTGCAATGTGTCCAGTCCCAGTTTTTGCGACGAACAGCATGCCCTGCGGTCCGCCCCAGTCAATGTTGACTTCCATATCTAATCCTTAGCGTTGAAGCAAGAATGATAATCCTTTCAGACTCTGAAAGTATTGGGATTTCCGTAAGATAGGGCGGGCTAAAATGTTTGTAAATCGATCGTGGAGTAGTCATGCAAGATTCCGTGCCCAAGTTTGCTTCCGGCTTTGTGCGTCGCCACGGCCTGTTTGATGCCGTGATTGCCGAGGCGGATATGGCGTTGCAAGTGTTGTCGGGGGCGGTTAGCGCTAAGCGTCCGAATCCGGCAAAGGGGTTGACTCCCGATGCACAGGCGCTGGATGCGGGTCAAAAAAACCATGCTGCGGGCTTGATGCGGGTGAATCACGTTGGTGAAATTTGTGCACAAGCGCTTTATCGCGGCCAATCGGTTGTTTGTCAGGATCCGGCCTGTCGAGAGCTGCTACTTGCTGCGGCTGCCGAGGAGGTAGATCACCTAGCGTGGTGTGAGCAGCGCCTTTCTGAGCTAAACGCTCGTCCTAGCGTTCTAAACCCCCTCTGGTATGCCGGATCTTTCGTTCTGGGTGCGCTGGCCGGCCGGTCTGGCGTGGCCCACAATCTCGGCTTTATGGCCGAAACCGAGCGCCAGGTCGAGGCGCACTTGGATAACCACCTTGAGCGCTTGCCTCTAGGGGACGAACGGTCGCGCGCCATCGTCCAGCAAATGAAAGAGGACGAGATTGAACATCGCAAAACGGCGGAAAACCATGGGGCTTCGGCCTTGCCAACCCCAGTCAAGGCAGTGATGCGAGCGGTTTCGCGGGTCATGACAACGACCGCATACCGAATATAGGGCAACAACTGACCTTCCTCACCTCCATGATGTTGCGATGCACAAAAACAACAAAATACCGTGATTTTCCTAGGGGAAATCAAATATTCTTGCAACGCACAAAAAAATAGTCTACTATTTGCTTCATGGAAGTGAAGTACAGGGTTGTTAAGTGTCCAGTTGCCGATAGCAACTTGGATGTTCAAACAGCCGAGACGTTCGGAAGCATCTCGTCTCCTTCGCTTGCCAAGGTTGTCTCCTCCACCCTCCTCCTTTGGTGGATTTAGCCCAAGACTGCAAAGTCTTGGGCTTTTTTTTTATACCGCCCCACTCTCCCTTATCATCTCGGTTTGAGTAGGTCGGCGATTGATTACGATCGTGTAGGTCTTACAGGTGCCCCTTGCCGGAGAATATTTTGCACATTCAAGATGTCAAGCTTGCGATTGTTGGACTCGGGTATGTTGGCTTGCCCCTGGCCGTAGAGTTCGGTAAACAACGCAGCGTGCTGGGCTTCGATATCAATACGGCGCGCATTGATGAGCTCAAGGGCGGTCATGATCACACCCTAGAGGTTGATGATGTCGAGCTCGCCACTGCGAAGCATTTAAGATACTCGGCTCAGCGTGATGAGTTGAGGCAGGCGAATGTATTTATCGTGACCGTGCCCACACCGATAGATGAATACAAGCAGCCCGATCTGACTCCGCTGATCAAGGCGAGCGAAACGATTGGTCAAGCGCTCAAAGTAGGTGACATCGTCATTTATGAGTCTACGGTTTACCCAGGTGCGACCGAAGAGGTTTGTGTGCCTGTGCTCGAGCGGGTGTCTGGGCTGCGTTACAACGTCGATTTTTTTGCGGGGTATAGCCCCGAGCGTATTAATCCTGGCGACAAAGAGCATCGGGTCAGTACGATTAAAAAAGTGACGTCAGGATCAACGCCAGAGGTCGCTGCCTTGGTCGACGCTTTGTACCGTCAGATCGTGATCGCGGGGACACACCTTGCCCCCAGTATACGAGTGGCCGAAGCAGCGAAAGTGATCGAGAACACGCAACGTGATGTCAACATTGCGTTGATTAATGAATTGGCGCTTATTTTTAATAAGCTCGGCATTGATACCGAGGCCGTGTTGCAAGCAGCTGGAACAAAGTGGAATTTCCTGCCGTTCAGACCCGGTTTGGTTGGTGGGCACTGCATCGGCGTCGACCCCTATTATTTGACGCATAAGGCCCAGTCGATTGGTTATCACCCGGAGATCATTCTGGCGGGACGACGGCTGAATGACAGTATGGGTGGATATGTTGTGTCGCAGCTCGTCAAGGCGATGACGCGCGAACGGATTTACGTTCAGGGCGCGCGCGTGCTTGTGATGGGGTTGACCTTTAAGGAAAACTGCCCGGACTTGCGCAATACACGTGTTGTCGACATCATCAAGGAGCTTGGTGAATACAACGTCGACGTAGATGTGTATGACCCGTGGGTCGACGCGAAGGAAGCCGTGCATGAGTATGGCATCCATCCCGTGCAGACCCTTGAAAAAGGTCGCTACGATGCGGTGATTATGGCTGTCGCACATCGACAGTTCGCGGAGTTGGGCATCGACGCGATCCGCGCTTTGGGTAAGCCTAAGCACGTACTTTACGACTTGAAATATATTTTCAAGTCAGAGCAATCGGACCTGCGCCTTTAACGATTAAGAAGCGACATGACACTCACCCGCTACCATCAGGTTCTGGCGTCGTTGCGCGCGACGCCCAGAAAATGGCTCGTCACAGGTTGTGCCGGCTTTATCGGATCTAATCTCGTTGAGACGCTTCTCTCACTTGATCAACAGGTCGTTGGACTCGACAACTTTGCGACGGGACATCGACGCAATTTGGACGAAATTCAAGCCGCTGTCTCGGGAGCGCAGTGGTCTCGCTTTGTTTTCAATGAGGGCGATATCCGTGATCCGAGCATGTGTGCGCATGCGGTTGGGGGAGTCGACTATGTGCTGCATCAGGCGGCACTTGGTTCGGTACCACGATCACTTAAAGATCCTGCCACGACTAACGATGTCAATATTTCTGGCTATTTGAATATGCTGATCGCTGCGCGAGATGCTGAAGTGTCAGCGTTTGTGTATGCGGCCTCAAGTTCGACTTATGGAGACCATCCGGGTTTGCCGAAAGTGGAAGATCGCATCGGTAAGCCTTTATCGCCGTATGCCGTCACAAAGTATGTCAATGAGTTGTACGCAGATGTATTTGCGCGGTCGTATGGTTTTGCGAGTGTCGGGCTGCGTTATTTCAATGTGTTTGGTAAGCGGCAGGATCCTGAAGGCGCATACGCCGCGGTGATCCCCAAATGGATTGCCGCCATGATTCGTGGTGACGATGTGCTTATCAACGGAGACGGCGAAACGAGTCGTGACTTTTGTTTTGTCGAAAATGCCGTGCAGGCCAATATCCTTGCGGCTGTCGCTCCGGCCGAAGGTGTGAATCAAGTCTATAACGTTGCGGTACACGCGCGTACTAGCTTGAATGAGCTCTTTTCATTGCTCACGCACTCCTTGGCGCGACAAGGGGTGCAATATGACAAAGAAGCGGTTTACCAAGACTTTAGAGCGGGCGACGTCCGCCATTCGCAGGCTGACATCAGCAAGGCCCGTACATTGCTAGGCTATGTGCCGACGCACACTTTGGCCGAGGGGCTGGAGGTTGCAATGCCCTGGTACGTCAAGTTCTTGGGTTAACTGCTCGCCAGTTTACGCACCCAGTGGGCAGTGGATGGGTCGTAAGGGCTCACGGCCGGATCGCTGCCAAGTGCGTCGAGGCGCCGCTCAATATCACCGGCTAAGCGTTTGCCGAACTCTACGCCCCATTGGTCAAATGGGTTGATTCCCCAGAGCACACCCTCAGTGAAGACTTTGTGCTCATAGAGCGCGAGCAGTGCACCAAGCTGCTTTGCGTCGAGCTGGGGCATGACAATCAGTGTTGAAGGGCGTCCGCCTGGATGGATGCGATGCTTAGCGAGTGCTGCGGCAGCCTCTGGGTTTTTCTCTTTGATCGACACTTCGGCGAGTGCTTGCTCAAACGATTTGCCCTCTAAGAGTGCAGCGCGTTGTGCTAAACAATTTGCGATGAGTAGGCGATGATGGCGGGTGTGGCGATGATCGGGTTTGGCACAAAGAATGAAGTCGACCGGCGCTCCTTTTCCGTCCTGATGCAGCCACTGAAAAAACGTATGTTGACTATCTGTGCCAGGCATTCCCCATACCGCAGGGCTACTGGGGACATCTAAAGTGGTTCCGTCGCGTTGTGTTGATTTGCCCAACGACTCCATCTCAAGCTGTTGTAGCCACGGCACTAAGTGTCGCAACCTTGCGTCGTAAGGGCACAGCGCGAACGACGCGTAGCCAAGCACGCTGCAATTTGCGACGGCACTTAAGGCCATCTGAACAGGTGCGTTCTCTTGCAGAGGCGCGTTCAGGAAGTGTTCATCCATTTGCGCTGCACCGGCGCGCATGTCATTGAGGGTGTCTAGCCCTAGGCCAAGCGCGATTGGCAAGCCGATGGAGGACCAGATCGAATACCGTCCACCTACCCAATCCCAGAATTCAAAGATGTGCTCTTCACGAATCCCGAACTCACGCGCGGCTTGGGCGTTAGCCGTGACTGCAATGAAGTGATCCAGTGGCTGTTTGATTCCGCCGGCCCGTAACCAGTCAATCGCACACGCAGCATTCGCGAGCGACTCAATCGTGGTGAAGGACTTAGACGAGATGATGATGAGCGTGTCAGATGGATCGAGCCCTTCGAGAGCCGCAGTAATCGCGTGCGCGTCGACGTTCGACGCGAAACGAATTGTGCGTCGACCGGCGTGTCCGGCAAGTGATTCAACCGCGAGTCGAGGGCCCCAGTCACTACCGCCGATCCCAAGGTGTACGACATTACGGTAAAGGTTTTGTGCATTGACTCTTTCGACGAACCCAGCGAGCTTGGCTTGTTCAGTCTGCACCGCCTGCGCGACCCCGGAGGGAGGGGTCGGAGCCCGCAATGCTGTGTGCCACGCTGCACGGTTCTCTGTCCAGTTAATTGCGGCCCCCCCAAACAAATCAGTACGCGCCTGTTCAAAACCTTGCTGTTTAAGAAGCGCTTGCGCAGCTTTCTCTAAGGCAGCGCTATGTCGCTGTGTGCTGAGGTCTACCTCAAGTTCCGCGGCGCGCAGAATGCGCAGCGCGTCGGGTTTCGTGGGGCTTGCGGACACCGCTTGCGAAAACGATTTCCAGGCGGCAGTTTGCGATAGAGCGCTCATAGGGGTAGGCGTAAAGTCAATAGAGGCGGTCAGAAGGGTAGTTTGACATGAGGCGCGAGCGCAAGCAGCTGTTTGCGGAAGGTCTCTTGGATACGGGCAAGCGCATCGGTTGTGTCTCCCTCAAACCGCAGCACGACAACCGGTGTCGTATTTGAAGCGCGTGCCAATCCAAACCCATCAGGATAGTCGGCACGCAGGCCGTCAATTCTGACAATGTCGCTCGCACCTTCGAAGATACCTTCGGTTTGTAGGCGCTTGATCAAAGCGTGTGGCTCGCCTTCACGCATTTCGAGTTTGAGCTCTGGGGTAGAAACGCCCTGCGGCAGCGCTTCAAGGATGGCTGACGGATCAGTTGAGCGTGAAAGAATTTCGAGTAAGCGTGCCCCGGTGTAGAGTCCGTCGTCAAAGCCAAACCAACGCTCTTTAAAAAACACATGACCGCTCATTTCACCAGCAAGGGGCGCGCCAGTTTCAGCGAGCTTCGCTTTGATGAGCGAATGCCCGGTTTGCCACATAAGAGGCGAGCCACCGGCTGCGCGGATTTGTACCGCTACGTGCCGACTGCACTTCACATCGTAAATAATTGTTTCGCCAGGGCAGCGTTCGAGCACATCACGCGCGTACAAGATGAGTTGACGGTCAGGCCAGATAATTTGCCCAGACTTTGTCACTACCCCCAGGCGATCTCCGTCTCCGTCAAACGCTAGGCCGATTTCGCAGTCCGTTGTTTGGACACAATGAATGAGGTCTTCTAGATTGTGCGGGTCTGCGGGGTCTGGGTGGTGATTAGGAAATGTGCCGTCTACTTCGCAAAAAAGCTCGGTGACTTCGCAACCCAATCCGCGAAATAGCTGTGGCGCAACAGCACCGGCAACCCCATTCCCGCAGTCGATTGCGATTTTCATGGGGCGTTTGAGTTTGATGTCACCAAGTACGCGAGCCAAGTAGGGCGTGAGAATGTCAACGCTTGTTGCATGGCCGGGTGTAGCGGCATGCGCAGGACCGGCGGCCACTTCATCGCGCAGCCCAAGGATGGCGTCACCATGTAGGGTGCTACCACCCATCATCATTTTGAATCCGTTGTACTCCGGGGGGTTGTGGCTGCCTGTGACTGCGACGCCCGAGCCGGTTTTTAGGGTGTGGGCAGCGAAATACACCAGCGGGGTGGGCACTTGACCCACGTCGATGGTGTTGATGCCGCCCTGTCGCATACCCTCTTGCAGTGCGCCCGCCAATTCGGGACTGCTGAGGCGACCGTCGCGCCCAACAACCATCGTGGTGACGCCTGCAGCATGAGCGCGTGCGGCTAGACCGCGCCCGAGTTCACGTGCAAAGGCCGGGTTGAGTGAGGTTGGGACGACGCCTCGGATGTCGTAGGCTTTGAAGCTGGAGTGTGGAAACGGATGTGATGCGGACACGAGTGCTGCTCCGGGTTTGGTGGGTGCGCCAGAATAAGGGAGCGCCCTATACTGAAATCAATCCCTTATTATCGCCCATTTGACTAGCGAAGGGCGACCTGAGAGCCTCTAAATTGGTGACGCTCAACTGCGAACTACCCTACAATTTGCTGAATAATTGCTGGAAGACGACCCAGCGCGTGCAATCCTAAAATGAGAATTCAATGAGCGTGTTGAAACAGTTGCAAGATATCGTTGGTGCTGATCAGGTCTTGACCGGCGAGGCGATGACCCCGTATCTGGTGGATTGGCGCGGGCGGTATCGTGGGCAAGCGTTGGCTGTCCTGCGCCCGGCGACGACCGCGGAGGTGGCGGCAGTGGTCAAGGTCTGTGTCGCGACTAAAACCCCAATCGTCCCTTCAGGTGGCAACACCAGTATGTGTGGCGGCGCAACTCCCGACGAGACGGGGCGAGCGGTGGTCATTTGCTTGGCGCGCTTGAACAAAGTGCGTTCGATTGACACCGATAACGACACCATGACGGTCGAAGCAGGTTGCATCTTGCAGTCGGTGCAAGATGCCGCGCGCGCTGCGGATCGCTTGTTCCCACTGAGTCTGGCAGCAGAAGGCAGTTGCACCATCGGCGGGAACCTGGCGACGAATGCTGGAGGCACTCAGGTGCTGCGCTATGGCAATACGCGTGATTTGGCGCTTGGTCTGGAAGTCGTGACGGCTGAGGGTGAGATCTGGGACGGTTTGCGCGGGTTACGCAAAGACAACACGGGCTATGACCTAAGAGACTTGTTCATTGGAAGCGAAGGTACGCTCGGCATTATTACGGCCGCAACGCTTAAGTTATATCCATTGCCAGTTGCCCAGCGCACCGCAATGCTGGCCTTAAACACAATGGAAGACGCAATCACCGTATTGTCACGTGCGCGTGCAGGCTTTGGTGCTTCGCTGACAGGCTTTGAAGTGATGATGGGACCAGTTTTACAGGCAGTTGTTAGGTTGTTTCCGCAGCAACGCCTGCCGTTTGAAGGGGAGTCTGCCCAGTCGCCGTGGTTCGCATTGTTGGAATTGTCGGACAGCGAAAGCGCTGAGCACGCCCAGGGCCGGTTCGAGGCCGTTTTGGGTGCGGCGATTGAGGACGGGCTTGTGACCGATGCGGCGATTGCCGAGAACATCGCGCAGAGCAAGGCGATGTGGCACTTGCGCGAGAGTATTCCTCTGGCGGAAGCCGAGTTGGGTAAAAGTATCAAGCACGATGTGTCGATACCGATCTCTTCAATTGGGAAGTTTGTGCAGGTGACCAATGCAGCGTTGCAACAGCGGTTTCCTGGGATTCAGCACATTGTGTTCGGACACCTAGGCGACGGCAATTTGCACTACAACGTAGCGCGGGCTCCGAACCAAACAGAACAAGAACTCTTGGCATCGCAATACGATGTCTATCAGCTGGTGCATGACAGCGTGCATGCGCATGCGGGTTCGATTAGTGCCGAACACGGTGTAGGACAGCTCAAGCGTGACGAGCTCACCCGTTACAAAAGCGCTCTAGAACTCAAGCTGATGAAGCAGATCAAAACAGCGCTCGATCCGCACGGGTTGATGAATCCAGGTAAGGTGCTGCAGGCGTAATTAGCGTTTTTGGCAGCTTGGGCAGTAATAGGTGGCCCGTTGCCCTTGTACGATGCGCTTGATGGGCCGAGCGCACACTTTGCATGGTTTGCCATCCTGTTCGTAGACGGCGGCATGCATCGTGAAATAGGCGCCCGCCTCCCCGGTGGCGTTGACGTAGTCTCGTAGCGTGCTGCCACCGGATTCGAGGGCATCCCTCAACGTGCTGCGCAGGGCAATGACGAGGCGTTCGCAGCGTTCATGGGACAGGCGTGCCGCGGGTGTGGCAGGGTGGATTTTGGCGCGGAATAGGCACTCTGAGGCATAAATATTCCCAGCACCTACGACAACGTCGCCGGCCAGCAACGCTTGTTTGATCGCCATCTGGCGCCCTTTAAACCCTTTGCGCAAGTGCGCTGCGTCGAAGTCTGGATCAAAGGGCTCGATGCCGAGTTTTTGCAACAACGGGTGATTCTCGACAGGGCCGTCTTGGACGGGGTGCCAAAGCACGGCGCCAAAGCGCCTGGGGTCGTGTAGCCGGAGCGTGAGGTGCTCAAAATGCCATTCGACGTGGTCGTGTTTGCGCAGTATTTCGCCAGTTGGGACGCTGCGCAACGAGCCGGACATCCCCAGGTGGATCAATTGGGTGCCCCGATTGAACTCTAACAACAGGTATTTCCCTCGACGGCGGCAGGAAAGGACGGGTTGCCCCCGTACCCAGTCAGGGAGCCCGGTTGGAATCGGCCAGCGCATGCGAGATTCATGGATAACCATGCGCTGCAGCGTCCGTCCTGTTGCAACGGCGTCAATTCCTCTACGAGTTGTTTCGACTTCTGGCAGTTCTGGCATGGGTGAGTGCTAACATCTTGTCACTGAGTCAGTTGATTGTGCCACCAACTAGGCGGTCCGCGTGAAGTCGTCGTTTAAATTTCGTTTTTCCCATTGGCTTGTCACATTTCCTGTGGCGGTCTCGATGTCACTATTTGCGTCTGAGGGGTGGGCGCAGGTAGGGCAGAGTAAAGGAACGTCTCAACATACGCCGCTGCAAGTCCAGCCCCGTATGCCAGAGTCTGAAGAGATTCATTTGCGTTCTGGGCAGCTGCCTGAAGTTACGCTGACATCCTCACTACTTTTTCGAATACTCGCTGCCGAAATCGCGGCTCAACGTGGATCGTTTTTGTCCGCAGGTAAAACGATGCTCGAGTTGGCCCGCGAGGTCGGCGACTACCGCTTAGCGCGTAGAGCGCTTGAGTTTTATCTCGGGGGCGGTAACTTGCCCGGCGCGTTGGAATCGGCCCGCACTTGGTTGCGGATTACACCAGATGACCCTGAGGCGGCCTCGACAGAAATGGCGCTTGCAGCCGCGTCCGGACAGACCAGTGGCCTTGCAACGGCGTTGCGTAAGCAAATCGATGCGGCGACTGACAAGAACGCTGCCATTGCTCAGGCTTCCCATGTTTTAAGTCGGATGCCGGATAAGCGCAGTGCGTTAAGTATTTTATCGACTGCGATTGGTGAAAGCACAGCGCACAATACCCTTGCCGCGCACTTGGCGTTAGCCGATATGGCAACTGCCGCCGCAGACCGTGAACGTGCCTTGGAGGAGGCTCGTAAAGCGCTTGCTTTGGCGCCACGGTCCGAAGAGGCGGCGATGCGTGTCTTTGAGTATGGCTTGGGTGTAGACCCTGCGGCAGCGTTGCGCGATGCGGCTGGTTTTGCTGCGGCACACCCTCAGGCACGCCGTTTGCGCCTGATGATGGTGAGCCACATGACAGATTTGCGGCAGTACGACGCCGCGATGAGAGAATTGCAATCCATGGCCAAGCGAGCGCCAGAAGACTTTGATTTGTTGTTTGTTCAAGCGCAGGTTGCTTACCGCGCCAAAAACCTGGATCAGGCGCGAGGCTTTCTTGAACAGTTCATCATCGTCCAGATGCAGCGCGAACGTGGCTCAGCTGCGGGTGCGACCGACGCACCGTCCGCTCTGGCCGAAGCCTACCAGCTCTTTGCACAGATCGCAGATGAGCAGGGCAAGCTCGATGAGGCTGTCAGCCTGCTCGCAAAAATCGAGGATCCCTCGCAGCGTTACTCAGCTCGGATCAAGCAGGCGATGATTCGTGCGCGTCAAAAACGAGTGGATGAGGCAATCGCGCTGATTGATTCTGGTGGTCCGCAGAGCGATGACGAACGCATTCTCGCGTTCTCTGCTGGAGCGCAGATTTTGCGTGATGCGGATCGACTGGGTGACGCGATTAAACGCTTGAATGCGGCAGATAAAGCCTTGCCTGACACGGTTGAGATTAAGTATGAGCTAGCGATGCTCTATGAGCGCGACAATAAAATGCGCGACGCAGAGCGGCTCCTGCGCGAGGTGATTGCTCTTGATCCGGGCCACGCACATGCGCACAATGCTTTGGGATATTCGTTGGCAGATCGCAATCAGCGCTTGCCCGAGGCACTAGAGCTGATCACGCGCGCGCTTTCTCTAGCGCCCAAGGATCCGTTTATCCTCGACAGTATGGGCTGGGTGAAGTTTCGGATGGGTGATAACCAGCAAGCGCTTGGGTATCTTGAACAAGCGTACGCTAAACGACCCGAGCCAGATATTGCAGCGCATCTCGCTGAAGTGCTGTGGAAGCTTGGCCGACGCGATGAGGCAGAAAAATATCTCAAAGAAGGCGCGCAGCGGGATCCGAAGAATCCAACGTTAATCGATACAGCTAAGCGTCTCGGGGTTCGCCTTTGAAGACCACGCTTGGGTTGGTTTGGGGGCGGGCAGTATTTTGTCTGATCTTGCTTGTGCTTGCCGGATGCGCAACACAGCAAACAGCCCCAGTGCTCTCATCGGCAGACTCTTTCGTGAGAGCAGGGCGTTTTGCCCTGCGGGTGGAAGAGCCGTTGGCGCCTACGCAGGCAGTGCAGGGCGGCTTCACCTGGCGCGATGCGGAAGGTCGACTGGAACTAGATTTGACCAATCCGTTTGGAAACATTTTGGCGCGGATTGAGGTCACGGGTAAAAATGCAGTGCTTACCCAGAGTAATGGCGGCAAGTTAGAGGCTGCAACTCCTGATGAGTTGGTGAAAATAGCGGTTGGTGAGGCGATCCCGGTAAACGGCTTGCGCACCTGGTTGCGGAGTCAGTCGAGCGCTGAGCCAACCATGACTGGGGTGAGCCGCGATGAACAGGGGCGGGTATCGAGTTTTGAGCAAGCGGGTTGGCGCGTAGAGCTTTCGCGGTTTGACGCGTTGGGCCCCCGGTTGTTAATGTTGTCACGCCAGGATGATGCTAAAAAAATTGTGATTCGCTTGGTCATTGATGGCGCATAACGTGCTGTAAAGGCCTGATCTGATTATGCTTTATGACCTCGCTGCGCCCGCTAAGCTCAATCTTTTTCTGCACGTTGTCGGTCGCCGTCCAGACGGCTATCACCTGCTCCAAACCGTTTTTCGTTTAATCGATCTGAGTGACTCGCTCGATATAGATACGCGTCGCGATGGAAAAATAGTGCGCGATACCGATATGCTTGGTGTTGAGCATGACGATGATCTGGTGGTACGAGCCGCGAAAGCCTTGCAGCAGCACACCGGTCGCAAGCTCGGCGCCCAGATACGCGTGCGTAAGCGCATTCCGTCTGGTGCGGGTCTTGGTGGTGGTTCGAGTGATGCGGCGACCGTGCTGATCGCCCTGAATCGTTTGTGGCAGACGGGCTTGAGCCGACAAGAGTTGAAGCAGTTGGGGCTGAGTTTGGGGGCGGATGTTCCACTATTTATCTTTGGACAAAACGCGTTTGCAGAGGGAATTGGGGAGAAGCTCACGGCTCTGGAGTTGCCTGAGCAGGCTTATTTAGTGGTTCAGCCTGCGCAACACGTTCCTACGCAAGGGATTTTTCAAGATCCGGATTTGACAAGAAACACCGATCCGGTCAAAATAATGGACTTTTCTGGGCCCCAAATCATCGGATGCGCAATCACCACAGGTTTGGGGTTTGGGCGCAATGATTTGCAGCCTGTTGTATTAAAGCGTTACCCGATTGTGCGGCAAGCATTAGATTGGCTAAATCAAGCTGAGTTTAGTGCAGGTGGTTTTAAAGCGCGTATGACTGGGTCTGGGTCATGTTTATTTATAAGCTTCCCTGATGCCACGCTAGCTGAAGACGTCCGCCAGAAAATGCTCGCTAAAATAAGTACGGATTTTTCCGATACTGCAAAAGCGGGCACGTTGAATCCAATACAGTCTATGACGGTCTGTAAAGGGTTGAATGTGCACCCGCTGCAGGATTGGGTTGATAGTTAGTTGGGGAGTCGCCAAGCTGGTTAAGGCACCGGATTTTGATTCCGGCATGCGAAGGTTCGAATCCTTCCTCCCCAGCCCCATTGCAGAGCTGTTGAACTAGCCAACATGTGTAAGGGCATTCGTTCAGCAGCTTTTTTGTTCCGCATCTAAATTCTTACTGTCTGTGACTGCCTCGACCATGGCCAACGATAGTTTTATGATTTTTACCGGTACAGCCAATACACGGCTGGCCGTTGATGTGGTGAACC
>JACCED012488419.1_pt1 | contig 25384 bp, 13 predicted proteins | sample 7455021 | NCBI WGS metagenome assembly JACCED01 (sample SAMN15323456, study PRJNA562643) | freshwater metagenome | isolation source: river surface water | place: USA:Blue River Watershed | collected 2017-08-19
CCTGCTCCTCCGCCGTCCGCGCGATCACGGCGATCGGCCCGGCGAGCCGCACGTTGCCGTCCCAGACGCGATCGGCGAGGCCCTTGAAAATCGCGCCGAGCGAATAGTAGTCCTTCTGCGTGAGGGGATCGAATTTGTGGTCGTGGCACGACGCGCAATTTGCGGTCAGGCCCATGAAGACGGCCGACGTCGTGTCGACGCGGTCCGCGGTGTTGCGCATCTCCGCCTCGGCTTCGATCGCGCCGCCCTCGGAGGTGGAGAGGTGGTTCCGGTTGTAGCCCGAGGCGATCCGCTGCTCGATGGTCGCGCCCGGCAGCATGTCGCCCGCGAGCTGCTCGATCGTGAACTGGTCGAACGGCAGGTTGCGGTTGAAGGCCCGCACCACCCAGTCGCGATACGGCCAGATCGTGCGGACGTTGTCCAAGTGCAGTCCGTGCGTGTCCGCGTAGCGCACCGCGTCGAGCCAGTGGCGGCCGAAATGTTCCCCGTAGCGCACGCTGCCGAGCAGCCGGTCGACCAGCCGCTCGTAAGCGCCGGGCGCGGTGTCGGCGAGAAACGCATCCACCTCCGCGGTCGTCGGCGGCAGGCCGGTGAGATCCAGCGTGAGCCGGCGCACGAGCACGTCGCGCGACGCCTCCGGCGAAAGCGCGAGGCCCTTCGGCGCGAGCTTCGCGGCGACAAACGCATCGATCGGATGCGCCGGCGTCCTGCCGGCCGGACGGGCGGCGGTCGCGCCCGCCGCCGGCGGAGTCACGCGCGCGACCGGTTCGAAGGCCCAGTGATTCTGATACGTCGCGCCCTGCAGGATCCAGGTGCGCACGAGTTCGCGTTGCTCGGCGGTGAGCGGCGTCTTGTGCGCCTCGGGCGGCGGCATGACCTCGTCTTCATGGCGGCTCATGATCCGGAGCCACGCTTCGGATTTCTCGAGGTTGCCCGGCACGATCGCGCGCCGGCCCTCGTGCTCCGCATACGCGCCCTCGGCGGTGTCGAGCCGCAGCTTCGCCTTGCGATGCGTCGCGTCCATGCCGTGGCACCCGAAGCAGTTGTTCGCGAGGATGGGGCGGATGTGTTCGTTGAAGGTGACGCGCTCCTCCGCGCCGGCAAAGGGCACGCTCAGGGCAAGGGCAACGACGGCGGCAGGTAACTTCATCGTGGGGCGGAGACGGGGAACGCCGCGCAAACGCGGCCCTCCGGAGTGGTCCAATCCACCACGCGCGTCAACCCCTCCGCCCCGGCACCGGGCGCCCCGCGCCGCGGCCGGAAATCCGCCGGTCGCGCCGTGCACCGATTCCCGCCGTTGACGCCTCCGGCTTCCTGCGAAACATCGCGCCAGAACGCCGCCCCGGATCCGCCCGGATTCGCCGCGTCACCCAGCGTCCCCGTAGCTCAACTGGATAGAGCAGCGGTTTCCTAAACCGCCCATCCCGGTTCAAGTCCGGGCGGGGGCACCAGGGTCAGGCACCGTTCCGGGTTCCCCCACCCGCCAGCTCCGCGGCCAGCAGGATTGCCTCGGTCATCGAGCGGTCGCTGGCCCGGCCCTGCCACGCGATGTCGAAGGCGGTGCCGTGGTCGACCGAGACGCGGAAGAACGGCAGCCCGGCGGTCAGGTTGACCCCGTGTTCGAATCCCGCCTGCTTCACCGCGATGTGCCCCTGGTCGTGATATTGCGCCACGACCACGTCGAAGTCGCCCCGCGCGCACCGGAAAAAGACGGTGTCGCCGGGCCACGGTCCGCTCGCATCGATCCCCTCGGCGCAGGCCGCGGCGATGGCCGGCGCGATGTGCTCGATCTCCTCCCGCCCGAAAAGCCCGCCTTCGCCCGCGTGCGGATTGAGACCCGCCACGGCGACCCGCGGCCGCGCGATGCCCATGCGCCGCAAGGTCGCGTGCGCGAGCCGGATCACCGTCACGATCCGCTCCCGGGTCACCCGCCGGATGGCCTCGGCGAGGCTCACGTGCGTCGAGGTGTGCACGACCCGCAGGCGCCCCGCGACGAGCATCATGGTGTAGTCACGCACCTGCGCGAGTTCGGCCAGCAGCTCGGTGTGTCCGGGATAGGTGAACCCCGCGGAGAACATCGCCGCCTTGTTCAACGGCGCCGTGGCGATCGCCGCCGCGGCGCCGGACTGCACGAGCGCGACCGCGTGCCGGACGGCCAGCACCGCGGCACGGCCTGCCGCGGCGGATACCTGCCCGGGCACGATCTCCTCCGTCGGCACCGGAATATCGTCCACCGCAGGAGCCGGGGTGAGGTCGAGCCGCCGGGCGACCGCCTCGAGGATCGCGCGGGATCCCACCACCCGCGGCGTGCAGACCGCGCGGACCTCCGGGCGGGCGACCGCCTTGAGCACAATCTCGGGGCCGATACCGGCAGGATCGCCGGCGGAAATCGCGATGACAGGAAGTTTCATGTGGACGCATCCGCCCGCCTGAACGCGGCGACGCGACGGGCCCACCATGCCGTGAGCAGGGGCGTCGTAAAGGCCGTGACGACCACACGGGCAAAAACCAGCAACGTGGCGGACGCGGCCGCGGGCGCATAGGCGGGATTGGCGGCGGCAAACAGGATCGCCCCGAGCAGCACGCCGCCCTCGCGCAGGATGTGCGGTGCGGCATCGAGGCGGATCATCGCGCCCCTGCACCCGTAGCAGACCGCGAGGATCGGCAGCGCACCGGTGAACAGAGCCCCGGAAAACGAGCCCAAGATCCGGGTCGCCTCCGGCGCGACGTGGGCGACGACCGCTCCGATCGCCAGCGGCACGAGCATGACGCCGCAGGGGATCCTGCCGAGGGTGCGGTAAATGGGCAGCGTCATGCAGGGCGTGGACGGCGATGCGCCGGACGATTCGGCCGATCGTCCGACGACAGCCGCACCGCCGGCCGATTCAGAACTCGATGGTGTTGGTCATCGCCCAGCTGCGGCCTTCGCGGATCATCGCGCGGCGCATCGAGCCGTCGGGCTGCACCGCGGTCGCGGTGAGCTGGTCTTTCGCCTGCAGCACGTTGTCGAGGTTCAGCTGGATCGACCAGTTGTAGCGTTCGCCGAGCTTGCGCCGGTAGCCGAAGCTCAGACCCACGGAATCGAAGGCCTCGCTCTCGAAGCGCTGCGAAAGGTCCGTCACGACCCGCGTGCCTTCCATCCGGTAGCCGTAGCCGATGGTCTTCGGCGATTCGTAGCGGTAATTGCCGCCGATCGAGAAGCCCTTCAGCGGGCCGGTCCGGAAACTGTAGTTGTTGACGAAGTTGAAGCGCCACTCGCTCAGCTCCGAGACGCGCTGGCCGTTCTGCTGCAGCTGGACCTGATACGCATCCCAGAGGCCGGCGAAGCGCTCGCGCGGCGTGTTGTTCACGCCGGGCGCACCGTTGTTGTCGGCAAAGATCGGCACCCGGCCGACGTCGGTCTGGAATTCCTCGTAGACGAAATTCATGACCTCCTGGAAACGCGGCCCGGGGATTTTGTCGCGGATCGCCTCGGTCCGCGAGGCATTGAAGGCCACGCGCCAGCCGGCGGTGGGATTGGCGACGAGCTCCACTTCCCAGCCGCGCGAGATCGTGTCTTCGGTGAGCACCGCGTTCTCGGGATACGACCAGCGCATGCCGGGGCTGGCGATCGAGCCGGGAAACGTGCCGCCCACGGGCAACCAGGCGGCGACCGCATCGGGGAAACGCGCCGCGAAGCGCTTTTCGAAATCGAGCCAGGCGTTCGAGGCCGCGATGTTCCGCGGGATATTCTGCCGCTGCAGGTTCAGCCGCGTCTGCTCGGCGGCCGTGATGGTGCCGGCCGTCTCGCGCGCGACGAGGTCCGCCTGCACGGCGCCGTAGAGTTCGGTCCGCTCGCCGAGCGTGCGATACACGCCCTGGAATCCCTGCCAGAACGCCTGCTCGAGGAGGAATTTCTGGCTCTGGAGCGTCGAGGTCGACGAGGCGTTGGCGACCGAGGTCTCGTAGCGGGTCGCCCGCAGCGACCACTTGTTATCCTTGGTCCCGACCACGAGGCTGTGGTCGGTCGTGCGGCCGGAGGCGCTGAGGATCGGCTCGCGGAAAACGCCGATGCGCGACGGATCGGGGTTGGTGTTCTCCCCGCGGCCGTAGAGGTAGGTCAGCTCGACGGGGAGCTTGGGCAGAAGTTTGTTGGCGTGGAGGGCGACGCTCCAGTTGTTGGCCCGGCCCGTCTTGTCCACCGGGGCGAAACGGAAGTCCGCGCGGTCCCGGTCCAGCGCGCCGACACTCGTCGTCCACGAATAGACCCACGAGCGGTAGTTGTCCTCGCGCCAGCCGTAGGTGCCCACGATGGCGCCGTTGACGAGCTTGCCCTGCCAGGCGAGCGCCTTCGAGTCGGTGCGCTCCTTGAAGTAGTCGCGGGCACGCGTGAGATACTCGCGCGACGCCTCGTCGGTGGGCGCGCCGTAGAGTTTCACGGTGCCGGTGGTCCAGCCCGCGTAGTTGGCCGGATTCTGCGCTGCGCGGCCGAAGTTCGGATCGACGGCGGTGGGGTTCACGGCCGGGTTGAACTTGCGGTAGTCGGCATCGAAGTAGCGGTAGGAGTAGTTGCCCGTGACCGGCGGCTCACCCGGGCCGACGTTGCGCAGGCCGAGGTCCTGGCCGAGCTGTTTGCCCGCCAGATTGCCGGAGATGTAGAAATAATTCAGCGTGCGGGCCGGCGTGTTGAACTGGTTCATCAGCGTCGGATTCGAGGTCACATGCCGCGTCGCGAGCCAGTCCTCGCCGACTCCGTTGGACATGTAGTCGTAGCGCCGCTGCTCGATGTTCTGCTGCGAGAGCGTGGCGGTGACCATGTGCTGGCCCAGCGTCTGCAGGAAGCGGTTGCCGGACCGCCGGCGGAAATCGTGCTGGCCGAACAGCACCGCGCGCCACGCATCGCGGTCCGCGAACTGCGCACGCGAACCCGTGAACGGCGATTCGCGGATGTAGGCCCGGCCGACGTAGGGATTGGGGCGGCCGTCCGGCAGCAGTTCGCCCGCGTCGACCTCGATCGTGGAGTTGGTGCCGAGCGCCGCGTAGCGGTCGAAGTCCATCCGCTCCTTGAAATACTGGAGATTGTAGCTGAGCGCGTTGTTCAGGAAGGCGTGCGTGAGGTCGATGCGGCCGTTGCCCCAGTCGCGCATCTCGCGCTTGGAGTTTCCGTCGATCAGCTGCTCGTAGAAATTATAGATGCTCGTGTCGGAGAGCACGCGGTCCTGGTAGCGGGAGGCAAACGGCAGGCCTTTGAGCGTCGCGTAGGCGGCAAAGCCGTTGAAGAACACGGGCTGCACCGTGCCGGAGATCGAGGTGGCGCTCGAGCCGACGGCGGTGGGCGTGTTGATCAGCGCGGTGTTGTTGGCGAAGCGGTAGCCGTTGGCGGAATTGATCTCCTTCTCGAAGATGGACACGGGCTGCGCGGAGCCGTCGTAGACGAGGATGAGCGTGCCGTTGCCCCAGGCGTTCGAGATCAGGGGATTCAGCACCTGCTGCGGGGTGCCGTAGTTGACGTAGAGCCGGCTCTCGTGCGCGGGGTTGAGCCGGTTGACCGTCCGGCCGGCGAGGCCGCCCTCGGACTGCGGGAGGAAAAAGTAGGTGAGGTTGTCGATCGGCGGCTGTGCGCGGCGGGTATTCGAGGTCACATCGCCCTGCTCCACCGTGACCTCGACGCGGAAACTCGTCTCGCGCGACTGGAGGAATTTCGGCGTCCATTTCGCCGTGGCATAGAGCCGCTTGTCCTTCTTGAAGGCGTCCTCCTGCTTGAACTTCTGGTCGTTGTGCAGGAGGGCGACGCGGGCGCTGAGCTGGTTCTTCAGCAGCACGTGGTTGTAGTCGAGGCTGCCGCGGAGCGTGCCGTGTTCGTCGAGCCGGAATTGCACGCGGCCCTTGTTGCGGTCGCCGGCGCGCAGCGTGGAAGCGTTGATGATGCCGGCCGGACTGCCGAGGCCGAAGAGGATGGAGTTGGCGCCGCGGATCACGTCGATGCGCTCGGTGTTGTAACCGTCCCAGGGCGCTTCGCTCTTGAAGTAATTCAACGTGTTGTCGGCGGCGGCGAGGCCGCGGATGCGGGTGTTGCTGTTCCCGGCGCCGAAGTTCTCGTTCTCCTCGCCCTGGGAGTTGGCGTTCACCCAGGTGCCGCGCACGCCGCCGACATCGGAGTTCACCGTGAAGGCGAGCAGCGTCTCGTTGTCGAAGGCGCCGAGGTCTTCGAGAAATTCCTTCGTGTAAACCGAGATGGCCGAACCGACGTCGGAGAGATTCGTGCGGATCAGCGTGCCGCCGAGCGTGCTCGTGGCGACGTAACCGCTCGAGTCCTCCGCCCGCACTTCGAACGGGGAGAGCTTCAGCACCTCCTCGCCCCCGGCCGACGTGGCGGGTGGGCGCGCCGGCTGCGCCGCCAACGGGGCGAAGCCGGCGAAAGTGACGAGCGTGGCGGGAACGACGCGGCGCAGGGCGGCGCGCGTCGGGAGCGTTCGGAGGAGGAGCATGATGGGTCAGGGAAGCGGGGACGGAACGGCGGCGCGGGACCAACGGCACGCGCCGACGCCGGCTCCGGATGGGGTGAGGCGACGATGCGCGGCTGCCGGGCGGCGTGGTGCGCCTCCCGAAAGCCGCGGATCTGTGCCGCCGATAGTAGGCGCTGGGCTCGGACACCGTCTAGGTATCCGATGGTATAGGCCGCCGCGCGCCGGCTCAGTCGAGGTGGATGATGCCGCGCTGCAGCGCGGTCGTGGCCGCCTGGGTGCGATCGAGCACGCCGAGTTTCTCCAGGATACGGCCGACGTGGAATTTCACCGTCACCTCCGCGAGCCCGAGGGCGGCGGCGATCTCCTTGTTCGATTGCCCGCGCGCGATGCCGCGCAGCACGGACATCTCCTTTTCGTTCAGTCGCCCACGCACGCGCCCGGCCGCCAGTTTCGCGGCAATCGCGGGCGGGAAGACCTCCTCGCCGCGATGCACCGCGCGGATGGCGGCGAGAATCTCCTGGCGCGAGGACGACTTCGGCAGATAGCCGGCGACTCCCGCCTCCACGGCCCGCGCGATGTCCTCCTCACCCTCATACACGGTGAAGGAAACGATGCGCGCGGCGGGATGCTGCCGGCGGATCTCCTCCGTGGCCGCGACCCCGCTCATACCGGCGAGCCGCCAGTCCATCAGCACGACATCCGGCCGGTGCTGCGCAAACGCCGCGACCGCCTGCTCACCGCTGCCGCATTCGGCGACGACCTCGATATCCGGCTCGAGCCCGAGCGAGCCGGCGAGACCGGCGCGGACGACGAAGTGATCGTCGACCAGCATGAGGCGGATTTTGGCGGCGGTTGGCATGCGGGAAAAACAACGATGTCAGGAGGACTGCACCGGCCGGGAGACCGCGGCACCGCCGGGCGGTTGGCCCCCGTCCCCGGCCGGGCACACCCGCACCGCCACGCGCGTGCCCGCTCCGGGCGCACTGCCGATTTCCAACGTCCCGCCGATCCGCTCGGCGCGCTCGCGGATCCCGAGCCAGCCGAAATGGCCCGCCGCCAGCGTGGTCGAACGCGAAGCGTCGAAGCCGCACCCGTCGTCCTTCACCTCCAGCGCGACCTCGCCGGCCGAGAACTCCAGGCGCACCACAATCTCCCGGGCGCGCGCGTGCTTCACCGCGTTGGTCATGGCCTCGGTGCCGATCCGCAGCAGGTTGTTTTCCACCGCGGCCGGCAGGCGCCGCGGAGTGCCGATGACGTCCACGCGGATGCCCGGGCCGCCCTGGAAAGGCTGCGCCGTCGCGCGCAACGCGGAGGCGAGATCCCCTTCATCGAGCAGCGCCGCACGCAGATCCCACACGGAACGGCGCGCCTCGGTGCGGGTGTGCCGCAGCAACGCGCGGGCAGTCGACAAGGCCGCCGCGGCCGCCGGCGGCGACTCGGGCAACCGATCGCTCACGGCGTCCAGCTGCACCGCGATGCCCGTCAGCTCCTGCTCGAGCGTATCGTGGAGCTCGCGCGCGATGCGCGTGCGATCCGCGTGCACCGCCTCGCGGGAGGCTTGCCCGCGGATGATCTCCGTCTGCGCCGCGACGCGGCGCCGCAGCGACACATTCCAGCCGAGGATCGCCAGCGCGCCGATCGCCAGCGCCCCGAGCACCGTGCGGATGCGCTCCGGCGTCCACCAATCCGGCGCCCGCACGACGCGGAGATCGTCGGCCGTCGCCACCAGCACCCGGAAGGTCGACCGCTGCGGCCGCACGAGCGCATCGTAGTTGCCGGCTTCGAACGCCGCCCACGAACCCTCCGGACGTTTGTTCACGCAGATGCCGGTCACCTCGACCACCGAGCCCGGCTGCACACCGGCCAGCGCCGCCTCGGCGCCACCCGGGCCCCATTCGGCGACAAACGTGGCGTCGCCCTGCTGCAGCACCGCGCCCGGACTCTCGCCCCGCTCGAAGACCTCCAGCACGGTGGCCTCGAGCGTCACCCGCCGGCAATCGAACGCCCCGCTCCGGGCCTCGGCCGCCGTGACGCGGCGCGGCGCCACCGGCGGACCTTCGCCCTCGATCCGGAAGATCGCATCCTTCAGCACCGGATTCCACGCCCCGAGCGCGGGAAATCCCACCACCGAGGCCTTCATGCCCGGACGCAACGCCGCCAGGTCCTCGTCCGATTCCGCCCACACCCCGTGGTCGCCTTGCTCGAGATAAATTCCCCGGCCGCGCGCGACATGCGTCACGGTGCCGGCGATCCGTGCCATCGGCGAGGCGCGGACCTCGCCGCGGAACTGCATCAACGCGGGAATCGGCGTCACGGGCAGATCGTGCAACGGCTGCTCCGGCCCGGGCCGCTCCACCGTGAGGCCGCGCTCCGGGTCGACGAACAGCCGGAAACCCACCAACTGCCGCTTCTCGTTGAACGTGGATCCGTAAACCCCGCGCACCGTCACCCGGGCGCCGAGCAGGCGTTCCGGGAGTTGGGCCGTGCCGCGCGGATCGAAGAACTGGGCGGTGAATGCCGCGGTATTCGAACCGATCTTGATCCACACCACCTCCGTCTGGGCGTAGGTGATCGGGCGGTTCCGCACCTGCCGCACCACGCCGGAGACTTCGATGTAATCGCTGTGAAACTGCGGGTCCGCGAGTTCGCCGATCGTGACCCGCCGCGCCGGCGGCAGCGTGCCCTGCCCGAGTATTTTCCAACGCACCGCCGGGCGGTCGCCCCGCCCCACATACGGGGCGAAACGCCCGGGCACCGTCACGCCCTCGACCTCCACAAGCGTGCCCGGCGCCAGCCCGATCTCCTCGTCGGGTCGCGGATACGGGTTGGAGAAATAGGTGCCGCCGGTTTCGTCCTGCAGGAATCGGAAAGACTGGCCCTGCGCCATGAACGTGATCACCCCGCGGAGTTTCACGGGGTAGCCGCGTGCCGCCTCCTCGGGCGAGAGCTGGCGCACCTGCTGCACCGTGGTGAGCTGGGGCAGCTCCGGCTCCGCGGCCCCCAGCGGGCCCATGCCGCCGACGAGCAGGACGGGCCGCAGACAGCAGCGGAGGAAACGGGGCAGGTTCACGGGCGGAAGGGTTGGGACGTTAACGCCGGAGCGCGGGCGCACCCGGAGGCGGCGCAGGGGCCCATCGGGCCGTCACCCATGGATCGCACGGGCGACGTGGCAAGCCCGCAGACGGCGCGATTATACCAACGGACACCTCGGACCGCTTGCCTCGCTGCGGCGCGGCTCGTGAGGTCGCGCCATGGTTCATCCGCTCCGCCGCTGCGGCGTGGTCTTGCTCGCCTTGGCGACCTGCTTGTCGTCCGGCGCCGCCGCCACCGCGACGGCCGACGATCTGCTCCGGGGCGCGATCGACCTCCATTGCCATGCGGGTCCCGACGTCGTGCCGCGCTCCGCCAACGACCTCGAGCTCGCCCAGGCAGCCCGCGCCGCGGGCCTGCGCGCCGTGGTCCTCAAGAACCACTACACCGGCACCGCCGACCGCGCGCAGCTCGCCCAGTTCACCGTCGGCAGCGGCATCGAGGTCTTCGGCGGCATTGTGCTCAACCGTGCCGTCGGCGGCCTCAACGCCGAGGCCGTGCGGCGCATGGCCACGATGGCCGGCCGGCGCGGGCGGATCGTGTGGCTCCCGACCTTCGATGCGGAAAACGCCGTGCGCGCGGCCGGCGAGGATCGGCCGTTCGTCGCGCTCGTCGAACAGGGACGCCCGGTGCCTGCGCTGGCCGAGGTCCTCGCGGCGGTCGCCGAGCACGGGCTCGTGCTGGCGACCGGCCACGCCTCCGCGGAGGAGGCATTGGTGCTCGTCGCCGCGGCGCGCGCCGCCGGGATCCGCCAGGTCGTCGTCACCCACGCGCTGTTTCCGCCGCTGCGCGCACGGGATGACCAGCTCGTCGCCCTCGCCCAAAGCGGCGCCTGGCTGGAGTTCTCCTGGCTCATGCATGCCCCGCCTCCCCCCGGCCCGGAGCCGGCGGCGGAGCCGATGGTGCCACTCGGCCGCTGCGTCGCCGCCATCCGCGCGGTCGGTCCGGCATCGATCCTCCTCTCGTCGGATTTCGGACAGGCGGTGAATCGTCCGCCGCCGGAGGGACTGCGGGCATTTCTCACCGCGCTGCTCGCAGCCGGTGTGCCCGCGGACGCCCTCGATACGATGGTGCGCCGCAACCCGGCGCGCGTGCTCGGCCTCGCCCCCTGATCGGTCACGGTCCGGCCCGCGGCACTATACCAACGGACATCTGCCCACGCGCGGGCCGTTGGCCTAGGATCGTAGGACCCCCGCAGCCCCAACCACCCCGGAGCCCGCCGCGGTCGCCGCACGGCGACCGCCGTGCGCCGCTCCCTCAGGCCTCCCCTCTCCATGCCCCTGCCGTCCGTTCGCATCGCGACTTTCCTCGCCAGCGCCGCCGCCACCCTTCCCGTCGTCGCGCAGACCACCGCGCCGGCGCGGACGGACGGCACCCCGGCCGCACCCTCCGCCGTCGTGCTCTCGCCGTTCGAAGTGCGGACCGACGGCGACATCGGCTACGTCGCCACCAACTCGCTCGCCGGCAGCCGGCTCAACGCCGCCCTCCGCGACACGCCCGCGATCATCGATGTGTTCACCCGGGAATTTCTGACGGACATCGGCGCGACCAACCTCGAGCAGGCCATGGTCTACGCCAACAACAGCCAGATCGACGACGGCGACGCCGAGCGCGTGAACAGCGGCCTCACGCAGACCGGCGCCTCCAACTCGTTCCGCTTCCGCTCGCGCGGCATCCTCGGCAACACCACCCGCAACTATTTCGAGACGCGCCTCTCGACCAACTTCTACAACGTGGAGCGGCTCGACGACTCCCGCGGCCCCAACTCCGTGCTCTTCGGCATCGGCTCCGCCGGCGGCATCGTGAACAACTCCCCCAAGCGCGCGCAGCTCGGCGCACGCACCGCGGAGCTCCAGTTCCAGGGCGACAACTTCGGCTCGTTCCGCGCCGCGGTCGACGTGAACCTGCCCCTCGTCGCGCGGAAATTCGGCGTCCGGCTCAACGCCCTGCACGACGGCAAGGAGACGTGGCGCGATTACCTCGGCACCACCCGCCGCGCCGCCACGCTCGCCGCCACCTACCGGCCGTTGGCCGCGACCGAAGTCCGGTTCGATGCCGAGAAGGGCGAGGTGCGCGGGACCATCGGCCGCAATTACCCGGTGAACGACGGCATCACCCGCTGGTGGAACAACGGCGAAACCGTCGTCGCCACGACCGTCACCACCGCGCCCACCGCCGCCCAGGCCGCGCTCGGCCTCAACCGTCCCCTCACCGCCACGCGCCTCGTGCACGTCGAGAACCAGAACCTCGTGCTCAACGTGCAGAACTACTGGGCGACCGTGGCCGACACGCCGTTCAATTCCAGCATCCTCAACGATCCCGCGCGCGTGCCCTACGAGGCGTTCGCGCCGGGTCCCGGCGGGCGCACGCTGCACGATTTCGAAAACCTCACGCTCGTTGCCGAGCATCGGTTCACCCGTGAACTCGCCGCGGAAATCGGCGCCTACCACGAACTCGGCACCTGGCGGAACTACGACCTCGGCGGCAGCAACGTGATCGTCACCGGCGATCCCAACGGCCTGCTCCGCAATCCCGCCAACGTGATCCCGCTCGGCGGGTTCCGCCCGGCCGTCGACGCCGCGGGCAATCTGCTCAACCCCAACGCCGGCCGCTCCTACTACGAGACGTCGTGGCAACGTCGGAACGGCCGCTCCGAGAGCGACAACGTCCGCGCGACGCTCGCCTACGAGAAGGACCTCGGCCGCTGGGGCCGCCACCGCATGGCCGGCCTCGTGCAACACCAGGTCGAGCAGTCCCTCACGTTCACCGAACGCGAAGCGTGGCTCGGCGCGCCGTTCAACAACGAACCCACCAACGACAACAACGCCGTCTGGCGCCGCGCCTACGTCGTGCTCGGCGACTCCCGTTCACAGCGCGTCCCCGATCCGCTCGCCCAGCCCGACCTCACCTTCGCCTACCCGGGCCGCAGCGCCCCGCTCGTCGGCGGCTGGATTCCCAACGGCGGCGGCACCCGCACCCGGCGCACGATCGGCAGCCAGATGTTCGCCCTCCAGAGTTCGTGGTGGTCCCACCGGCTGGTCACCACCCTCGGCCTGCGCCGCGATGCGCTCACCCAGGAGCGCACCAGCACCGTCCGCGACACCAGCGGCATCTGGGCCGGCACCGCCGGCGTGCAGGTGTTCAACGCGAGTTCGCCCACCCAGGAGTTCGAGTTCACCGGCCGCACCACGACCGCCGGCGTCGTCGTCCATCCGCTGCCGTGGCTCTCCGTCTTCGGCAACGTCTCGAAAAACCTCGGCCTTCCCACCTTCACCCAGCGCATCGGTCCCGACGGCGGCGTGCCGCCTCCCCCCAAGGGCGAGGGCTTCGACACGGGCTTCATGCTCAACCTGCGCCAGGACCGCATCGTCGCCCGCGTGAGCTATTTCGAGACGACCGCCCGGGACCAGAGCGCGTCCATGGGCGTCGACGGGGCGTTCATGACGAACTACAACAACATCGTCGGCGTCCTCGAGGACCCCAACGGCGATGGCAACCGCGCCGACCAGCTCTACACCGCCGCGCAGCTGGCCAAGTATCCGACGCTCCGGCCCCGCGCCCTCGCCAACGCCGACGTCCTCGACAACGAGAACCGCGGCGTCGAGGCGCGCCTCACCGCCAACGTCGGCGAGAGCCTGCGCTTCATCGTCAACTACTCCTACTCGTTCCAGGAACGGTCCAACGCCTACAAGCACACCTACCCCCAGTTCCAGGAACTCGACCGCCTCATCGCCGACGTGCAGGCCGCGCATCCCGGCGTCGATGTGCCCAACCTCCGCGGCAACCTCGGGGAAACCCTCGCCACGCTCGTCGCCCGCAACTGGGAGGACCTCGAGGGACGCAAGCTCGACTTCGGCAACGCCGTCGGCAACCGCGCGCACAAAGCGAATTTCTTCGCCAACTACTCCTTCCGCCGCGGCCGGCTCAACGGCTTCGCCGTCGGCCTCGGCGGCCGCTACCTCGGCCCCAACCACGCCGGCCGCATCTACACCGCGCCCGGCACGCCCCCGCTGATCTCCGGCGGCAATGTCGGCATCGGCATCAACGGCCCCGAGGTCTACGGCAACGACAGCCTGCAGTTCGACGCCATGCTGCGCTACGCGACACGCCTCGCCGCCCGCGGCCGCAACCTCGGCCTCTCCGTCCAGCTCAACGTCCGCAACCTGCTCGACGAACACGACCTCTCGATCCGCCGCTACAAGACCGACGGCCGCACGCTCGACCGCTTCGCGCTCACCGATCCGCGCGAGATCGTGCTTTCCACCACCCTGCGGTTCTGAACCGCCGCCACCCGCTATACTTTCGGCCACTGGCGGCGCCGGCGCCGCCCCGGTATTCTCCGCGCCGCGGTTACCCTCGCGCCGCGGCGCGTCCGATCCCGCCTCCCGCATGCACGTCGCCCTTTCCCGCCCGCTCTCCCGTCGCACCTTTCTCCGCGGTGCCGGCGTCACGATCGCCCTCCCGGTCCTCCACGCCATGGCGCCCGCCTCGCTGCGCGCCTCCGCCGCCGCGCCGGCCGCGCCGCCCAAGCGCTTCGCGTTCATCTACACGCCCAACGGCTACAACCAGGAGACGTTTCTCCCCGCCCAGACCGGCCGCACGTGGTCCCTGCCCGTCGCGCTCCAGCCGCTCGCACCCGTGCAGTCCGAGGTCACGCTCGTCACCGGCCTCGACCGCACCTACGTGGGCGGCACCGGCGTGCACGCGCAATGCGGCGCCTGCTGGCTGACCAGTTCGCCGCCCGTCGAGACGCTCGACGGCGGATTCCCCACCAACACCACGCTCGACCAGATGCTCGCGCGTGAACTCGGGCGGGACACGATGATCCCGTCGCTCGAACTGAGCTGCAACGACTTCGCCGACAACAAGGAGACCAAATACTTCGAGTGCATCTCGTGGGTCGGCCCCGGCTACGCCGCCAATACCGAGAAGAACCCGCGGGCCGTCTTCCGCCGTCTGTTCGGCAAACCCGAGGCCGGACCCACCCGCAGCGTGCTCGACGTCGTGCTTGCCGAAGCCCGCGCCCTCCAGCGCCGCCTCGGCCGCGACGACCGCGACAAACTCGAGGAATACCTCGGCAGCGTGCGCGCCACCGAGCAGCGGCTCGAGCGCGCCGAAAAGGTCGCCGGCCGCCTGCAGGCGCCCGCCCTCGCCGAACCGACCGGCATCCCGGAAAAACGCGGCGACTACCTGCGCCTCATGGCCGAGCTCTTCGTGCTGGCCTTCCAGCAGGATCTCACGCGCGTCGCCACCCTCGTGGTCGACCCGGAACGGTGGGACTCGCCCCGGATGTTCCACGACGTCTTCGACAAGCCGCAGAATCATCACGTGCTCACGCACACCAAGGGTGCCGACGCCAAGGCGGCGATCACCAGGATCGACCGCTTCCACATCGAGTTCTACGCCCACGTCGTCGCGCGCCTGAAATCGATCCGCGAGGGCGAGCGCACGCTGCTCGATTCCTGCGTGCTCGCGATGGGCAGCGGCATCAGCGACGGCGACTCGCACAACTACCGCGACCTCCAGGTGCTGCTCGCCGGCGGCGGCCTCCAACGCGGCCACCTGCGCTACGATGGCGATCGTCCCCTCGCGGACCTCTGGCTCACCCTCGCCGGCCAAGGCGGCGTGCGGCGCGAGCGCTTCGCCGACAGCACCGGCCCGCTCCGCGAACTTCTTGCCTGACGCCCGCATGCGCCGCCGCACCTTTCTCGCGCGCACCGCCCAGGCCGGACTCGCCGCCGCGGCGCCCGGCTTGCTCCGCGGGGCCGGCTCGGTCCCCGCTTCGTCCACCCCGCTCGTCGGCATCCAGATCGCGGGACACAGCCTGCTCGACGAGGGCATCGACCGCTGCCTCGACCTCGTCCAGTCGACCGCGCGGGCCAACGCGCTGTTTCTCTACAGCCACAGCCACTACGCGGCGCACAACCGACCACCCGCCGTTTACGCGGATCACGGCGTGCCGATCCGCGACGAGCGGAAACGCAAAATCACCCGCGTCTGGCTGCGTCACCACGAGGAACGCTTCCGCAACACCCCGCTCCGCTACCTCCCGCCCGCCGCCGACGAGGAATACGGCGACCGCGATCTCTTTGCCGAACTCGCGCCTGTCTGCCGCGCCCGCGGTCTGAAGCTCTTCGCCCGGATCCTGGAGCCCGGCACCGCCGAGCTGCGCGGCCGCGTGCGGCACGCCGAACGCGCCATGTCCGTCGACCTCGAAGGCCGGCCTTCCGCCCAGCCGTGCCGGAACCACCCCGAATGGCAGGCATTCTGGGATGCGACCGTCGACGACACCCTCCGCACGTATCCGCTCGACGGCTACCAGTGGGGCGCCGAGCGCGTCGGCCCCCTGTCGGAGGTGCTGTGGCGCGGCACCGTGCCGTTCTGTTTCTGCCCGCACTGCGAGGCCCGGGCCCGCCGCGAGGGCATCGATCCCGCCCGCGCCCGCACCGGCTTCACGCGCCTCCACCGGCTCGTCGCCGGCTGGCGCGGCGGCGGCGCGCTCCCGCCCGACGGCGCCTTCACCAACGTCCTGCGCGTGCTCCTGCAGTTTCCCGAGGTGCTTGCCTGGGACTACCAATGGCGGCTCGCGCTCGAGGAGCAGGGCCGGCGCACGCACGCCCTCGTGAAAGCCGCCCGCCCCGCGGCCCTCGTCGGCCGGCATTTCGACCACCAGAACACCTCGTGGGACGCGCTCTTCGCCGCCCAGCTCAGCTACGCCGACGTCGTCCCCTACACGGACTTCATCAAGCCGATCCTTTATCACGACATCCTCGGCGCGCGGCTGCGCTGGTGGCATCTCGAGCGGCTCCGGCAGGGCCCGCTCGCGGAGGTGCCGCTCGCGCAGTCCCTCGACCTTTTCTACGCGCTGCGCGGCTACGATCCCGCCCAGTCGCCGAAGCTCGAGGAGCTCGACCGCCGCGGTTTCGGTCCCGACTACGTCGCCACGGAGACCCGCCGCATCGTCGCCACCGTGGGCGGCGCGTGCCCGGTCGTGCCGGGCATCGGGGTCGATGTGCCCGACAACCTCCAGCGCCCGAATCCACCGCCGCCCGGCACGTTTGCCAGCCAGCCCGAGGGACTGCGCGCGGTCGTGACGGCCGCCTTCGCCGCCGGCGCCTCCGGGATTCTGATCTCGCGCGAATACGACGAGATGCAGGTGAAAAACCTCCGGGCCATCGGCGACACACTCCGCGCCCTCGGCAAAGCCTGAGCGCCCTTTTCCCCTTCCGACGATGACCGTGCCTCCGGCCGCAATTGTTTCTCCCACCCCGGGCTCCCGCCGTCCCCGGGCAATCGGCGCACTGTTTCTCGCCGCCGCCACCGCCGTCCCCGGCGCCCCGGATTTCGCCCGCGACATCCGGCCCCTCCTCGCCCGCCACTGCCACGACTGCCACGGCGAGGCGGTGCAGGAGAGCGGCCTGAACCTCGAACGTTTCGACACCCTCGCGACCGTGCTGCGCGAACGCGATGTCTGGGGCACGGTGCTGGAAAAAATCGAATCCCACCAGATGCCGCCCCCGAAGGAGGAGAACCCGCCTTCGGCCGCGGAGCGCCGGGCCCTCGTCGACTTCGTCACCCACCTCGCCGCCCTGCCCGAGCCCACCCTCGACGCCCGCGACCCCGGCAAGCCGCTCCTGCGCCGGCTCACCCGGCTGGAATACAACAATGCCGTGCGCGACCTCCTCGGTCTGTCCACGGATGTCTTCATGTTCCCCGAGCGCCTCCCGCTCGCCGACAAGGCCTACTTCGATCCCGCCGCCGGCCGCCTCGCCGACACCTTCGAAGTGCGGCTCCGCGAATATGGCGCCCGCTACCCCGTGCTGCTGCCCGCCTCCGGACTGCCCGGCGACAACCGCGCCGAACACGGGTATCGCAACCGCGCCGACGCCAACAACCTCTCTCCGCTCCTGCTCGAGAAATACGTCGCGCTCGCCGGCGAGATCGCCGCGCATCCCGAACTCGTGCGGCGCAGTCCCGCCTTCGCCGAACTGCTCGGCGTCGAGCCGCCGCCTCCGCCGGCACCGCCCGCCGCCGCCCCGCGGACCGAGGCCACGGGAGTCGCGCCGCTGGCGATGACCTTCGCCCCGCGCGCGACCGATCTCCCGGCCGCACCGGGCAGCGCGTATGCACTCGCCGCTTTCCGCGAGAAACTCGCCGCCGCCGGGCGCGAGGGCCGCGGCGGAGTCTTCGACGTGCCTGCCGAACTCGCCAACCGCACCATCGCCGGCAAGGGCGGCCTCATCACCGCACCCTTCGGCGCCCGCACGCTGACCGTGAATCCCGACGCGGACCTCTGGCTCGTCGCCTTCAGCTCCGCGCAGGCGACTTCCGGCAACCTCATCGTCGCCAACAAAGCGAAGCACGCGAAGACCTACGAACTCACGTTTGCGCTGCGCAGCGAGGATCGCGACGAGGGCGTCGAAAGCCTCGGCGTCTGCGTGCTCGGGCGCCGCGGCCAGAGCGGTCGCGTGGTGCTCACGGCGGTCTTCTCCGACGGCACGGAAAAATCCCTCGTGGCCGAGCTGGCCGAGGGCGCCGGCCACACCGTCTTCTGCAGTTTTTCCGCCGTGCCGGGCGAGACCCTCCGCCGGCTCCGCATCGACGGCTCCCGGTTCAGCGGCGACCACGTGCTGCTCGACGACCTTGCATTCATCACCAACGGCCGCCCGCAGGCCACCGCCCGCCCGGCGCCTCCGCCCGTCCCGGTGGCGGCCGCCACCCCCGCGCCGAAAGTCCCCGCGCCTGCACCCGCCCAGGTCGCGGCCCGGCCACGGACCTTTGCGCCGTTTCCCGAGCGGCTCGCGGCCTTTCTGCACCGCGCATTCCGGCGGCCGGTCGACCGCGAGGAGACCGGGCGTTTCCTCGCGCTCTGGCAGAAAGCAAAGGCCGGCGGCGCCACGGACGAAGCCGCCGTGCGCACCACGTTGCAGGCGGTGCTCGCCTCGCCCGGGTTCCTGTTTCTCGCCGAGCCCGCCGATCCCGCCGGCCCGGCCGTGCGTCCGCTCGACAACTTCGAACTCGCCTCGCGGCTCTCGTTTTTCCTCTGGGCCTCCGCGCCCGATGCCGAACTCCTCGCGGCCGCGCGGGCCGGCCGTCTCCGCGATCCCGCCGGGCTCGAGGCCGAGACGCGCCGCCTGCTGCGCGATCCCCGCGTGCGGGAGCTCGGCGAAGCCTTCGCGATGCAATGGCTGCGCCTCGACCAGCTCTACACCGCCAAGCCCGATACCGATCTTTTCAAGCCGTTCTACTCGGGCCCGCAGGGCAAGGACACGCTGCACGGCGCGATGCTCACCGAGGCGCTCCTGCTGTTCGAGACCGTGCTCGTCGAGGACCGCAGCATTCTCGATTTCATCGGGGCGGACTACACGTGGCTCAATCCCCGGCTGGCGAAAGCCTACGGCCTCGCTCCGCACGTCGCGGCCGCGGCGCCGGCGCCGTTGCCCGCCGGCGCGAGCAATCGCGAACTGCGCGAAGCCTCCAACAAGGTCGCCAACACCTGGCAGCGCACCGCGCTCACCGACCCGACCCGCGGCGGCTTCATCACGATGGCCGCGCCGCTCACGGTCACATCGCTTCCGTTCCGCACCAGTCCCGTGAAGCGCGGCGCCTGGCTGCTCGAGACCGTCTTCAACCGGCCGCCCCAGGAGCCGAAGGTCGCGTTCGCCATCGAGAACGACACCAAGGAGGCCGCCGCGGCGCAGAGCATCCGCCAGAAATTCGAAGCCCACCGGAGCCAGCCCGCGTGCTACTCCTGCCACATCCGCCTCGATCCGCCCGGCTTCGCGCTGGAGCGCTTCGATCCGATCGGCCGGTGGCGCGAGTCCGACGGCGGCCGGCCCGTCGATGCCCGCGGCGAGTGGCATGGCGAACCGTTCGACGGCCCCGCGGGCTACAAAGCCGCGTTGCTGCGCGATCCGGCCGAGTTCACCCGCGGGTTCACCGAGCATCTCCTCGGCTACGCCCTCGGCCGGAAACTCGGGCTCCACGATCTGCCCGCGGTGCAGGAGATCCAGCGCGCCGCCGCTGCCGACGGCCAGCGCCTGAGCCGGCTCATCGTCGCGCTCGTGCAATCGTATCCGTTCCGCCACGTCCGCAATCGCGACCTTCCCGCCGCCCCATGATTCCGCGTCTCGTCGCCCTCGCCGCCGGCCTCCTCCTGTCCGTGCCCGCCCCCGCCGCGATCGACTTCGCGCGGTCGCACGGCGTCTCCCGCGCGGCCAACTTCTGGTATCAACCCATCGAGAGTTCGGATGCGCGCATCCTCGCCTTCGACGAACGCCAGGGCGTCGTCGTGCCGGCGGGTTTCCTCGGCGTGCAGCAGCTCAACCGCTGGGACGACATCGCCACCCTCGACCGCGTGGACACCGGCAACACCCCGGTCAACAGCCACATGGTTTACTTCGACAAGGCGACCAAGGGGCAGGGCCGGGTGACGATCGCCGCCGAAGTGGAGTTCGACACGCCGATCGTCGGCTTCGTCGCCGACGATCGCCTCTTCGCCGCCACCAACCCGCTCTTCGCCCCCGCCCCGACCCACAAGGAGGCCCCGGCCGCCGCCCGCTGGTCGCTCGAGGAAAAGCAGAGTTGGACGCCCCTCGATCTCGTCACCGTGCTCAGCCCGACGCGTATCCGCATCGTGTGGACAAACGAATCGGCCACCGACGCCCTGCGGGTGTTCACCGCCCGCCTGCCCGCCGGGGAACCGAAGCCCGTGCGCCTCCTGTTCGCCGGCAGCAGCAGCACCTACTGGAACGACCTGCCGCGCGAGGTCGCACGCGTCGTCGACGAGCGGCTGCCCTTCCGCCCCGGCGCACCCGTCGTGCCCGCGATCGTCGGCCGCAGCGGCAGCGATATCCGCGTCTACCTCGAGCCCGGCTTCAACCGCTACGAATACGGCGTGAAGCCCGGCCAGAGCTTCCTCGGGAAGATCGCCGAGGAGCGCAACGAGTTCGTGGTCCTGATGACCGTGGCGCGGTTCATCATGGGCGACGACGATCCCACGGGGACCGGCCAGGCCCACGCGGAGGCCGTCAGCCTCTACTGCGACGCGATCCGCTCCGCCGGCGGCGAACCGGTGTTCTACGAGATGGGCTGGGGCCGCACGGAACGCGAAGCGGCCGGACGCGCCCGCATCTTCGATCTCGCGGTCAGGAACCACATCCGTCTTTTCGCCCCCTGTTCGTCCGCGTGGGCCCGGGTTTACCGCGAACGCCCCGATCTCGCGCTGCAGCATCCGCAGGACAACGCCCACCCGGGCGATCTCGGCCACTTCCTCAACGTCGCCTGCTTTTACGCCGCGCTCACCGGACGGTCGCCGGCGGGCGCGCTGCCCCGCACGTATCCGGTCTGGCCCCACGCCCTGCCCAAAGCGGTGACCGAGGCGGAGAAAGCCGCCGAAGCCGCACGGATCGCCGCCTTCAAGCCCGACGCCTACCAGGCGACGCTCGCCCGGTGGATGCACCGCAACCTGTCGATGAATCTCACCGCCACGATCGACGAACCCACCGCCGCCTACCTCGAGCGGGTCGCCTGGGAGACGTGGCAGGACGTGGATCGCCGCCTCGCCCGCGCCCAGGGGCGCTGACGGACCGCGGCGCCGGAACGACCCGCTCCGCGCTCACCCTCCCGCCGCCACCACGGCCCGCACCGTCGGGCCCTCGATCCAGCGGCCTTCGATCAGCAGCCGCCGCGGCGACGCCGGCACCCCGCGCTCGTTGCGCTGCAACATGCCCGCCAGATGGTCCACCGCCGACGCCCCCACCTCTTCGGGCGATTCGTTCACGCCCGCGACGCCCCGGCCCGCCTTCACCCGCGTGAGCAGGGCCAGGCCCAGCTCGCGCGGCACCGCATAGCCCAGCTCGCGCAACGCCGGCACGGCCTCGGCACACTTGGAGACCACCGCATCGGGCCGCTCCCGGCGGAGCCACGCGGCAAACTCGCGCTTGTCCCACCGCTCCGGCAGCAGCGGGCGAAGCCGATGCCGCCGCGGAAACGCCTGCTGCGCGACCAGGTAGCCCGCGAGCCAGTTGTGATCCACGCGCTCGTCGCTCGCGCGCAGCAGCGTGAGCCCGATCCGCCGGTAGCCCCGCGCCGCCAGCTGCTCCACCGCGAGCTTCATGCAGCGATACTGGTTCGGACACACCATGTGCAGCGTCGGCCGCGCCAGCGAGTAGCCGATCGTCACCGCCGCAAAACGCTCCCATTCGAGCTCGATCGTCTCCGCCGGCGTCGGCTGGGGCGCGATCACCAGCCCCGTGATCCCCCGCGCCGCCAGGATCCGCGACGCCCGCGCCGGCGTCATCTCCGGCTCCCGCAGCCAAAACTCCTGCAGCCGGAAGCCCAGGGACTGCGCCCGCTCCCGCGCCCCTTGGAAATACTCCGCAAAGATCTCCTCCTTCCGCCACTCCGTCCGTCCGGGGAAATTCGTGACCCACGCCAGCGTCGCCCGATAACCCGCCACCGGCTGCACGCGCCGGTAACTCGCCAGCGCCGCCAGCATCGGGTCCGGCCGATAGCCCAGCTCCTCGGCCGCCCGCCGCACGCGCTCCCGCGTGGCGGCGGGGATGCTCCCGAGATTCCGCAGCGCGAGCGACACGGTGGAGTAGTGCACCCCCGCCCGCTTCGCCACCTCCCGCAGCGTTACCCTGCCCGTCCCGGTTAGCATTATGCCCGACAAAGAAACGGACGCTCCCATCGGACTCAACAGTTTGACCTATCCTCGTGTTTACCTGTCTTTCCGCCGTTCCAGTCTCGGCCCCACCCGAAACCCTCACCCCACCATGCACCCGTTCAACCGAGTTCCGCGCGTGCTGCTGCATTGCGCCACCCTGTTTGTCGCCGTCGGCCTCGCGGCCGTCTCCGCCCTCGCCCAAGCCGGCTCCCTCACCGGTGTCGTCACCGATCCCAAGGGCAGCTTCGTCCAGGGCGCCGAGGTGCGCGTCGAAGGCACCAACCTCACCGCGATCACCGACCGCACCGGCCGCTACCGCATCGAAGGCGCCCCCGCCGGCTCGCGCCGCATCACCGCCAGCTATCTCGGCGCCACCGACAGCACCGCCACCGTCAATGTCGTCGCCGACCGGGAGACCCGCGCCGACCTCTCGCTGCGCTCCGGCGAGACCGTGCTGCTCGATGCCGTCACCGTCGAATCGATCCGCACCGGCCAGTCCCGCGCGATCAACCAGCAGCGCACCTCCACGCGGCTCTCCAACATCATCTCCGCCGATGCCATCGGCAATCTTCCCGACCGCACCGTCGGCGAGGCCCTCGCCCGCCTCCCCGGCGTCAACGTCGTCGACGACCAGTTCGCCAACGTCCGCGGCACCGCCGCCGAACACAACGCCGTCACCCTCGACGGCGACCGCCTCGCCACCACCGGCAGCAGCATCGACTCCACCTCGGTCAACACCGACACCCGCGCCGTCGACCTCTCCCTCATCCCCGCCGAGATGGTCGGCGGCATCGAGGTCGTGAAGACCCTCACGCCCGACATGGATGCCGACTCCTTCGGCGGCACCATCAATCTCGTCACCCGCAGCGCCTTCGACCTCAAGGAACGCAGCGTCAACGGCAAGTTCGAGTATATCCACAACACCTTCCGCAAACAGCCGGGCCACGCCGCCACGCTCACCTACATGGACGTGCTGAACAAGGAGCGCACCCTCGGGCTCAGCGCCACGTTCACGTATCGCCGCGAGGACCGCATGACCAACTCCTACGAGTTCGCCTACTACGACCGCGCGCTCATTCCCGTCGGCACCTCGGGCAGCGGCGTCGCCGGCGCGATCGCCGCCGTCGGCGATCAGGCGATGGAAGCCTACGACACGCGGCTCAACTTCTCCGACATCACCAAACTCGGCGCGACCGTGAACCTCGACTGGAAACTCTCGCCGACCACCGAGCTCCACTTCCGCACCTTCTACGAAAACACCGAGACCGAGGGCGGCCGCTTCCGCAACCGCATCCGCGCCCTGTCGCGCTGGGACGCCACCTCCACCGCCGTCCGCCAGTCCGGCGTCCAGGCGCGTTTCCAGAGCTACATGGAGGACGGCGTCCGCGAGCAGGAACTCCTCCGCCTCGGCCTCGAAGGCAAATCCCGCCTCACCGGCGGCACCCTCACCTACGGCCTGCGCTACGGCGACTCCGGCGCGTCGCTCGACCGCGACCGCTACATTTTCGATTTCCCGAGCAACACCGAGCGCCGCGCCTACTCGTGGGTCGTCGACCGCAGCGACCCGCAGCTGCCCCGCGTCTCCCTCACCCACATCGCCACCGGCCAGAACGGACTCTTCGGCCCGCTCGCCGACCGCAAGCTCAGCAACCTCCGCTTCCAGAACGCCACCGAAGACGAGTCCGACCTCACCGCCAATCTCGACTATGCCTTCTCGCTCCCGCTCGCCGGCCAGCCCGTCGAGTGGAAAGCCGGCGCCAAGCTCCGCACCAAGGAGCGCCAGTCGCGCCCCAACATCTTCGACGCCAACGCCCCCACGACCAACCAGCCCACCTTCGCCGATTTCCCGGTCTTCACCGAGCCGCGCAACCTGCTCGAAGGGTCGCAGGCCACCATGGGCCCGATCGTCGCACTCTCCAGTGTCGTCGCGTTCTACCGCGCCAACACCGCACGGTTCACGCCACTGCTCGGCGACGAACTCATCCGCCTCGAAGCCCGCAAATACGACGTCGAAGAGGACGTCCTCTCCGCCTACGGCATGGGCACGACGCGCTTCGGCAAACTCGAGCTCATCGCCGGCGCCCGCTGGGAACAGACCAAGACCGGCTACTTCTGGATCGCCGATCCCGCCGGCGCCTCCCGCGGCTCGCGGCGCTACGACAACTTCCACCCGAGCCTCCTGCTCAACTACCGCTTCCACCGCCACCTCGTCGCCCGCTTCGCCTACACGCACACGCTCTCGCGTCCCGCCTACGGCGACCTCGTGCCCTACCGCTCGATTGCCGACACCGCGTCCGAGTCCGGCACCGGCGGCCTGGAGCCCGGCGACTACCCCGAGACCAACAAGGTCTTCCTCGGCAACGCCGGCCTCAAGGCCCAGCGCTCGCAGAATTTCGACCTCTCGCTCGAGTATTATCTGCCGCAGAGCGGCGTCCTCTCCGCCGCCGTTTTCCGGAAGGATCTCCGCGACGTCATCTTCCGCTCGCAGTTCAAGCTGCCCGGCCAACCCACCACGATCTACTTCCAGGAGCGCAACGGATCCACCGGCAAAGCCTCCGGCCTCGAGCTCTCGTGGCAGCAGGCGCTCACCTTCCTGCCCAAGCCGCTCGACGGCTTCGGCGTGAATCTCAACGCCACGTTCATCGACGGCTCCTCCGTGCTCGACGAACTCGTCCCCGGCACCACCGACCGCTACCGCTCGCTCAACGTCGACTTCCTCCCCGAGCAGCCCGAGACCGTCTACAACGCCCAGCTCTGGTGGGAGAAACACGGCTTCACCGCCCGCGTCGCCGTGAACTACATCGACGAGTTCGTCCGCACCGCCGGCGGCCTCACCTCGTTCTCGATCAACAATCAGGCCACCCGCGTCGACGCCTCCGTGAGCTACCGGATCACGCCGCGCTTCACCGTTTATCTCGAGGGCCGCAACCTCACCGAGGAAGTCACCGCCTGGTATGCCACCACGCCCGGTCGCCCCGAGGACTACAGCTTCGCCGGCGCCGTCTTCTCCGGCGGAGTGAAGTTCCGCTTCTGATCCTTGGCCGGCCCGGGGCCCGGTGCGCACCACGCCGGGCCGCCGCGGCCGCGGCGATGCCTAATTCGGCGGCACCGCCCGCGGCCGCTCCCCTGCTCCCGCGCATCACGCCTCGCCGCGCGCCGCGCTCCCGCTCCCCTCCCC
>JACCED012387151.1_pt1 | contig 25373 bp, 27 predicted proteins | sample 7455021 | NCBI WGS metagenome assembly JACCED01 (sample SAMN15323456, study PRJNA562643) | freshwater metagenome | isolation source: river surface water | place: USA:Blue River Watershed | collected 2017-08-19
AAAAAAATACTATATGATAATTTAAAAATTTTAACTAGAACTACTAGACTTAATAAATTAAAACAAAAATTTAATTTTGAAATTTTAACAAACAAAAAAATACCAACTGAACTAAGTGAAGAAAATAAAAATGATTTAATTAAATTAATTAATAAAACTTTAGTATCATGGGGTATGAAATTAGATCCTGCAACTAGAAAAAATACTTTTGATGTACAATTATTTAGTACTAAATTATATAAAAAATTAATTTTAGATGTATTTTCCGATTTACAATTAGAAGGATGTAAAATAAATATAACATTCCAAGTTAATAAAAATAATGAAGAAAATAATAATGTAAATTATGAAAATAATAATATTTCGATAGATTCTCAACAACAACAACAACAACAACAATCAGGTGAAGTGACCGAAAAATATATTAAACATAAAAAAATGGAAGAATTAAAATCATTTAAATTTAATTTTTTTAAAAAATCAAAAAAAAATAAAAAAGAATTAATTAAAAAAGGTAGTGTTAAATTTGATGTAACTGAAAACTTTAATACTATTAATATTATCTTTTATATCATAAAAGAAATTTTAGATGTTTATCGCTTTGAAATAATTGATATTTATAAAAAAAAAGGTAAAAAATTACCAATAAATGAAGATTTAATTTTAAATACTAAAATAAAAAAAATTAACAAAATCAAATCTATCGATTTTAATAAAATATATTTAAAAATTAAAAGTATTTTGAAAATTGAATTTAATGAAAAAACTTTTAATTCATATTTACAATTAATTAAATTATTATTTAGACTTAATTATTCTTTTAGTAATATTATTCGTTTTGTTTTAAGATTAAAAATCTTGGGAGATAAAATACAAGCTTTAGAAGCTAAATATACTTGTTCTTTAATAAAAGATTTTGATGTTTCTTCAGACGATATATATGTAAGAAAAAGAATATTAGCTACTCATGATAGACCTTTAATAGCTTTTTCATTAATTGAAAATAATATTAATTTTATTTCTTCTGTAAAATTAAATAAAAAAAAAATGATATTTTGGAATTTTGGAGATGCTTACTCTCCTACTATTAATGATAATAGTAATTTATTTTCTTTACCTATCACACAAATGTATCATGATAATATTATTTTAAATTCTAAAATGATTGAAACTAATAATATTGTTTTCAAAAATTTTATTGATAATGAATTAATAAAAATTATACATGCATATGAAGACCGAATATTTAAAATCGGTTCAAAATTTAATAGTTCTTTAAAAAAAACAAGATTTTTATTGAAAAGAAGTGATTATTAATTACATATTATATATATTCTAAAAGCATAAGAACAAAACTATATGAAAATATTCCTATTATAAAACATGGTACCATAAAAGGTAAAAATATACCAATCATCATACCTAATATTGAATAAAAAAATATAATTAATAAATTTTCTATTTTATTTATTTTTCTTTTTTTTAATGCCATTTCTATACCTCCATATAAACTTCCTATTATAAATCCTAAAAATATTATCATCGAATACATTTTCTCAAAATCCATTTCTATTTTTTTTGTTTTTTAGTAAATAATGTGATTATTATATTTATTCTTTTAATTTTTTTAAGTATTTTTATTTTTTTTTTATTTATTTATTATTAAATAAATTAAATATATCAAAAAAATATTGGACCGAGTTGGACTTGAACCAACATCCACCAAATGTGCGGTATGGTAATCTACATTGATATATCGGTCCATAATTAATTATTCTATTTTTCTTTAAATCTCTTTTATAAATTTATTTTTTATTTTAATTTTTCCTAAAAACTTTTTCAAACCTTTGAATATAAGGTTCTAAAATCTCTTCCTTAAACTTATCACTAATAGGTGTATAATTCGGGTCACTATTATCTAATGCATCAAATAAAGGCATATCAATAGATTCTGTAAAAATAAAATAAAAATCAAAAAAATCTTTTTTTGTATCTTTTTTAATTCGCTTAAACTCACTTAATGTATTTTTCTCCATATAACCTATAGTGACTTTATATAGTTGGTCAGATGCAATCTTTGATAGTGCTTCAATAGCTTTATCAATACTTTTAAGTTCTTTGTATTTTTGAACTAACAAAGAATCTACCGTACGTTCCCTATTATTATCTCCACTATAAAGCTTTGATATGTCTCGAGGATATTTAATACTATTTAATGACAATGCATCAATACAAATATCTTTAATAAAAAGATTAAATCGTCTTTTTAACCATGATTGAATCTTTTTAGTTTCCTTTTTTACTACATTTTCAAAATTAATAGTACTTTTTCTTTTTACGTTTTGCTTTTTAGATACATAACGTTTATTTGATGTACGTTGTGCCTTCATTTTATATGTTTTTTTTTTAGATTAAATATATAATTTTAATAACTAGATAAATTTTTATCATTTTTTTATTCTTTTTTTTTTATAAAAATTTTTTTTATTTTTTCCATATCTGCTTCATTATCATATGAATATAAAAAATCATTAGCCCATTGTGTTTTTATATTTTTGTTAACTAAATCCTCTTTATTTCTTAATGGATATAAAATTATTTTTGTATTTAATTTTTTTTTATTCGATATATAACCATGTTCAATTAATTTATTTTCAGGAATTATATAAAATAAAGAAGTTTCGTAGACATGAAAATAATAAAAATCATTATCGTTTACTTCATATGCTACAAATTTTGATTTTTCATTTATAGTTTGACGTTTTGCTAAACAATATATTTGTCCAGAATCTTTTATACTTTTATCTTTTTTAGCTTCAGAAACTTTTTCTTGTACTTTATAACCATTAACAATAAAATCATAAACTAAATAACCTTTTTCATCATATTCAAAATTTAAAAAATTTAGTTTTTCTTCTCTTTTTTTTGCATATTCTTGCTCTCTTTTTATATAATATTGTGTACAAGTATTATATTCTTCAAATGATTTTTGAATTGTATTAATAGAATATTTATCAATAAATTCAAAAACATTTGTATTATTAAATTCATGAATTGAATATTTACTTTTTTTTTTACCAATTTCTATTTTAATTTGATTTAGAAAATCATTTCCATTCATCATCCAAAATCTTTTATCAGCAATATTAATTAAAAGTAAAATCATATCTTTGTATTTATTTTCAACATGAAATGAATTAGTATTTGAAGATGTTTTTATTTGAACAGGAATCCATTTATCTTCCAAAACATCTTTTTTTTTTATACAAAAATCAACTAAAGAACCATCAAATGTTTTTTTTATATCGTATAATTCATTAATCATTTCTTTAAACATTAAAAATCCTTTATATTCAGTGACATTATTTCTACTACAACCATCAACTTTATCAAATTCATTATTTGCAATTTTCTTTTTAATTGTTTCTTTCAATTTACATGATGGACATAAAACACCTGAATTACGATGTTTAAAAACATTATAATGAACAGAATGATTATGACCGCAACTTGATATTATATCAAATTTATGTGTATTTTTTTTATTTTTTATTTGATTAAATTCTTCTAAAGTTGTTAATAATGTACAATTTTTGTCATCAAACGTTTTTTTGTATTCTTCATAACTCATTTTTATAAATTTATTTATAAGCTAAATCGTAATATGTTACTTTCTTTAAGTTGAAATATTTTTTTAAAATAATTAAAAAAATATAAGTTGTAAAAACAACGGTCCATGCAGGGCTCGAACCTGCGACTTTTTCGTATATGTAGCAATACTTTATTGCTGTAACAGCGAAATACTCTTCCGACTGAGTTAATGGACCATTGGAAGTGCTTGACCTTCACACTTCAATCCTTATAAATATTATTTTTATAAATTATAAACGCATTAAACAAAATAATCATTAATAGATTTATTTTTTTTTAATGATTTTAGTTCATTTAATAGTTTTTTATAGTCTTTATTAATATCAGATAATTTTGAGAATTCCTTAGAATTAGTATTAACCATCAAATTTAATTCATTTTTAGATAGAATAATTTTTTCTTTATTTTTTATTAAATATTTTGATAATAATTCTTCTTTTTCTTCAATTAAATTTAAAGTTATAAAATATTTTTCATCTTTTTTCAAATATTTTTTAGATAATATTTCTTTCATATAAAAATTTATATTATAAAGTATTTGTTTTGAATAATCAATTTGTTCATCATATTCTTTTTGATTTAACATTAATAAATGTTCGTTTTTATTTTTATTAAATTTTAAAAAATATAATATTTGATTTTTCATTGAAAAAATAACTTCAAAATATTTTGATTTTACTATTTCAACAAATTCATTAACTCTTTCTTTTTCTTTTTCATCTTTAGGATTATTGGGTATTGCTTTTCTTTTAATCGCAGACCTAAAAGTACATTCAATTAAATTTTTATTAGTTATTTTATTATAATATAAATCAATAAAATACAAAATCTTTATAATTTTAGAAGTATTTGATATTTTATTATTTTCTAATATTTCTTTTAATTCTTTATTTTCTAAAAAATTTTGATGTTTATATTTTTCATAAAAAAAATCAATATATTGATTTATTATTAAATATTCACAAACTGATTCATAACCGTTATCAAAACCTAATAAATTATATTTCATTAATTCTGAATTTTCATATTTATAATTATATTGTCTTCCAATGGTATTAAAATAAAAACATTGATCTTCATAATCTTTTAAATTATAATATTTAAAAGTAAAAAATTCATTTGGTTTTCTAATATACATTAATCTTGTTTCTGTAGATTTTGAAGGTGCATATATTTGTAAAAAAATATCTCCTTTTAAATAAATTAAATCAAATTTATTTTTTAAATTTTTATTATTCTTAAATTCATATATACTTTTTTGTTCTGATAATGGTAAAAAATATTTAAAATCATTGATATTAAATTTTTCATAATAATAAGGTAACCTAAATTTTAATAAATATGCGATTGAATCTAATTGAATACACCATAATTGTTGTTGTATCATATTTTTCCAAATTTCTAATTCATCTAAATCTTCTCTAATATCAGACATAAATGCTATTTTTTTATTTTTTTTATTTAATTTTTTAATTTTTAAATAAAAACTATCAGTATAATATTCATTTATTTGTATAACTTTATCTTTATTTTTCATATATGGATGTTTACATAAACTCTTATTAGGATCTATTAAAATAAAATCTAATTGTGGAAATAAATCAAATATAAAAGACATATGTAAACCTTCTCCACTTCCAACATAAACTACTAAAATTTCATTTAAATCATATATTTTACCTAAATAATTATAATATTCAATTTCACTATATAATAATTTTCTTTGTCCATCATGACAATTAAATATTTTTTCTTGACCTGGTTGATAACTTCTTTTTGGAGATTTGTTGTCTAAAGTACGATATATTTCTTTATATTCATTTGATATTACATTTCTATAATTAATCATTTATTGATATATCTAATATTAATTATTATTTATTTTGATAATAAATAATAAAAATAAATTAAAAATTTAATTATAATTTTTGTAAAATAATATTATTAGAATTAGATTTATAAATTATATAATTTTTATATTGTTCTAAAATCAATGGAACAAGATTCCTAAAATTATAATTAGAAGAGTTATTAATAAATATATATTTCCCTTTTTGTATCAGTTTGTCTGAATAAAAAAATTTTATTAAAAAATCATCACTTGTGTTAAAATTATTTATTAATATAAAATCAAAGTAAATATCTTTGAATTCATCTAATAATAAAGGTAAAATATATAAATAATTATAATGACTAAATTTATATCTTGTTTTTTGTTCTTTATTTAAAAATGAGGTTATTAAATCATAATTTTTATTTTTGTAAAATTCTTTTTCAAATGGATCTATTGTATATACATTTTGTGATTTTTTATTATTTAATAAAAACAATGTTTGAATTCCCCATCCAAAATCTAATTCTAAAATATTTTTTGGTTTTATTTTTTTTATAAAATTATTAAGTTGTTGAATATAATTTGAAAAGAATGAAAATTCTTTTGATTGAATAAAATATTTATATGATTTTAATTCTAAAACATTTTTTATGAATTCATGTTGGTATGATAAAATATTATCAAATTTATAAAATTCTATTGGTAAATAACCAAATATTATATCTAAATTTAAATAAGAACATATTAATATTTTTTTTTTAATACTATCTTTATAATAATTATAACCTGATGTAAATACTTTTATTTGATTTTTGATAAATTCTTCAAAATCTGGTTTAGGTTCAATTTTAAAATATTTATTTTTTATACATTTTTTTATATCATCTTGTGTTATTCTAAAATTAGGTAAAAAATTAAAACAATATAATTTTCTTCCCGATAATATATATATGTATTCAAACATAGATGTTAATAAATATATAAATTCAATAGTTTTAGAATCACACATATTTAAAATAGTTATAAAAGCATTTCCATTTGTATTTAAAATATTAAATAATGAATATAATTTATAAAGATTGTATTTATATAAAATATTTTCTTTTTTACAAGGATGAATTCCTTTTATTTTTTTATAAATTTTTCCTCCTGACATATTTGATACAATATAATCAAATTTTATATTATTATTAATTAATTCATATTTTTCATTAGAGTCCCATTTAAATTTATAATATCCTGGATTTTTAAAATTTAATTTATCTATATATAAATTAATCATGTTTTTATTATTTTCAATATTTAAAAACTTTTTTCGAACATCAATTTCATCTAAATAATAATTTAACTTTTTTTGAAAGTTTTTTTCTTTTTCTCTAAAATTTTGACTATCATTTTTTTTATTATATATTTTTTTTCTATAAATTTTTTGTTTTTCACCAAATTTATTAAATATTGTTCTATCAAAATCTATTTTACTCGGTCTTTTTAAAAATTTTAAATTTATATCATCTTTTGTTAAATTTTTATAACTTATTTTAAACATAATTTTTTATTAAATATCTAATATATTTGAATATTTTTCATCAATTAAATTAAAAATTATAATATATTTTTCTTTTAATATAAATTTTAAGAAAAAAAGTTTAAAAAAGAAAAAAATAATAAAAAATATTTTTAGTAAAAAAAACAATGGAAAATATAGATTTAAAAAATCACTTAATAAATCTTTCAAACTGTGATTTTATACCAAATGATCATAAAATTTTTCTTATTAAATTAAAAGAATCTGGTTTTGAACCCACTGTTATTTATGATATTGGTGCATGCGTTACTCATTGGACTAAGTTTGCAAAACAATTATGGCCTAGAGCAAAATTTATTTTATTTGATGCGTTTGCACCAGCAGAATTTTTATATAAAGACCATGAATACAATATTGGATTATTAAGTAATGAAGATAATAGAATTGTTAAATTTTATCAAAATGACTTATGTCCTACTGGTAATTCATATTATAGAGAAATTGGTTTGGAAAATGGAAAATATTATCCTGAAGATAAATATGTTGAATTAATAAGTAAAAAACTAGATACTATTGTTATGGAAAGAGGTTTTCCATTACCAGATTTAGTTAAAATTGATGTTCAAGGAGCTGAAATTGATTTAATTTTAGGTGGTTTAAACACATTAAATTATGCTAAAAGAATGATAGTTGAATTACAAAAAGTAGATTATAATGATGGTGCTCCTAAAGCGGATAAATCTCTTCCTTTTATTGAAAGTTTAGGATGGAAATGTGATGCTCCCTTATTTCAAGATAATGGACCAGATGGTGATTATTCTTTTGTTAAAATTTAAAATTTCTATAATTCTTTTAATTCATCAATTGATAAACACCAATTTTGAACTCTAGCAGGATGCCATGTTTTTTCAATTAATTCTTTATAGATTTTTTCATTTCTTTCTTTAATAGCTTTATTTATATCAATTTCATATAAATAAAATAAAATAAAAGAATCAGCATTAAAATTAATATAAATTTCATTATTATTAATGACTAAATCATATATTTTTTTTTTTATCTTTTGAATACTTACTTTTCGACTTTTTTTAGCTTCTGCAACAATTTTAGGAAAAGCCCAATCTTCATCAATAGCATCTTCATCTCTCATTATCTTTTTTATTTCATTTCGTATAAAAATAATATCTTTTTGTGAAAAACATTGAATAAATTCATTTAAATAATAATCATTAATTTTTCCATATCGAACACCACAGAATAATTCTTTTAATAAATAAATCATACCATCTTCATTTGTACTTAACATAATCTTATGTAAAAGTTTTATATCTGCTTCTTGTATTGCATTCATTTTTCATAATTAAAATTTTAAAAAATTGGTTTTAAAAAAAAATCATAAAAATATATAAATCATTTTTTTTATATATAGAACGTATAATTATTATGATAATAATATAAATATTTTTATAATAACGTATATATATAGTAAAAAAATAGAAAAAATGAAAAATAATAATTAAACCAACGTTTTATTGTATATATTTATTAAAACTAGAAATAAAAATGTTATTCAGATTTACTGAACAAGAACTAGAACAAAAAATAAAACATAATAAAAGTGTTTTTAATAGAACATGCATTGCTTTACGTAGAGGTATCGTAAGTATTTATTATAGAGACCATAATAATAGAGATAAAATTTTAAAGATTTATGATGAAAATATATTTAAATACATAGATTATATTTACGATATTATTATGGTTAGAATTAGAATGATTAGTAAAGATTATTCAAAAAAAACGATGTTTAATAATATTTTAATTTTAATCGTTTTATTTTTTATCATAGACTTAGAAATTATTGAAAAAGATTCAAATTCTTTATCAATTCAAAATATAGAACAATTTTTAGACTTAATTATTTATGAAGGATTTAAACATAATGAAGGAAATGTAAATTTTAGACTTGATCCTGTTATTATTTTTAATTTAATGAATTTTAATATTAATAGTTTTTCTAATTTTTTATTATTACAGAATCCTGTGATTTCTATCTTTTACAATAAAAAAAATGGTTCTGAATCACCAACATTAGAATTAGAAAATGATATTAATGTTGTTAATAAAATTAATATTCCTTTTTCTCCTATAAATGTAAATAAAAATGATAATAATAACGTTGAAAACATTAGTCAAAAACAAATTTCTAATACTTCAGTTCCTGTTGAAACCCCTGTATTTATTAATAATTTTAATACAGTACCTAATGTATTAAATAATTTAGAAGAAAATAATTTAGAAAAAATAAATTTATTATCAATGGAAATTTTGCAGTTAAGACAATTATTAGCTGCTTCTTTAGAACAAAATGCCTTTTTAACAAATTTAAATAGTTTAATTATTCAACAAAAAGAAATTTTAATTCATGAAATTGAAAACTTAAAGTTATCTAATAAAAAACTTAATGACGATAATGATATAATGAGAAGAGAAAGAGATCAATCTTTTGAAAATGAATTTACAAAAAGTTTAACTTATTCTATTTTTAATTAAATATACTTTATTATTTAATAATAATAATAAAATAATTATAAAAAAATTTTTTTACTCTAATTTAAGCCCATGAATAAACTGAATATTTATTAGTATTTATAATTTTAACAGGTGGATATTCAATAATTCTTTCATTTTGAACTTCATTATTATTATCCTGATTTTTATTTAATTTTTGAATATGTGTTTGAAAAATAATTTTTAGTTTATCATCAGGAATTTTTTTATCAATCACTGTTTTAAGTTGACCTTTATTGTTCCAGTAATAATCTTTGTTTTCTTCATAATGAGTGTTCTCAATATTAAGATTGAGTCTAGAAGCAGTTTCTTGTAGTAGTTGAATATATTCTTCCATTTTTTAAATTTAACTTAATTATAAATATTAATTTTTTTTTAAGTTGATTTTTTTTTAATTTATATTTTTATTTTTTTTTTTAATAAATATATATAGAAAAATGTATGAAAAAATTTTATTTCAATTAATTGAAAACAAAGAAGAAAAAGAATTTTTAAAACCAAATTTATGTTTATTAAATATTAATAAAATTAATTTTAATTATTATTTAAACTCTAATAATAACTATTCTTTGAAGACATATATAAATTTATGGATTAAAAATATTATAATATTTTTAAAATTAAATAATAATAAAAATTTTTATATAAATATTATCGGAAATTTAAATGATGAAAATGGAGATAAAAATATTTTTTATGATATAATAATTGATGAATCTAATTATTTTATAAAATATGATGAATTTATAATTGATAATAAAAATAATGAATTATTATTTGAAAAAATGATTAAAATAAAAAACATTGATAACTACGAATTATATAAAATATGTGACAACGGTGATAATATTGATTTATTAAAAGATTTTTTTACATTTGATTTCTAATATTTTTTTATTATTTGTATTTATAATTAACTATTATAAATTTGTATTTGTAATAAACTTATTATAAATTTGTATTTATAATTAAATAATTAAATGTTAATTCTCCACCTGTTGAAATAGCATAACTAATAATATCAAATTGACCATTAGATACATTAGCAATCCAATAATCAGTATAATTTCCTTTTTCTGTTCTTTGTGTTAAAAAAATAAGTGATGTTGGTACAACATTAGCATTAAATATAGTTGATGTTGCCAAACCACCAGTATTAGCTATAGTAATAATACCAGAGATATTAGGACATATCAATTTTTGATTTGCTATTACATCATTATTTACAGTAATATTATTATTCACATTTAAATTTACATTTATTCCTAATGAACCTTCATTTACAATTATTTCGTTATCATTATTTATACCTAATGGATTTAAAAAAACATCACTTAAAGCACGAACTGGTTTTACATAAAATCCTTGATTCGTTGCATTTAGACCTAAAGAGTCTGTATTTAAAATAATTGATCCTTCTGGTTGATTAGAATTTCCACTATTTGTTCCAATAGCTATAGCATAATTCCCTTGATTTGAACTTCCAGCATTCTCTCCTATAGCAATACTATTAATACCTTGATTATTTAAACCAGAATTTATTCCAATTGCAATAGCATTTGATGATTGTATAGAACGCCCAGCATTTTGACCAATTGCAATAGTATTAGATTTTTGTTCATTAAAACCTGCATCTCTTCCAATAGAAATAGCATAATCACCTTGACTTACCTGACCTGCTTGTTGACCAATAGCTATAGAATTATATCCCTGATTATTATTTCCTGCAATAAATCCAATAGCTATTGCTGTCACGGTTTGATTAAATTCTCCTGCTGACGAACCTAAATGAACGCTTTCTTTTCCAACTGCATAACGAGTACCATCCCAAAATAAATAATCTGAATAATTTGTTCCATCTGGTATATTTGAAATACCCTTAGGTCCTGTTGGACCTAATGCACCAGTAGGATAAAAAAATATTTCATTAAAAGTTACATTTAAAGATTTAGATAAATTGATAAATAAATATTCAGGATTTATATCTTGAAGAGGAGCAGGATTTTGACTACCTGGCATTAATTCACCATTTATATAAGCATATATTTTTGAACCATCACTATAAATTGAAAATATATCATCACTATAATATCCTGAACTTGCTACAATACCAATATTAGGAACTATAAAATTTATGAAATAAGAACTTCCTGTTCCAAGTGTTTGAACTTGAAAATAATAACTTGGTTCAATACCATCTTGAGACAAACCAAATTTAGCATATAGTACACCACTCCCTTGTGGAATTCCTAAATCAGATGCTTTAAATTGAAAATATAAACCATTATTATTTTTATTAAAAGATTCGTTTGATAACACTGTTCCAGATGAATTATTAAATGTTATAGATGAAGAATTATTAAAAGTTACATCACCATAATCTAATTTCCAACTAAATGTTGAATTACCATAAATTCCTGTTGGACCTATTAATCCGTCGGAACCATTTTCACCAGTAGGACCAATTTGACCAGTATGACCATTTGAACCAGTAGGTCCTGTTTTTCCAGGAGGTCCTATTATTGGATATTGATAATTACAACAATTATTATTATAACAATTTGATTTTTTAGAATTACATTTTACATGATTATTTGACATTATATTATATATATAATATAATTAGATTTAAAACTTTATTTATTTTTTAATATTTTATTTTCAATTTTGTTATTTTTTTTATGAATACCACCAATCAATTTTCGAAGGGTCTCCTGTATATCTAATTTTTTCTTTTATTAATGAAATAATACTTTCTGGTAATATTTTTTCAACTTCATTCAACATTTTATTTTTTGCAAAATTTACTTTTTTCACTATTTCTTCTTTTCCATTATATAAACCCATCTCTCTCAATAATTCTGTGATTGTTTTTTCTTCTAACGGTAAAATATAAAATTTTGAACGTTTTACTACTTTATCATTTCTTATAAAATATTCTCTTACATGAAAACAATGTTCAAAATAATGTTCTACCCATGATTTTAATTTATCTAATGTTATATCTCTAAAATATGTATTTGCATTTTTTAATTTTCCTAATTTTAATCTACTTAAAATCCATGATTCACATGAACGAATATTCATTATAAAAGATGATCCTATATTCTGTTCTTCCATCTCTTTAAAAAAAGTATAAAATGCTAATGAAGTATTTTGAAAATTATATTCCATATCTAAAAAACATTGATAATCTTCTAATTCATATTGTAATATTTTTTTTGAAGTTGTATGTCTAAGATTATTATACATCAATATCGCTAAATATTCTCTTGGACAAACTCTACTTGGTTGAAAATTATGATGTATTGTTTTTAATCCAACTTTTTCTAAAGCACTATTTATTGCTTGAGTTGCACATCTATTAAATCCTATTTGAAAAATATATTTATGTTTCATTTTTTTAAATGGTAATTCTCTTGGTAATGGATTTTTTATTGTTTTTATTTTCGAAATTTTCTTTTTTATTTTTTTTTTATCCATTGTTTATACCTAAATATATTCAATATTTTAATATTAAAAAGAAAATATTATACTTTTTATTATCTTCTAAAAAAAATGAAAAAACATAATTTAATAAAATTTATTATTATTCAATAATTTAATATAATACGTAAAAATGAATACTATTTGTATTAATAAACAATTTTATGGAAAAATTATTAAATTATATTCCTTGGAATATGTAAAAAATAGTATATTAAATATTATCACTCTTTTAGATTCTGAAGGTTTTATTTCTAATCAAGAATATGATGTATTAGCTTTTGATTATACTTTACCTCTTAATGAAGATGGAACATATAAAATATCACCAAATTCAAATGCTTATGAAATTAAAGCTAAACGTGAAGATGGTTTAATTTTTTATTGTTTTCTAGTTGATACTAAAGATATTCAACATGGTTGGATATTTGATATTAAATTTGAAGCAGATAATATTGATTATGATTATATCGAAAATTTACGTTCAAAAATTATTAAAGATTTTTATTCTTTATATTTAAATGAATAATAAAAAATGATTTTAATTTTTAATACAAAATTTAATACTTTATAAATAATAATTAATACTAATTAATAATTAAAACAAAAATGGACCGTGAAAATTTAATTAAAAGAATGGAAGCTATTAATAATTTAAGAAGAAAAGGTTATACTTATCTATTACATACTTCAAGAAAAGAAAACATGGATATTTTATTTAAAACTACTAAAAAAATTAATACACCTTATGAAAGATATGTTAATCAAATTAATTCTTTAGGTGTATATTCTATTTTAGAACAAGAATTTGATAAACCTTTTTTAATGCAAATGTGTGAATTTCCAGGTATTTTTATGCATTTAGTGACTTTTTCTATGGAAGAAATGATAGAAAGATATAAAGATTATGAAAATACCGTTGGAATGTTATTTCCACTTGAACTTTTGCTTCAAAAAAATTGGCATTTTAAGATTAGTGACAAAAATGGTTTAATCGATTATGATACATTTTTTTATGATAATATTGAAAATATACCTTCAAGAAAAGAAATTCAAGAATATTACCATTCTATTAATCAACATTATGTTGGTAATGAAGTTGTTTTTCATGATGGTATTCCACTTTCGAATTGTTTACATATTTTCAACAAAGATAAAATTGATATACCAATTCCATATGAATTAATACTTGATTTAGATGTAAAACCATGTTATATTTATTATAGTGATAGAATGTATGATGGAATAACTCAATATTATTTTGATATAAATCATAGAAATGAAACTACGACTACAAATGAATTTTATATTGATTTAATTCGAAAACACTTACCTGAAAGATTTAAATATTTATGTGATAATGTTTCAACAAAAGAAGAATTAGAAAGAAAAATTCATACTACAAAAATCAATGATATGAATCTATTTACTTATTTATTTATTTATAGAGAATAAAATTTTAAAAAAATTAATAATTATAAAATAGCTTCTTAAATAAAAAGCATTTTTAATTATTTTAGAGATTTGTTGAGTAAATAAAAAAAAATAAAAAGTTTAATAATTATAAAAAAAATATTTTTATAAAATAATAAAAAATAAAATATGAAAGATTTTAATGAACTATATTTTGGAGATAACTCTCATTCTAATTCATGGATAGGTGAAACTAAAGCAAAAACTTTATATGAAGAAATGAAAAAAGTTGAATTTTTAGAAGGTCATACCGCCGAAATTGGTGTTTATCTTGGTGGTACTTCTAAATTTATTCATAAAGCTTTACCTCATAAAGTTCATTTTTGTTATGATACATTTGAAGGTATTAAAGGTGCAGATTCAGATATAGATAAACATAATGATGGTGATTTTGCTTGTTCTTTAGAAGATGTTAAAAAAAATATTAATTTAGACCATGTTATTTATAAAAAAGGATATTTTCCATTAAGTTTTGATGAAATTAATATTGATTTTTCATTTATTCATAGTGATACTGATACTTATATCGGTACTAAAAATACTATTTTAGTTTTTACTGATAGATTAGTTAAAGGAGGAAAAATAGTTTTTGATGATTATACTTTACCTTCCTGTCCTGGAGTTCAAAAAGCTTTAGATGAATTTGCAAAATATGATGATAAATTTATTCATAAACCTTTACCTCATTTAACTCAATATGTTTTAACAAAAAAAATGTAAAACAACTAATATAATATTTTATTAAATAGTGAGAATTATAAATTATTTTTTTTATTTAAGAAAATAAGGATTCAATATAATTATTTAGATTTTTTAATTTTTCATCTAAATCTTTTTTATCGAAATCTTTATTTTCATTAAAATATTTTTTTTTTATTGAATCTATTTGTTCAATAATATCATCAAATTTTATATTATTTGATGTTCTTAATCTTTTTAAATAAGTATTTTTTGTTTTTGTTCTTGTATTTGTATTATATGATTTTTTATCATTTTTATTTAACATAATATCATTTAATCTATTTTGATTTTTTTTCAAAAAAAATTCATTTGAATATACAACCAAGTTTTTATTTTCTTTTGAAAATGATGGTATTTTCATAAAACGATAAATATTTAACATTTTTACAAAACTCCTCATCATTATATTTCCAAAATAATTATTTAATAATGTTTTTTCAAATAATTCTATATCATAAAAAATAATACCTCCTTTTTCATAAAAATTTATTATTTTATTATTTTTTTTATCACAGCACAGATCATCTATTTTCTGCATAAAAACACTAATTTTTTTATTTGCCATATTAGATTTTAAATTAAAAACACATATTTCTGTTTTTTCACTATTAATTGATGAATTATCATCATAATCAATACATTTATCTGTTTCATAATCATAATCATAATCATTATTATTTTTTTTTCTTTTTTTATTCTTTCTGTTTGATTTATCTAAATTTTCATTAGAATCATCAACATGATTGTTTAAAAGATTTTCTCTAAAATTATTATTTATTTCTAAATTGTTATTATTTTCTATAGGTAATTTGAGTTCTAAATTTTCTAATCCTAATTCTAAGTCTATTTCTAAAGTATTATCAAATATATCTGGTGATATATTTTTAATTAAGTCTATGTTTGAGTTAAATTCAGAATTTTCCATTGAATCTTCAAAAAGATTTTTTTCTATCTTTTTTAAAAACTCTCTCTCTTCATTATTCATTTCCATGATATTCATTTTTATTTATTTAAACAAATTAAATAATTTTTTTAATAATTTAATTTTCATTTTTTTATATTTAATTTACGTTAAAACTTTTTAATTTAACGTATTCAAAAAATCAAAAAAAATATAATATTTTAAAATATTTTTAAATAATTGATATTTTACCAACCAACTCTGGTCTATCCTTACCATATACTATATTTCCTTCATTTATGTCAATTTTAAATAAGTTTTTTATTTTTTTAACTCTACAATATTCATTAATTATTTCACTTAATTCCTCTATTGAATCATATGTATCTTCTAAATCAGCTAATTTCGGCATATTATAAACTTTATATTGTTGTTTTTTTTCAAAATTTCCTATTACAAAATTATCATTAAAAGATGATTTAATTATAATTTGATATTTTTTATTAGATATATTTTCTAATTTTTTATGTAGTTTTTTAATTTTATGTATTATCTCTTCTTCTGTGTTTTTATCTTTTTCCATTTTTATAATAATTTAAATATATATATATTTTTTTTTAAATTGAATTTTATAAATTTTAGATTTATTTAAAAATAATTTAATAAATCAATATAAAGAAAATATAATTTATTGATGTCCATTATCGGTGATATTAATCCATTTATCAATAGTATTCCAAAAATGTTCATATTTAGGATGATTATTCATATCGGGATATTTTGTTTTAACTTCATCATTTCCTGACATCATTACAAGAATTTGTTCCATGATATTTAATGCATGATTTTCACCATATTTTTGAAGTGCTTTTCCTACTTCTTCATAATAATTAAATTCAAAATCTTTATCTTTTGAAGATAAATCTTCTCTATCACATACCCAGATATATTCATAAAAATTAAGTTTTTCATTATTGTAAAATTTTTCGAGTGCTTTAACTTGATCTCTATCCATACTTGGATCAAATTCATCAAACATCATATTTCGATTCATCTTTTTTCTACCATTACTTTTACGTTCAGTTGGAGAATACATTTTTAATAATTTATATTAATATTAAATTTATTAATATAAAAATAATTTAAAATTAAATAATTTATTTTTCATTTTTTATAGTATTTTAAGTATACGTTTATAATATTTAATTTCCTTGTGGGAAAACATATACATCTAATTCTTTTTCATCATCTTCTAGTTCACTATTTTCATTTTCACTATCTAAATTATTGTTCTTTTCTTTTTTTGAAGTCTTTTTTGCTAATTTTATCTCATATAATTTGTTCCATTCTCTTGTAAATCCTGTTTTTATTTTACTATCTACTTTTTCATATTTAAAATCTTCATTTATATTTGATATATATAAATCTTGTATTTTTTCTTGTAAATCATCTTTTTCTATACCATTCTCATTCATCATTTTAATTGTTTCTTTTATACCTTCTTTATTTTTCAATAATGGTTGAGTTAATTTTGTTTGTAAAAGTGGTATATATTCTAATCTATAATCTACATTATTTATACAATTCTTTATTTTTTTTATTCTATTTTGTTTCATTTCATGTATAAATCTCTCTTTCTTTCTTTTTGTTGAATTTTTACCTAAATATTGTGGAAATTCTGGAAAACCAATCGGTCCACTAGCAATATTTCCAACACTTGCTGTTAGAGCTGCATTTATAGGTAAAACATTCCAATCTTTTATACCATTTGTTTTTGATGAATAAGAATCAATAAAATCTAAATCACTTAAAATTTCACTAGCTAAAGCCATTTTATTTATTTTGTCAATATCTTTTTTAATATAAGAGTTTGAATTTAAAGATTTCAAATAATTTTCTTGAACAAACAAAGGTGTCATATCATAATCATTAAAAAACAAATCATTTTTCGTCTTAAAATCTACATTATGTGATAATATCATTTTTGATGATTCAAATATAGATAAGTTTGATAAATCATCTTTTTTTATTATTTCTTTATTTCTAGTTTGTGTCTGAGAGTGTCCATAGGAGAAAAATTGAAGATTATGAATTGTAATTCTTATGTCATTACCGTTTTGTTCTACAATATTTTCTATTTCTTTGATATCAATTTCTAAATTTTCTTCATTCATTATATACCATATTTTTTTTAATATTTCTCTTTTATCAGGTCTTGATATCTTTAAATCAAAACAATGATTAATTAAAGATTTTAAAGATTGTTTATACCTGTCATTACAAATACAAATAATAGGTACTTTTGTATTTTTTATTGAATCAATCAATTCAGTTATACCACCACGGTCAGATGTTGATAATCCATCTACTTCATCCATTATAATAACTTTGTGTTTTTTAGTTAAATTAGATTGTTGATTTCCCATAAATTTAAAAATTGTGTGTGTTGAATTTGTCTGATTTATTTCTTTTTCTATTATTGATTTTGTTCTGTCATCACTTGCATTCATCTCTTGAATATCTAAATTTAATTCACTTGCAATTATTGTAGCCATTGTTGTTTTACCAATACCTGGTGGACCTGATAATAATAATGCTTTTGCACCTACATTATCACCAAATTTAACAAATTTAGGTTTTTCTTTAGTTTTATAAACATGAATATCATACCAATTGTTTAACCATTGAACAATTTTTTGAATGTTTGATTTATTTCCTATTATATCATTTATTTTAGTGGGTTTGTATTTATCAACCCATAATAAGTTATTTTTTTCCATTTTTAGTTTTTAATTCTAATTAAAATATTATTTTTTAAATAATAATAAAACATAAAAATCATTTTTTTTTTCGTTTAAATAAAAATTTATTTATTCAAAAATAAAAAATAAATATTTATTTATAGTATAAGAATGAGTTGTCATTGCAAAAATAAATGTAAAAATAATTGTTGTTGTATTCAACAATGTGTTATTCCTATACCTCCTAATAATAATTTAAAAACGGTTGCTTTATTAGAATTATCAGGACCTGGTGTTGATTCTTATGATATTGCTTTAAAAACAACATTTGAATATTATTTTAAAAATTCAAATCAATTTAAATCTTTCCCTATTATTGATACAGGAAGCGAATTACAAAAAACTTTAGATTTGCTTGACTATTATTATATAGCTGGATACAGAATTTTTATTGGTTTTAGTCGTTCTTCTTTATTAACACTTGTTAAACCATGGTTTGATAATCATCCTTCTGCTATAGGTATTAGTCCTAATTCAACATCACCTACTCTAGATATTCCAAAAAATATTTATAGATTATCACCTTCAGATGATAATATTTTATCAAATATACAATTAAGTCCTTATTTATTAAGTAGAAGAAATATTTTTTATATCTATTCTAAAGGAGAAATTGCAACAGAAACTGTATTAGCATTAATGTTAAATCCTTTATCACCTATAAAAGATAAAGTAAAACCAATACCAATTGAACCAGATAGTTCAAATATAAATGATGTTCAAACGATCTATAATTTAAACAATTATGATCCTTTACAAGATGCAGCAGTTGATTATTTATTTATTGAAAATCAACGAAATGATTTTATTAATTTATTCTCTTTATCTTTTATTCCTATTCCTACATTTGATATTTCAGTAAATACTTATCCAATATTTAATGATACGGAAAAATTGATTTGGAATAATTTTTATTATTGTTTTCAAAATATTAATGTTAGTACATCTCCTTTATGGAGACAAGGTTATGAAACATTAGGTTATTATGATTATAATACTATAGGATTAAATGCTTTACAATTAAATAATTTCTTAAAAACTAAAACAAATTTAAATGAATTATCAAATTATGCATTTGTTCAACAATTTGATGCTAATAAAGATACAATTTATTTTTCATATTCTGATTTTAAATATGTTTATGATATTGTTAATAACAAACAAACATGGATACCTGATTCAGTTTTTGTTAAAGATCCTATATTTGGTACTTTTTATAAAACTTTTTAATTTTTTTTTCATTTAAATTAGTAAATTTAATAAAATTATAGTTATATAAATATAGATAAAGATATATATTTTTCACTATGGAAAAAAATGAAAATCTTATAAAAAAATCTATTAAAAAAGATAAGTTAGATGTATGGATATGTAGTTATGGAGGCTCTGGTACAAATATGTTAGCTGATTATTTAGAAAAACAAGGATTAAAAACAAAAAATGAATTGTGGCATAAAAAATTAGTTCATAATCCAAATCCAATTGATATAGGAATACCTATGATTTATATATTTGATGATCCTAAAAAATCATTATTTTCTATGAAATCAAGAAAAAATATTTATTTCTGCAATATTTTAAAATTATCAAATAATTATTATAATGTTAAATTAAACAAAATCTCAAAAAGAATTAAAAAAGTTAGATTTAATGATGATTTTTTACTTAAAAAAATGATTGAACAATTTAAAAAATGGACTTCATCTAATCTTAATAATAAAATATTATTTATACCATTTCAAAAATTTTTTACAGAAGAAACAAAAAATAAATTAGAAGCTTTTTTAAATAAAAAACTTACTAATTATCCTGTTTATAGAGAAAGTAAAAAAAATTATAATTATTTAAAAAAAGCAAAATTATTTACTAAATATAAAAATGATATAGATTTAATTAATAATTTTACAGATATTTAATATTTTTACTCATCATAAATACCTTTTAAATGGTTCATTTTTATGATATCAAACATTAATATTTTCATTTTATTTTCATCTATAAAAATAGTATGACTACTATTCTTTTTTTTTGCCATATATTTATTATCATTATAAAATAAATAATATTTATTTTTATCTAAATAATCATCATAATTATAATTAAAATTATATGGAAAACTTTTATCTTTTTTTCTTTTTTTTATATCTTTCATTCCTATCTCCGATCTTTGTAAATCTATTAACTCTTTTTTATCATTTAATATACATTCAATAAAATAAAAATGATAATATATTATATGTTTTGTATCATCTTCTTCATCTGATAATTCTCTCATATATTCTAATAAAGAAACATAACAATTATTATCTATTTTCATTTTCATTTGTATTATTTCACTTTCACTATCTTCTTCTGTTGATATTTCATCATCTGCTTCTGCATTATCTTCACATTCTTCTTCATTATCTCTATCATCATTATCTTCATTATCTTCATCATCTTCATCATCTTCATCAGATGACATTTTCCGTTCTATTTCAAAACCAACACTTTTTAATAATTTTTCTTCTTCTTCATTTATAATATATTCTGCATTATTTTCAAATAATATACAATTATTTTCATTATCTAAATAACATCTAAAAGCTAAACAATATTTGTTTTTTAATTGAACAAATATTAAACCATAGTCACCTTTAATTAAAGTCCAATCTCCAATAATATCATCAAATTCACAATTATACATACAATACTCTTCAGTTGTTAAATCACGAAAACCTTTCTTTTTTAATTTTTTATTTTTATAATCATCATCATAAATGAAATATTTTCTAACTACATTTTTCTTATTTTGCGAATATTCTAACCATAATTCATATTCTTTCCATAAATTATTATGTTCCTTAGTTAATTCTTTTATATACAACATATTTCTTATTAAACAATTTAAAATATTTTATTATTTTAAACTATTTTATTTTTTATTTTTATAATTTTTATCCCACGACATTTAGCCACTAACCTTACCCGGAGAGGTTTGCGAAATAGCCCCCCTCTACGTCCTCTAGAAAACTCCAGACAGCACCCGCTCCGTGGTGGCTGTACAATCTCATGACCCAATAGTTATGAATGTTTGTGAGATCCACTCCAAAAGAACGAAATTCACCGTGAAACCCGCCATCGTCCGTAGGGTTGATGACAAACTCCAAAATGCTCCCGTTATTAAAGACGCGCTTGCCGACCAACCCATCGCGCTCCACGTGCCACACGTACCCAGGTTGGATACGACGAGACGGCTCACTATTGAGGTCATCCCTAAGTTCAATCAGACGTCTATCAATGATAAAAGCAACCATTTTTATGCGTTTTTTTTATAAAATTATAAATAATATTTTTTAGATAATTTAGTCCATCAGTTTTTTTTATAAATTTATGTTATTTTTTTTAGTTATTTTTTTCTAAAAAATCATCAAACGAAATACATTCAATTATATCAGATTTAGGTTTATTTTCCATAATAAATTTATCTAAGCTTCGATATCTATAAGTCCATTTATCATGATTAATTTCATCTGAATCATTATCATTAATATCTGCATTTAAATATTTTTCTATAGCATCATTAACTAAATAATATTTATCAAAATAATTTATTCTTTCTTCTTTTTTTAATTCATGCATATATCTTACAATATGATTTAAATCATGATAGTCTTCAGTGTATTCATCAAAATCAAAATAACTTCCTGAATAACCAATAAAACTTATTTTTTTATTAGAAAAATATTCTAAAATTGATTTATTAGGAAAAAAACCGCTTAAAATTAGTCCATCACATGATTCTATTTCATTTGTCACTTCATTATTAGTGTAATAATGAAAAGGTGTTGATATAAAATATTTTATAGTTTGATTTGTATTTTTATTTTCAAATTTTAATAATGTAGGATTTACATATTTAGGTATTAAACGAGGAAATAAAGTATAACATATTTTTTGTTTTAATGTCAATTTAGACCAAAAAAATGTATTATCTAACTCTTTTTCTTCAATTAATTCAAATTCATAAGATTTAGCTCTATTTAATATTTTTTCTACAAAATTATCTCTGTAAAAACCTCTATCAAAAAAAGGTTTTCCAGAAAATTCTGAATAAGGTTGACATTCAATAAAAATAAATTCTTTTGCATTAGGAAAATCATTGACTGGCTGAAAATGAGAACCAGTACCTGTATATAATAGTTTTTTTAACGTATCCATTTTAATTTTTTTACGTCAAAATTTTATTTATTAAGTTAAAAGTTGATTTATTAAATAAATAAAAAATGATAATTAATTTTTAATCATTTTTTTCAAATAAAAAAAAAATATAATTATTATTTAAAAATGGATAAATTAGAAATTCATCACAAACTCTCAAATGGTCAATTTTATTGTGGTGATCAATCAGATGAATCACGAAAACAATTTTACTTTGATGACTTTAAAATTTGCCCCAAATGTCAATCAAAAGAAATAATTGAAGAAAATTACCAAGCTGGAATAAGATTATCAAGAAGTTATGATGCTTATGGTACAGATGTTTTTAAATGCAATAATTGTCAATGGTATACAAGTTTTCATTACGACGAAGGTGGAGATTCTGAATATTATTATGAACCACGATGGAAAAAAGGTTGGATAGAAGAAAAAAAAATTTATGAAGAAAATAAAAAGAAAGAAGTTGAAGAACAAAATAATAAATAAAATTATTTATTAAAAATATAAAAAAATTAAAAAGTAAAGTTTAAATAATTATTTTTTGTATCATATCCATTTTTTAAATGATATATTAATCCATTAAAGTAAAGTTTATTATTTATACTAAAGTTATTTCTTGCTAAAAATATTCTTATGGAATGCTCTATAAAAATACTTATTATATTAATATAAACATTTTTATCAGTTATTATTGATATTTCATTATAAAAAGAACTAATTAAAAATAATGGAATTTCCAAATAACTAATAATATTTTTTTTACAAACAATATTTTCATAAATATTATTTTCAAATAATATTTTTAAAATACAATCTTCAGATGTTAAAAATCCGAAACAAATATCACCATTATTATTTTTATCAATAATAAATTTTTGATTTTTTTTAAGTTCATATTTATTATTAAAAAATACATAATTTTTTTTATTCAATTGAATATCAAGATTTTTATAAGAATCTTTATTATCTTTTTTAATAATAGAATCATTAAATTTTTCTATATTTTCATACTGATTATTTTTTATATTTTTTAATAAATCGATTATTTGATTTTCATAATTCATTTTATTTATTTAAATTAATTAATATTTTTTTAAATTTAAAAACAACTTTTTTTTTCATTTATTTTTTTAAAATCTTCTTTAAATTTATTTATAACCATCATATCTAAATCTGTATAACTTTTTGTAAATTCCAAATCTTTTAATTCATTTTCATTACAATTCATATAATAATTATACCTATTTTTTATAATTTGTAGTATTGCTCCTTTTTCATATATATTTATTTCTTTTTCATTAAAATCTTTATAAAATAAATAAAAACAATAAGCAACAACTAAATTATCTTTTAGGAAACAAAATGTTCTTTCATCTACATATTCTTTGTTAAAAAAATTTTCTGGACTATCATAAGCTTCTTTTTTTACAGATAATTTGATATCAGGTATTTCTTTTTTTAGATATTCTATAAAATCCAAGTTATTTATAGTCTTATTTTCCTCAGACTTATTTCGTATTACAACATATTTTTCTTTTAATTTTTCAAAAAATAGTTCATTATTTTTTTTATTTATTTTTTTTAATTTATCAATATTATCATTGCATTTTATAGTTTTTATATGTTTTTCCATTTCTTTTTTAGTTTTGCAATTAAAATTACAATCTTTACATTCATAATATATATTTTTTATTTCACTATTCATATTTTGTTCTCTTAATAAATAATAACTTTTTATTTTATTTATTATACCTTAATTTATATATTTTATTAATAATTTTTAATTTTAAATTTCTTTAAGTTCAATTTATTTAAATAATTCTAATTCATCTAAACTCAAACACCAATCTTGAACTCTTTTAGGATGCCAACATTTTTTAATCAATTCCAATTTATATTTTTCAGTTCTTTCCATAATCCTTTTCTTTTTATTATATTGATTTGAATTTGGATTAAAAAATCTAAAATTAAACAACTTTTCGTCATTATTTAATAATATTTTTTCAGAAATATTACTACAATAATTTTTTGAATAAATAGTATTTTCTAAACAAATATTATTCTGTGTAATAAATTTTCTTGATTCATTTTCTAGATATAAATGAATAAATTTGATTTTCTTGTTTTTTTCATTTTGATTATCTGGTAAAATAATTCTGAATTCATAATATTGACAACTTATTAAAAGAA
>JACCED010030101.1_pt1 | contig 25363 bp, 25 predicted proteins | sample 7455021 | NCBI WGS metagenome assembly JACCED01 (sample SAMN15323456, study PRJNA562643) | freshwater metagenome | isolation source: river surface water | place: USA:Blue River Watershed | collected 2017-08-19
AAGTGGGTGTAGCGGTATATCCCAACCCAACTGCAGGTGACATCAAAGTGGCTACCTCAGAAACCTTTGGCGCAAACATCACAGTGAATGTGATGAGCATCGAGGGCAAGATGGTGAGCAGCAGAACAGTTGCAAACGAAGGCGTGATGAGCTTGAACACAGATGGCTTGAGCAACGGAGTGTACTTGGTACAAGTAACTTCAGGTAGCAAGCAAGTGACCAAGAAGATCACAGTTCAAAAGTAAACCTATCTTTTAAAAGTATATGGTTTTTTGGTTCAGGGCCAGCACCTTCGGGTGCTGGCCCTTCTTTTTGTAATACACAAAAAATTATTGAACCACCAATCGGGAAGTTGAAACCCCGGTATTCGTTTTTACTTGAACCAAATAAGTTCCAGAAGAAAATTCAGCCAAATCCAATTCATCAACAGCACCCAACGTCAATACCCCTCTTCCCATAACATCCATAACTAGAACCTGTTTGATTGCACTCGCACTCAAAATACGAACCCTATCGCTGGCTGGATTTGGATACAACAAAATCTCTTCTTTTTGCACCAACAAATCATTGCCCATCGCAAAATCCCAAATGGGTTGCTCTGCAGCCGCCAATAATTCGGCACCATAAACACCCAAATTCTTCAATTCAGAAATACCCATACCAAAATCACTGGCCACATAGCCAACAACCGACAAATCTGCTGGTTTAAACCTAGAATAAATGGCACCCGTTGGACCAAAATCCGCAGCCGTGGGCATTCCCAAAGATAACATTGTATCAGGAACCGTTAAACCAAACGTATATGACAAAGTTTCTCCAGATTTCATTACGCCAGACAGTCCAGCAATTTGCGAACCGTGTTTTCCCCCATCGGTAGACCATACCACGCGATTGTGATAATAACCCACCAACGTTTTGTTTTTGCCAAAAAATATACTCTGAGAATCTCTGGTCAAGTTAAACTCTACCCGTTGATCCCAACCAGCGCCCAATCCACGTACTGTCTTTTCCTTCAACATCACACCAAAGCGAATCCCCCCTTTGTCTAGCGCATCCAAAGATTGCAATTCCAATTTACCTGTAACCTTCCTTGTCTTGGGATTGAAAACCAAGTCCTTCACCGCCACAGTTGCCGAATGATTCGCTTTTGATATCGCCGCTTCCACAGCTGACGCATACAATTTCGGATCACCGATGGTTGTCTTACGATCAATCACAATAAACGGCATTGAATCCAAGGCAGCTGGCGCATTGGCATTGTTCATATTGTCATTAATGTGGTGCGACACAAAAATCACCTTACCCGAAAATTTTGCTTGCAATGAATCTAAAATTTGGTTGGCGGCCGGACATTGGCTGCACCATGTAGCCGTATATGCTTCAACCAAAACTGGCGTTTTGGCAACACCGCTTCCCACCTGAGCCACATAATCAAAAATCATTGGCAATGTATCATTGCTGGCATTGTCATCGGCTCCACCGCCATTCAACGTCAGCCAAACCTTGATCCTGGCACGATCACCGGGCTGCATATCGCGCTGAATGTTCTTAGATACCAACGCACTCCTATAATCTGTAAAATTCACAAATGTCAAAGGATATGCCTGGGGCGATTCACCGTTGACTTGCACATTCAACCAATAATCGGTGCTCGGCGTATTCCCATGCACCGTAAAAATCCCATTCACCGCCAAATCTATACCCAAACCACTCTTAACATATTGAGTACCGGCGGGCCTTAATCCATACCCGGTTGACAAAGAAGCATCCAACGTTTTTTTCTTACCCACCGCAAATGTCACAAAGGAATTGTCGATGAACGACTTGCTCTGCAGCGGGATCTCATTCAACAAATCACTCAATTCGGCCACAGCATACGTCTCAAACGGACCCATAACAATACCGTTGGCTTGTTTCAATTTCACCGGCACACTGTCGGCATACCAAGCATATTCAGAGCCCCATCCCATCCGAACGATGTGAATGGATGAACCATTCTCTTCCAACACCACAGCATTATAACTAAACGTACCATATTTATTGGCCGTATCAGCCCCCACTGTAAATGATTGAAATTTGATCCAATGCTGCCTGTTCGGCGACTGTCCAACCGTTTTCACCAACACCCGATCATTGCTACCCTTGGCCATCACCCCACCAACCACTACCGAGCCGGGAGCGATTCGAGCATCGGGCAAACTGGATATCAAAAAATCCATCGGCACAGCAACCCCACTACCAAAATACACCGATCCATTCTTTGTGGCACGGAATTTTTTCACTCCACTACCATTGAATTGAAAGGCAAATGGTATGCTGTCTTCCAATGAATACCCTTTGCTGAGCGTATCCCACTTCAAAGCGCGCCATCCACTGCCTTCGGCCACATCGTCTCGTTCTATATTCAACGACCTAGGATTAATTCCTTTTGCATCGGGATTGTTTTTCACCTCAAATAAGTGATAGGCATTTTGCGACATCGCGCTGCCCGATAGCAATATCATACCACAACACGTGATAAACCTTTGCGAATAATTCATAGAAAATAAATTTGTAGAAAGTTATTAAAAATACTCACGCAACCCAATTACAAGGCCTTCACCTCATTCACCAACTTCTGCAAGCTGGCCTTGGCATCACCAAACAACATACCGCACTTGGGATGGAAGAACAATTCGTTCTCGATACCCGCATAGCCCGCCTTCATGCTTCGCTTCAACACAATGATTTGCTTAGACTGATCCACATCCAAAATGGGCATGCCATAAATAGGACTCGTTGGATCTGTTTTTGCCGCAGGATTCACCACATCGTTTGCCCCAACCACCAGTACAACATCTGTTGTGGCGAATTCAGGATTGATGTGTTCCATCTCAATCAGCTTATCATACTCAACATTGGATTCAGCCAACAAAACGTTCATGTGACCGGGCATACGTCCAGCCACCGGGTGAATCGCATACTTCACATCCACGCCTTCAGCCTCGAGCAAATTCTCCAATTCATGACAAACGTGCTGAGCCTGAGCCACGGCCAAACCGTAACCTGGCACGATGATCACTTTTGATGCGTACTTCATCATGATCGCAACATCTGTGGCTTGAACCTCACGAACACTGCCACCCGAAGCGCTGGTTGTGCTACCACCACCATTGCCTCCAGCCATACCAATCAATACATTCATCAATGAGCGATTCATCGCCTTACACATCACCACTGTAAGAATGGTTCCAGCAGAACCCACCAAAACACCACCCATCAACATGACTTTGTTCTGGTACAAGAAACCACCGCAAGCAGCAGCAACACCCGTAAACGAATTCAACAACGAAATCACCACCGGCATATCCGCACCCCCAATTGGGAATACAAACAACAATCCGTATACCACTGCCAACGCAATGGTGATATAAAAGTAGAACGACGAATGATCCGCATTGAAAGATTCATAATTCAAATACGCCACACCCAAAATCGCAATCAACACAACCGCATTGATGATTTGTTGTGAAGGGAATCTGAAATCGCCAATTTTTCCATTCAATTTGCCCCAAGCCACAATCGACCCAACAAAAGAAATGGTACCAATGATCAATCCTGCGATTACAGGGATATAAAGACCCAACGACAGTGCAGATGCGTGTTCCATGGCTTCAGGGTTCGCCGCCTCGTGCAACAAATGCCTCCACTCAATGATCGATATCAATGCCGCACTCAACCCGCCCATACCGTTAAACAAACTCACCATCTCAGGCATCGCAGTCATTTGCACCCGCTTGGCCATCAAAGTGCCAATCACTGTACCTGCCACAATCGCAACCATGATATACTCAAGGTTATTGATCACGTGAAAGCCCTTCGAATTGAAAAACAAAGCCGCCACAACGGCCACCGCCATACCAAACGCCGCCACCAAATTGCCCTTTCGGGCAGAATCGGGCTGACCCATCATTTTCAAACCCACCACGAAGCTCACCGAGCCCACGAGGTATCCAATTTCCATATACGGCATCATGATGCTTTTTCTCCTTTCGGTTTCTTCTTAAACATTTCCAACATGCGGTCCGTCACCACAAATCCACCAATGACGTTCAATGTGCCCACAAAAACGGCCAATGTGCCAAAAACGAGCGACAATGTATCTCCTGGCGATGCGTTTCCCATCACGATAATCGCACCAATCAACACAACCCCGTGAATGGCATTCGCACCACTCATCAAGGGCGTATGCAACACACTGGGCACGTGTGAAATCAACTCCACACCCACAAAGATCATCAAGATCACCAAGTAGATGAGGTTCAAAATATTCTGTTGTTCGTACTGCGCGATCAAATCGGCAATACCCTGAAAAAATGCTTCCATGCTTTTTCTTTTATACGTTATGATAAATTTCACCGTTCGAACAAATCAAACAGCCTTGTACAATTTCATCGTTGCGATCCAATACCAACTCTCCCTTCGGCGCAACCAATTTCAACAATTCCCAAATGTTCCTTGCAAACAATTCACTGGCGTTCGCACTCAATTCCGATGGCATATTCACTGCACCCACCAACCTCACACCACCCACAACTTTCACCTTGCCCGCTTCGGTTTGAGAACAGTTACCACCTTGTTCCGCCGCCATATCGATGAGCACAGAACCCGATTTCATCAATCCCAACTGCTCATCATCTACCAAAATCGGCGCTTTCCTTCCGGGCACCAATGCAGTAGTAATCACCAAATCTGCCTGAGCCAAACTCTTATTCACAGCCTCTCTTTGAGCCGCGCGATATTCTTCCGTGGCCTCTTTTGCGTATCCGCCTTCAGAACCCACTTCAACACCCTTTACTTCGATAAATTTTCCACCCAAGGATTGTACTTGCTCTTTGGTTTCTGGTCGAACATCCGTGGCCTCAACCACAGCACCCAAACGTTTTGCCGTGGCAATAGCCTGCAAACCCGCCACTCCCACACCAAAAATCAACACTTTTGCTGGCGTCACCGTTCCAGCTGCCGTCATCAACATCGGGAAAATCTTATCCAAATGATAAGCCCCCTCTATCACTGCACGGTAGCCTGCCAAATTGGCCTGTGAACTCAATACATCCATGCTTTGAGCCCGAGAAATACGAGGAATGGCATCCAAACTCAATACAGACAAACCCGCCCCATTGAAGGCCGAAATCAACTCTGCATTGCTCCTGTGATACATCAAACTCACCCACAAACTGCCCTTAGGCAATGATGCAGCCACCGCAGCTTCAGGCATATTGATCTGCACGTACATCGCAGCATCATTCATGGCACTGCGATCCACCACCAACGCACCCGCTTCTGAGTACATCTCATTTGAAAAGTGTGAGCCCAATCCGGCGCCCGACTCGATCAAAACTTCATTGCCCATCTGTATCAAACTCTTTGCAACCTGTGGTGTTATGGCTACGCGGTTTTCCCCAGCACGGGTCTCTTTTAAGACGGCTATTTTCACAATTGATTTTTAGATTTTGAAGCGAATATACACAAAAAAAGGGGCCTTTCAGCCCCTTACCATTCGGTTAAACCGGTTCAAATTAGATTTTACAAAACTTCAACACCCTACCGGCATTACCGATGGTGTAAATCCCTGGCTTTAAAAAAGATACATCCAACACACGATCACCCTTCCAAATCAATGGCAACTCAGCGCCGTTCATATCTTGCACGCGTACGTCTTTTTGGTTCTTTACACCCTCCAAAGCCAAAATACCTTCCGCCGGATTTGGGAACACCTCAAACCCACTCACCCCCAAACCACTGGGCGCTTCATTGCCCAAAGCGCCAATAAATCCATCCCTGTATCTCACCTGATTGGGCGTAAATCTACCGTTGGTTGGATTTACAGTTCCACTCACTTCCATCACCGGAATCCGTTCACTCAACGAAAGCCATTTGTACGTCAATGTTTTCCTGGGCACTGGAAACCTTCCAAACTGCGATGTCACAGTATCTATCTGATCCACAAATGCACGCAATCTCAACACATTGGTGTACTCCTTATAGGGAGTTTTAATGGTACCCCAACCATCTGCATCATTGTATCGCTTACCTGCCTGAACCAATGCAAACAAATCGCCTGGTATGCTAAACTTAAAATTAAAACTGCTAGTATCCTTATCACCATAATTCAATGGAAATTGATAAATCTCGTCCTCATCCACATACATCGCAGCCAAGGGAAATCCCGAATATTGATAGCCGATACCTTCCGTCTTAAAAACCTTAGACCCGTTGGTGTAAAATGAATACACATTGGTTAAAGTGATGGGGCCCGCACCAATGGTATCCGCCGTTTTCTGACCTATCTGTCCGAAAAAATAAAAAGAATATGGCGTTTTGTTGGCACTGTAGTAATTCAACAATTGCTGTCGCTGTGGCGTCATCCCACTGAAATCCCAACTCATGTTCGCACCACCCGTTTCATAATTGCTGGGCAAATCTGTGGGCAAAGCATTGGAATACCGCAACGTATCCCCCGCTTTGGGCATTTGAGACGATGTAATCGTTGGCTGAGCCACCAAAGCCCCGCAAAACAACCCCATCAAAGCAAAAAACAACTGTTTCATAGATAAACAAATATACAATTTAAGTTCAATTTTGGGTTGTTAATCTGCTTCAAAAACACGATTTTTGCAGAAGTTATGGAATATCGTTGGCGCGCAAAATCTCTACCCAATCAGGAACAGGTATTGCAGCTTTCAGAGAGCATCCGCGTAAATCCATACATTTCTACCATCTTGGTTCAAAGAGGGATCGATACCTACGAAAAAGCCGAAAAATTCTTCCGCCCCAAATTGGAAGATTTACACAACCCCTTCCTTATGAAAGACATGGACTTGGCCATTCGCCGAATCCAAAAAGCCGTGTCGCAACAAGAAGGAATCCTGGTTTATGGCGACTACGACGTAGACGGCACCACCGCAGTAAGCATCGTGTACTCCTATTTCAAGTCATTCAACCAGAACATCGAATACTATATCCCCGATCGTTACAAAGAAGGTTACGGAATCAGCAGAACAGGATTAGAATACGCCGCTGCAAAAGGCTTTACCCTGGTCATCGCGCTCGATTGTGGCATTCGCTCAAACGAACTCGTAGACTATGGCAATTCTCTGGGATTGGAAATCATCATCTGTGACCACCACCTCCCCGGCGAAACCCTGCCCAAAGCCGCTGCCATCCTCAACCCCAAACGCCTCGATTGCGAATACCCATACAAAGAACTCTCCGGCGCAGGAATCGGCTTCAAACTCATTCAAGCCTACAACGAAAAACAAGGCATGCCCACCGAAATGGTGTACGACTACCTCGATATGGTGGCAGTAAGCATCGCCTCGGACTTGGTTGATATACGCGGTGAAAACAGAGTCCTTTCGTTCTACGGACTCAAAAAACTCAACGAAAACCCCAGCATCGGCCTGCAAACCCTGCTCGATGACTGTCCGAAAAAAGAACAATACAACATTTCCGACATCATCTTCGGCATTGGCCCGCGCATCAACGCAGCCGGTAGAATTTCAGATGCCACCGCCGCGGTAAAAGTGCTCATCGAAAAAGATTATCACACCGCAAAGAAATATGCCAAAGTCCTTTCCGAGCGCAACCACGAACGAAAAGAACTCGATACAGACATCACCCGCGACGCCATCGATATGGTGGAAAAAAGTGAACGCCTGCTTAACAAATACTCTATGGTTTTGCAAGGCGAAGGCTGGTCTAAAGGCGTTATCGGCATCGTGGCCTCCCGCATGGTAGAGCAATTCTACAAACCCACCATCGTTTTTTCTCTGAACGATGGCATGCTCACCGGAAGTGCGCGCAGCATCAAAACCTTCGACATCCACGAAGCCATTGGTGCCTGTGGCGATTTGGTGGAGCAGTTTGGCGGACATAAATACGCAGCTGGTCTCAGCATCAAAGTAGAAAATTTCGACGCTTTCGCAGATCGATTCGAAGCCATCGTGCGCGAATCAGTCACTGCAGAAGACCTCATCCCAGTGGTAGAGTACGATCTTGAGATGGACACGGCACTGATCACTCCGGGCATGATGAAAATCCTCAAACAACTCTCCCCGTTTGGCCCAGGAAATACCATCCCCGTTTTCAGATCCAACAATTTGAAAGCCAATCAAACCGCCAAAATCCTTAAGGATCGCCACCTGAAAATGCAAGTACAAACCCCCAATGGCCCCATGGACTCCATCGGATTTGGCTTGGCAGAACACTGGCCCTCCGTGACCGACAGTCAGATTTTTCACGCCTGCTACTGCATCGAAGAGAATACCTACAACGGCAGAACCAATTTGCAACTTCGTTTGCAAGACATTAAAACCAATTAAAGCAGAATTTCCTATCTTGCTTGGGTGAAACGAAAAAACTTCATCCACACCCTTGGCGCAACAACATTGGGCGCTTTGGCCATTCGCCCCATCTTGGGAAATGCAGAAAATCTCAGCGATTCCAATGACAATTCATTCACCAACATTGTCCCACCCAAATCCCCATATACATTACCCAAAACAGGCCTCTCCAACGCACCACACAACGAAGCTTATTGGAGCGTTATTGCCAAGAATTTCAAGAAACCCGAAGGATTCATCAATCTAGAAAACGGATATTTCAGCCACCAACCGCAAAGCACGCTTTCGGCACACATCCAAGGCGAAGACACCATCAACACCCAAAGCAGTTACTTCATGAGAACTGCACAAACCACCGCAATTGAAGAGGCTCGCAATGCATTCGCCGGATTCCAAGGTCTCATGTCCGATGAAGTGGCATTCACCCGAAACACAACAGAAAGCCTCAACACCATCATCATGGGCACAAATTGGCAGCTCAACGATGAGGTAATCATTGGCGATCAAGATTACGGATCCATGGTTGAAGCTTTCGAGCAAGCCTCTGCAAGATGGGGAATCATCATCAAAATCGCCCAAGTACCCAAAGACCCTCACGCCGATCTTGAAATCGTACAAGCCTATACCAAACTCATCACCCCGCAAACGCGAATGCTGCACCTCACCCACATGATTAACCTCAGTGGACAGCTCATCCCTGTGCAAGCCATCACCAGAAAAGCCAAAGAAATTCAACCCAAAATCACCGTTGTTGTGGATGCCGCACACAGCTTGGCCCATACCCCAACAGATATGAGCGATTTGGTCAATGCGGGCGTAGATGTCATCGGCGGCAGTCTACACAAATGGCTCTGCAACCCCATCGGTGTGGGATTTTTATACATGAATCGCAAACTCATCCCAAAAGTTTGGCCTTTGATGGGCGATACCGGCGTTGAAAAAAACAACATTCGCAAATTCGAACACCAAGGCACCAGACCCATCCATTCGCTACAAACCATTTCAAAAGCCATTGAATTTCATCGAGCCATAGGCATTTCCCCAAAATACAATCGCTTAACCTACCTCAAATTGTTGTGGATTGGCAACAAACAAGCCCTTGAAACCTATGCCAAAAGTTTGGGATTCCATACAGACCCAAAATTCAAAGCCCAAATGGAAGCCGTCACCGACCTCACTCTGCTCGATGCCTTCAAATTACAATCTCCATTGTTCCACTTTCACCGCGGAGGAGCAATTGCAACAGCATACGTGAACGGTTATTCCCCTGTTGAATTGGCACAAACATTGATGAACAAACACAAAATTTTCACGGTAGGCATAGACCATCCCGTGATCAAAGGCATCCGCGTCACGCCCCACCTCAGCAATTCCGTAGAAGACTGCATCGCACTAAACAAAGTCATCACCGCCATTTGTGTGGACCTCATCCCTCACCTGGAGCCTATGAAATAAGCTTTATTCGCGCTCCTTTACAAACACCAACACATCGTTGAGTGTATCTCCGTCTGTAAGGCCTGCGCCGTATACTTGTCGATATTTTTTCAAACCCATCAATTGGGCTTTATCCAACCGCCCGTCTCTCCTACCGTGGAAATTATCCCAAATCACAACGGTACCTTTCGGAAACCAATCGTTCACTCCTGAATCTTTGGCATCCAAAGACCACAGTTTGAGCGTTTTTGCTTGCTTCGGCCAACTGGTAACTGGCAATGCGGGCATCCATTCACCACTGGGCGATTTGGGATGTAACTGTGCTTCCGCAGCCCAAGGATCATAATTCTCGAACACATCAATCGCGGGTATTTGATGTGCCCAAATCCGACCACCCAATCCATTTTGTTTCACCCAATAAATGGCCTGTGCCACTGGATTTACCTTTGCACCAGCTTCCGCAGAACCGCTTTCACTCGACACTGCAACCGCCCCATTCTCGCTCACAGACTCCCCATTATAAACACCACCACCCAAGAATGTCGGATTCCATGGATATCCAATCCCAGCACCCGGAAATGCCAACAAAAACATGCCCACAGAAACCAAAAACTTCAAAATGCGATTCAAGATCCGTATTTCATGACGCATTAAAATATCCAAGCCATACATCGCCAATAGCGCCACCACTGGCGACACCACCATAAATACACGCAATAGCCCGTGAGATCCCATCGCGCCCTTCCACCACAAAACACTGTGAGCCAAAAAGAACAACCCAAACAAAGGCCACCAAAGCCACAAAGCCATCTGACTGTTGTTCGCTGGCGTTTTCCTTTTCAGTCGCTTCAACACATAGTTCAATACCAACACCAAGGAAATCAAACAAAACAACAACACCAAAACCCCTGTAATTTCTCGTTGATGCATCGCGTAATGCCAAAAATCTCCGCTACCAGCATCAAATCCACCATCCAATTCCTGTCGAACATATGGATTGTTCGCCATCAACCAATTCCACTGTCCGCTCACCAACGCACCCAACAACCCGTATAAAGTTACCCCAACCAAAGTATAGGGCAAATATTTTTTCCGATCCCGAAAAACCAAGAACAACATCACCGCCATCAGAAGCACAAACCCTTCGCTGCGAACCAATGGCAAGAACGACGCCAACACAGTTGCACTCACCCACCGACTACCGGCGTACAAATAACACACCAGCACCAATACCAATGCATTGCTGGGCTCGGTAAGCGCGGAATGCACATTGGCCAAAACGATGGGTTGCCAAGCAAACAAAAAGATGGCCATCCACGGATTTCTCATGCCAATTTTTCGCGCAGTGAGATAGGCCAACCAAGCCGTTGCCAAAACACACAAATGATTCAATAGCAAAACACCTTTGATGCCAAACTGCGCAAACGGCAATGCCAACAATGTAAAAAATGGCTTACCCCATTGATCCAACAACAAAAAAGGATGCTGCGGCGCCCAACGAGCATAGAGATAATGATTCCAAGAATCCTGTCCACCAGCAGGTGCCAACGACACATAGGCTACATACAAATTCACCAAACCCACAACCAAAATCGCCGATAAGGCGGCGCTAGAGTTGCGATTCCAATGCATTTTTGCCGACATGATGACGAAGGTAAATAAAAAAGGGACTGCTTGCGTAAACGCGGCAGTCCCTTGGTAAAAATCCTTGAATCAATTCAAGAATTATTAAAATCAATAGGTGCTATGCACCAACATCATATCGTGAATGCGCTTTTCGGCATGCAAAATCGCTGCTTGCTGATTGTTCACATTTTCACGCTCAGATTTCTTGTAGATTTCCAAGATGGTGTTGTAGATATTTTCGGTTTGAGACATGGCATTCTCACGCACATATCCATTGTATTCAGAATATACGTTGATCAATCCACCAGCGTTGATCACAAAATCAGGGGCATAAATGATGCCTTTTGACTTCAACAAATCGCCATGAACTTTCTCGTCTTCCAATTGATTATTGGCCGCACCCGCAACGATCTGACATTTCAACTTAGGCAAAGTAACATCGTTGATGATGCCACCCAAAGCGCAAGGAGCAAAAATATCTACGTCCAAACCAATCATTTCTTCTCCACTCACCACTGTAGCACCAAACTGGGTTGCAGCAGCTTGCAATGCAGAATCATTGATATCTGCCACGTATAATTTCACACCTTCCTTGTGTAGGTACTCCAACAAATGCATGCCCACTTTACCAATGCCCATCACCGCAGCTGACTTACCAGACAAACTGTCGTTGCCCCAAGCTTGCTTCGCTGATGCTTTGATACCCATGTAAGTACCATATGCTGTTACAGGTGATGGATCTCCGCCACCGCCCATACTTTCTGGCAAACCCACCACGTGGTCGGTTTCCATGTTCACATATTCCATGTCGCGAGTGGTAGTTCCCACATCCTCGGCAGTGATGTATTTACCGTTTAGGTTTTCAACGAACCGACCGAATTTGCGCATCAATGCTTCAGACTTCATCGAATTGGCATCGCCAATGATAACCGCCTTTGCACCGCCCAAATTCAAACCAGCTACGGAAGCCTTGTAGGTCATACCGCGCGATAAACGCATGGCATCACGAATGGCATCTTTCTCGTGGGTGTAATGCCAAAAGCGAGTACCACCCAGACCTGGGCCCAATACAGTGTTGTGAATGGCAATGATTGCCTTAAGTCCAGTTGCGTGATCTTGACAAAAAACGATTTGCTCGTGATTTGTAGATTCTAAACCTGCAAATAAATCAAATGATGTTGCAGGCAATTTCTGAGTTTGAACGTCAGCCATGATAATGGTGCAAAGATAGGTAGAATTAAGATAAAAAAATTGTTTTTAGAAGTGTCAACTCGACACTTAAAGTTCTGTTGGAATGGGCCTTGGAGCGTGTTTTGCCGCTGCCGCTGCGATGGCTCTGATATGATCCGGGGTTGTACCACAGCACCCTCCCACAATATTCACCCAACCTTGTGCGCACCAATCTTCCAATACCGCCGCCATACCCTCTGGCGAATCGTCATATTCTCCAAATTCATTGGGCAAGCCTGCATTCGGATAACAACTGATGGGCACCCAAGCCACGCGGGCCATTTCCTCAATAAACGGGCGCATTTGTGGGGCTCCCAAAGCACAATTCAGACCCACACTCATCAAATTTCCGTGTGATATCGATATCCAAAAAGCCTCCGCCGTTTGGCCACTCAAAGTTCTGCCAGAATTATCGGTAATTGTACCGCTCACCATCACTGGAATATCGCTTCCACGCGCCTCTTTCACTGTGTTTATGGCAAACAAAGCCGCCTTGCAATTCAACGTATCAAACACCGTTTCCACCAACAACAAATGCACTCCCGCATCCATCAAAGCAATCACTTGCTCGGTGTAACAGGCCACCAAATCATCGAATGACACGGCGCGATATCCTGGATTGTTCACATCGGGCGACAAACTGGCTGTTTTATTGGTAGGCCCAATGGAACCGGCCACGAAACGAGGCTTACTCGGGTCCATCGCAGTATATTCAGCCGCTGCATCCAACGCCAATTTCGCCGCTGCCGCATTAAGCTCTTTAACCAAATCCACCATGTGATAATCCAACATCGAAATTGAATTCGCATTGAAGGTATTGGTCTCCAAAATATCCGCCCCTGCCGCCAAGAATTGCTTGTGAATGTCTGAAATAATTTGTGGCTGAGTGAGCACTAACAAGTCATTGTTACCCTGCAATGCATGGGCAAAATCCGCAAAACGCGCTCCACGGTAATCCGCTTCAGACAACTTGTGTTTCTGAATCATCGTGCCCATGGCACCATCGATGATTAAAATGCGCTCCTTAATTAACTCTTGTATATTCATTGCGAAATCTCGTTTATCGATTGATTCAAAATTTTGGCCATCAAATCCAATGCCGTATGGGCCGTCATACGATTTTGTGGGTCGATACATTTCTGCACTTCAAAGGGCAAACCACTCTTTGAAACCAACATCAAGGGCGACACCACACCAGACGCCTTTAACGCAGGATATGCAAACTTTACATACTTCTGCTCACTATCTCCAGCCGCGCTTCCCATCTCGGGAAAATCGATGCTTTGTGATAAGCCAAACGCTTTGTCACGCGCAAAAAACACAACCTCCGGCTCGTTCTCATAAAGCGCTTGTACGTCTTTGTTTTGCATCATTGTATGCGTTTTTTCAGCAAATACAGCATCGAAAGCACGCTCCGCATTTTTATAATCAGCTGACGTATCACTGGGCTTATATACCACAATTGCCTTAAACTTAAACGCCACATAAGCTTTCGCATTGGGAAACTCCACATAGAAATACTTCCCTTTGTCGATGCCACCCTTCACCAAGTTCCGCTTTTTAAGCGCCTTCAAAAACTCTTTAAATCGTTCTTCCGATGTAAGTGACAAGGCCAAACATGTACCCTCATCCAACCCAAATGCTACCACATCCGAATACAAGGCAATTCCGGGCTCTCCCGCGTCTTTCACCTTTTTAAAAATCGGCAATTCAGAAATGGTCTTTCTCAACATGGCAATACCCTGGGGTTGTTCCGATGATTTTGCGAAATCGGATCGAAGCAATTTGGTTTGAACGTGTACAAACCAGCTCGCCGTTTCAGGAATCACCAACACCAACCTACTCCGCGCATTGAAGTTATACCATAGGTAAACACCCACTGAAATCACCGTGAGTGCAGTAAGTCCCATAATCGTAAATGCAATTCTGCGAAATCCTTTGTCCATCCCAACTGCAAAGGAACAATACAGAATCCATATGAAAGAAAAAAACTACGGTTTCCCACTAATAAATTTGGGTGCCCACAAGCCTGTGAGCACCCAAATCAGATCATTCAAATAATTTTTAGGGATTCAATGAATCCCGCCGGTCACCGAGACCGTAAATGTGTTTATTTCTTGCAGCAAGGCTTACCTTCAGCACCGCTCGAACAAGCCTTCTTTGGAGCAACACCAGGGGCCGCAATCGGAGCTGCTGCATTGGCCGAAGCACTCGCAGCTGCATCACCATGTCCACCACACTTGTGTTCAGCAGATCCACCGCAAGCCGCCTTAGGTGCCATAGCAGGAGCCGCTGCAGAAGCAGAAGCCGCTGATCCTTCTTTCTTGCAACAAGCCTTTACTTCGCCATTGGCAGCACCCGCCTTGCTACAACCCGCTGCAGAACCTTCTTTCTTGCAACAAGCCTTAGTAGGGGCAACCGCATCAGCTGGAGCAACCTGAGCTACTTCAATTGCAGGGGTATTTTCTGCAGTTTGACCCGCAGTTTGGGCCTGAGAAACAATCGCAAATCCTGCGATCAACAATCCAAAAGCAATGATTTTTTTCATATATATTTTCTATTTAAACAAATATAACAACAATTTCTGGCATTTACCACTTCGCAATGATGGTTTCGCCACCCACAGTTTTCTGATTCAAATCAACCAAAATTTCTGTATCCAAAGGCAAATACAAATCGATTCTTGAACCAAATTTGATGAATCCATACTCATCACCGCGATTCAATGCTACACCGGGTTTCACATAACAAACAATTCTTCTTGCCAATGCGCCAGCAATCTGCCTGAACAAAACTTGCTTCCCATTTTCTTCCATCACCACAGTGGTTCTCTCATTCTCAGTACTGCTCTTTGGATGCCATGCCACCAAATACTTCCCTTTGAAATATTTGTAATACAACACCTTTCCAGTAACGGGCGCGCGATTCACGTGAACGTTTACGGGCGACATAAAAATGCTCACCTGCTTTCGTTTGTCTTTGAAATACTCGGGTTCCTCAACCTCTTCGATCACCACAACCTTGCCATCTGCAGGCGCAATGATCAAACCTTCACCTTGCGGTGTGTTTCTTGATGGATTCCTAAAAAACTGAACCACCAAAACAAAAAACACCAACGACAATCCCAAGAAAATCTGAGAAATCAAACCCTCTCCAGCCAGCGCTTGAACACCATAGTTCAAACCCAAAAGCACCAGGGTGGTAACAAAAATGATGGTAAAACCTTCTCTGTGTAATCTCATTTTAGAAAGAGCCTCTCAATTTCAAGGTACTTGCTACCTTATCCAATGCCACGATGTATGCAGCAATACGCATATTCACACCGTACTTTTCTGAAGTAGCATATACATTATCAAACGCTTGCTTCATCGCACGATCCGCACGACGGTTCACACGCTCTTCTGTCCAATAGTAACCCAAACGGTTCTGTACCCACTCAAAATACGATACAGTAACACCACCCGCGTTGGCCAAAATATCAGGAACAACCAGAATGCCTTTTTCGTTCAAAATAGAATCCGCTTCAGCCGTAGTTGGACCATTGGCGCCTTCTACAATCATTTTGGCTTTGATTCTCGATGCATTCTCTGGTGTGATTTGATCTTCCATTGCCGCAGGCACCAAAATATCACATGGCAACTCCAACAATTCACCATTTGTTACTTGACTTCCGCCTTTGTAACCTTCCAAACTGCGCGATGCACTGTTTGCAACGTAAGCAATGGCTTCGGCTACATCAATTCCTTCTGGGTTATAATAACCACCAGTCACGTCAGAAATCGCTACGATTTTCACACCCAACTGAGCGATCAATTTCGCAGAAATACTTCCCACGTTTCCAAAACCCTGAACTACACATGTCGTATTTGTTGGATTCAAGCCCAATTTGGCCATCGCACTGCGAGTGCTCACCATAACACCTCTTCCAGTTGCTTCTACACGACCTAAGCTACCACCCAAAACCAAAGGCTTTCCAGTAACAACGGCGTAAGAGTTATGTCCAGAAATCTTACTAAATTCATCTACGATCCAAGCCATTTCTTGGGCACTTGTACCCATATCCGGCGCTGGAATGTCTTTGTCAGGTCCAAAAACGTTGCGCATGGCCAAAGTATATCCACGCGTCAAACGCTCCAATTCACCCTTACTCATGCTACGAGGATCGCACTTGATACCACCCTTCGCACCACCATAAGGCACATTCACTACGGCACATTTCCATGTCATCCACGCCGCCAATGCCTTTACCTCATCCAAGTGCACATCCATGCTGTAACGGATTCCACCTTTAGAAGGACCCAAATGCACACTATGAACCACACGATACGCTTCAAACACACGAATGGTACCATCATCCATCGTCACTGGAATGTTGGCCGCCACCACTTTGTCTGGTACGCGCAATACGTTTGCAAATTGATCGTCCAATCCTAATTTCTCTTTCGCCTCATCGAAGCGTCTCTGCATGCTCTCAAGCGGATTGTACCTTGGAGTTCCACCGTTGTTAGGGGTTGACATAATATATTATCTTTATGTGAATGTGTGGCAAAAATAGGATTTATCGGTGTAGTTCACTCAACACCGCAACCGATTGTTCCAAATAGTATACAAGAAGTGCCTATTTTTTGGCGAATCGAATTCGAGCAAACCGCCACACAATGAATGAGATACCCCTTGTTTTCACTATGTGCCTAACCTGTAGATAATTCAACAAGAACAATACTAAAAAGGCAAGATTCAAACCCATCAACTTACCCATCAAAGAATCCACGCAAAACCAAATCAGCGCCAAAACCAATACGGCACTCGAATAACTCACAATTAATGACACAAATCGATTTTGCGCATGCAAATAATGTCCAATTGGCGCTGAAAGTGCCAAGAAAAACACAGCCGGCGAAATACATATAAACGAGGCTTTTAGCCCTGAAAATGTGTCACCAAACACCCACACATAGCAATCAACTGGCACACACAATGCCGCAACAATGGCCACCAATGTCCCCATCCCTGAAAGCCAAATATAACGTGAGAGCATGCGCCCCACTTTCAGATCATCCAACACGCCCGTTATAACCCTTGCATGCAAAATAGTACCAAACGAATTGCCAAATATCCAAATCGTGTCTGCCATCAACAAAGCATTGGCCAAAACACCCGCTTCCGCACCACCATACTCCGCAGCAACCCACCACAGCGGCAATCGATATAACAAGAACAACAATATATGTCCAACCTGAGACAGCACACCACTTTCGAACATTTCACGTGGGGGATTCCACAAAGGCCGCCAGTTCAACCTACCCACACGCCTCCATATTTTCCACATCGAATACACCCATGCGATACCCGATGCATACACCAACACCCACAGAATGGCCAGCTCATTGAATCCATGAACATAATTGAATGTTTGTCCATCAGGTATTACATCCCCAGTCCCAACCAACTCACTTGCAAAATGCCTAGGGAAAATAAAGCCATACATCGCCTCAAAACACAACGCCAAACCCAGCAACTTCAAAATCTCAATCAACAATTGCAATTGATTTCTTTGATGGACCAACCCTTTTGCTTGTAAATAATTGTATTGAATGCCCAAACCACCAAGGAAAAAGCCCTGCATAAAGAGCAAATTCAACGCAATCACCTTTGGGTGATCCAAGTTCAAAGGCAAAACACCCTGATTGGGTACCACCCATAAAAACCAACCAACAACATACCCCAATAGCAGCACCGCAAACAAAAAAACATGGGCCGATGGGGCAATTCTTCTCACAGAAAATTTCGCAAATAAATTGGCCAATGCACCACCCGCAATCAATTCGCTCACCATCAAAGTGAGTTGCAAATACAACAACATCACCGACAGATTCCCCCTACCAAAAGCCCCCATCCCCCGAGAATATATCACAACCACCAAAGCTGCACAAAACGCCTTGGCCAATTGCCACCCGAAGGTCTTTAATGGCCCGCCATCCGCATATTTATTTGCCATCGTTCACAACACCCATTTGAAAATTAAACACCTCCAAAAAACACCCAACAGCAGCCCATCGGAACAACTGATCCAGCAGCTTCACATCGCTGCCATTGAATACCCGCGTTTTTGAACCATTTTTCGGCACACCAAAACCACTCATTGCCGCAGCTCGGTTCAGTGCATGCTGTCGTCTTTTTCGCGATACCAGGCCATCCAATTTAGCACTCATCACCCACATCTTCCATTCTGAAATCCCCTTCAAGGTCATCTCCGACTTCGGCACCGTAAACCCTTTTTTATCTACCCGCCACAAAACCTTCTTCGGAACCAATCCCACATCCATCGCCTTGCGCAAATATCCCTTGGAATACCCATCCACCAACTTCGAACTCAACGAGCCAGTCAAATCCCACGTATCATCGCCCCATGCGTTCAACCAAGCATCCGCCATCCGATAATCATCGGCAAATGGATTCCTTGATTCAATCCCACAGGCCATCCCATTCCTATCCTCAAAACGCAACAATTGCGTGAGCCTTTCGCCGTAATAATCTTGTCGCATCAGCACATCCACACATGTCTCAAACTGGCGGCCAACCCAACTACCCAAAACCGCTTTAAACCACTGTTTGCCCGCCGATATAAAACCCACAGGCCACTTCTTCCTTACAGGCCAAAGCGTATTCCTCTCATTCCAAAATGCTGCCTTGTAGTAATGAGGGTAACCACCAAACAATTCATCCGCCCCCTGACCGTTAAACAAAACAGTTACACCCGCCGCTTTCACCGCTTCGCACAAAGCAAAATGGGCCAAATTATTCCACGCCACCGGGATACGATGCGTTGCCTTGATATACCTTACTAAATATTGCCCATCCAAATCCCGAACATCCACCTTATGCCAAATTCCACCCACATGCTCAACCACCGCCTTCTGATACTCACTTTCATCGCCGTCCATACCCGGCGCAACCACAGAGAACACATGCAAATGCGCCTCTTTCCCCATGATTTCCCTCGCCATACCCACCAAAGCCGCACTATCAATTCCACCACTCACCGCAAATCCAATGGGCACATCACTGCGAAGTCGTTTCTTCATGCCCGATAACAACTGCGACCGCAACAATTCGATATGATTCTTGGGCTCCTCTTTCAACCCCAACTGTTGCTGCCAGCCCAACCCATCATCCAATTCCAAATACTCGCCGTTGTGCCATGGCTTGATCTCCACACGACCCCAATCCGAAATGGGATTCAACTTCGAATCCAAACTCAAACATGAATAGGTAAGATAACAACCCATTTCCAACTCCAGAATTCCGTTGAATAACATGTTTCTGTCCGACATCCCCTCCTCCAAATGCGATTTCAACGCACGCTCACTCAACACAACCTCTATTCCCTGCGATGCCAAAACTTGCATCAACGCAAAATCTTCACTGCCAAAGAAGAGCGATTTGATGATATTTTCAGAGTGATCGCCATCCTGATCCAAATAATAATACAGAGGTTTTACCCCCGTTTTATCCCTGGCCAAGGTTAACTCCTTCAACTCCGTATCCCAAATGGCAAAAGCGAAAAATCCGTCTAACAAAGCAATGCAATCAACCCCTTTCAAACACCACAACTGCAAAAGCACTTCAGTATCCGTACCCGTATTGGTTGTCAATCCGTAAGCTGATGCCAGCTCCAAAAAATTATAAATCTCTCCGTTGAAAGAGATCCAATATCTACCATCCGCACTTCGCATGGGCTGCTTTCCTTCATCGCCCAAACCCAAAATCGATAGCCTTCTGTGCACAACCATAGCGATGGCATCTTCGTCGCCGCCAAATACCTCCACCCCAAAACCATCGGGCCCTCGATGTTTCATGGCATCCGCCATAAACTCTCCGGCTGCGCGCATACTTGCCGCCGAAACTCCCTGAAATTCAATCCATCCGCCTATGCCACACATATCTACATCAAATTTCTATAGCTTTCGTTCAAAATCCCCCCAACTGCATCAAAACCAAATATCCGTTGAGCAGCCGCTGCGATTTTTCCTCTATCCCATGTCACTGAATCGCCCATGGCCTTTTCCATCGCCATAACCAACCCCTTCTCATCCCCAGAATCAACCATCAACCCATTGTCGTTATTCAGCATTTCCGGAATGCCCGCTACAGCACTTGAAATGACCGGCAACCCGCAACACAACGCCTCCGAAATCACGCAAGGTGCATTTTCCATCGCCGAAAACAACACCAATGCATCGGCATTTTGCATTTCTACAGCCACCGACTCAGAATTCAAATTCCCCAAAAATCGAACGCTCGGATTCACCACGTGCAACAAACCCAGAGCCACGGCCACCGTTCTTGCCTCACTCAAAAATCGCTCACTACCACCACCCACAATGCGCAATTCCAAGGCATCACCAGGAAACCGCAACTTTAACTGGGCGAAAGCACGCACAATGCCCGCCACGTTTTTCCTTGGCTCCAAAGACGACACATGCAAAAATGTAAACCCATCAGCCGGCTTCGAACCTTCCAAACCCGAAATCCTTCGGAAAATCTTCGTATCAACCACATTGGGAAACAACACGAATGGCTTAGCCCCTCCCAAATAACGCTGCATCTGAGCGTGTGAATGCAAACTAACCGGCGCTGCTACATCCACCCTACTCCACATTTTAATCATATCACCGCGAAACACCGCATTCCGTTTGCCGAATCCATCAAAAACCACATCGTTAAATATGGCCCAATGCTCTGTATACCACAAAGGCAATCGCTTACCAAACACGTTTAAACAATGATCCAGAAACCCTGGCACCACTCGCATGACCTTGTCGGCCGCATGCACATGCACACCCAACGGCAACCCATTCTCCTTCACCCAACATCGCAAAACCCGCGCAACCCGCCATTTATAATATTGGTAACTCACCCAACGACCCAACAGACCAGCGCCAAACTGCGGCACTGGACTCCACAACAACTCCGCGCCCTCCACCAAATCGCCCTTCGGCATGGGCTTTTCAACCGCTTTTCCAAACTTCAACATCCTCCAAAACGAATACACCGGAAAATGTGCCAATACCAAACCCAACGATTGATCTATATTTACTTGCGAATGAACAAATGCGTTGGCATGCCGTACAATAAAATTGCCCGCATCCGGATGCGTTGAACTGGGATACCACCCCGTTAACCACAATACCGATTTGTTATTACGCATGTAACAAAAGTACATACCCCACGGCGTGACATCAAATTATTGGCAATTTTTACAAACCTTCTTCTGAAAATTGAAAAATATTCAAAAAAATATTATCTTTGCAGTCCAATTAAATGGCGGTTATAGCTCAGGTGGTTAGAGCACTAGCTTGTGGCGCTAGGGGTCGCCGGTTCGAGTCCGGTTAGTCGCCCACTTTAAAACAAAAAAGCAGCGAATTCGCTGCTTTTTTGTTTATCTACGAGATCAACCTCCGAAAAAGTCACCTCAATTCCTTCATTATCAATTACCCACCGATGTATTTCAACAACTCGGCGCGCGTAGAAGCATCCATAAACTTACCATGAAAACTGCTGGTAATTGTGCTGCTACTGCAGTCTTTAATACCCCTACTCGCCACACACATGTGCTTGGCATCCACAATCACAGCCACATCCTCCGTGCCCAACACCTTCTTCAATTCCTGAGCAATCTGAACAGTCATTCTCTCCTGAACCTGAGGCCTGCGAGCAAAATAATCAACTATCCGGTTCAATTTACTCAAACCAATCACCTGCCCCCCAGAAATGTATGCCACATGGGCAAAACCGTAAATCGGCACAAAATGATGCTCACAAGTACTGTGAAATTGAATGTTCTTTTCCACCAACATCTCCGAATACTTATAACTGTTTTCAAACATCGTTGGCTCTGGACGATTCTTGGGATCCAAACCTTTAAAGTGCTCGTTCACATACATCTTCGCAACACGCAAAGGCGTACCGGCCAAACTCTCATCGGTTAAATCCAACCCCAACACGTGCATGATTTCCTTAAAATGCTTGGCAATCAATTCAATCTTCAAGGCATCGTCCATTTCAAAAGCATCCTCACGCAAAGGAGTCTCTTGCTTAACCGAAATGTGCGAATCGCCCATCTCTTCCCACTGCTTCAGCAGCTCATTTGCTAAATTTTTATCCATTGAACTCTACAAAATTACGGGGTGTCTCGTACAATCTTACACTCAAATTCATTTCCATCGGTACCCGCGCCCTCAACTTTTGCCAAATCACCCATACGATGTTCTCCGCCGTGGGGTTTAAGTCGCGAAACTCCTCAGTATCCAAATTCAAGTTTTTGTGATCAAATCGCTCAATCACTTCTTCGTCGATGTACTGCTTAATTAACTTCATATCAATCAAATACCCAGTCACAGAATCTACCTCCCCCTCAACCTTCACCTCCAAATCGTAGTTGTGACCATGGTAATGCGCGTTGTTGCACAATCCAAAAAATGACCTGTTTTGCTCATCGGTCCAACTGGGCACATGCAATCGATGCGCTGCGTTGAAATGGGCTGTGCGATATACTGAAACTCTGTGCGACATATTATTTGATAGAAATCGTACTAATAAAACCAAACAAATCCCAAATGGTTTGTTCTTTTACAAAACTATGATGCAATTCACATTTGTCACCCCCGTAAACGCCCATATCGATGAGGTGGCTAAAAAATTCAACAAAGAATTGCTCCTCAAGCTCAACCCGCCCTTTATCGCCATGGAATTGATTCGCTACGATGGCCAGCGCGCAGGCGATCAACTCTCCTTCAAAATTGGCATCGGCCCCATCAAACAACAATGGAATGGGATCATCACCGCACATCGATACACAGAAAAACATTGGCTGTTTCGCGACGAAGGACTGCAACTGCCTCACCCCCTCAAAACCTGGAAACATACCCACGCCCTCAAAAGCATGAGCAATCACCAAACGCTGATCATAGACCGTTTAAAATTCGAAGGCAAAAACCCCTTTTTCACACTCCTCATGTGCCTACCATTCATCGCGATGTTTTGGATGAGAAAGCCCCTCTACAAAAAACACCTCGGCAATCACTCATCCTTGTGATGACCCCGATAAAGGCCATCCATCACCACCACGTGCGGCAGCGTGACCAAAGACAATAGCACAAAGGCAAATCCCAGATTCGATGCCAAATCAAATCGCAACAAAAAAGCCATCCCCACCAAAGCCATCAAACCAAATGGCACGAAACCCATGAGCGTTTTTCTTCTATTTTGCTTGTATGTTTCGCTCACATAATCCAATTGATATTGCATCGATTGCAATGCATGCCAAAAGCAAAAAACCACAACAAACCCCAACAATAGCGGCGTAATCCAATACCAAACCGTTACCAACACCCACTGCATCAAATAGTAAAACCACCCTTGGCGATGCTTGCCAAACAACACCAACCCATACACCAACCCAAACCCCACTGAAACCAAGGCAAGTCCCCACGCGTCCAAAGTCCCACCGACCGAAACCGATAGTGCCTGACCACCCAGCATGTCAGCAAAAATGCCAAACACTTCGGCACTGTGCCTCAAAACCGGAAACACCACCAACCAACCGCCCCAAAGCAAGGAATCCAACGATACAATCCGATGGCTATTGAAATTCGACTGCCCAAAATGATGAATCGATATCAACAAAAACACCAGCAGCGATAGACCGGGCCAAACATACCATAAACACAAATACAGCAGCATCACCCCCATATACATCACCAAAAACCTCACACTACCGGCGGTATTTTTTTCTTTTCGATAGAAAAAGTCGTTGCCACCGTGAGGTATACCCAGAAATACCAAGCCCAACAAACTCAGCACCCCTTGCAAAACAGGAAATTGAAGCAGAACCGGCACCAACAGTATAAATATCAGCTGCAACAACATCTGCCATCGAAACAAACGCGAACCCGTATAATTCATCATCCCCGAACCCATTTCGCAAAGAGTGTTCTCAGAAAAAGTCGCTTCGGCAACCACATAAATATCATAATTTCTTGCAAGATATTGGTTTCCTCATTCAGAAAACGCAACACCATCGAGGCCTTTTTGTGATGGAACAATTGATCAAATATCTGTTTCCCCCTATGTGGATGTTTTTGCAAAATCCGCAAAAGCAAATCGTCATAGAACCGAAATCGCCCCAATCGATACATCGTTGGAATCCCAGACTTCTGCTTCAAGGCTTGAGCAATGGCTTTCCCATGTTGCATCATCCGCAGAAACCCATATCCCGTGGTGGGCTTCAAAGCACCCGCAGCAACGCCCAAAGGCACAACCCTAGAGTCCGATGCATGAAATCGCATTGAACGATCAAACTTTACACTCATCGGAATGGCATTGAACTCCAAATCCAACACAGAAACATCCCAACCCCGCTGGGCACAAATCTCTTTGAGCATCTGCTCACCCTCTGCCAACGTCAACGTCTCTTTGTCAAATTGCGTCACCTCAATCAATGCCTCCGTTTCGCTAAAAGGCAGCACATACAAAAAACGTGTTTTACCCTTTTGTTCAATCCCAAAATCCATCAATGTGCAGGCGCGAGGATCGAAAAAAGGCTTTCCCAAATCACTCTTCACCCGCCAACCCACAAAAGACTGCCAAAGGTCAATCTCAGCCCCTGCCGCTGGATCAAACCCACT
>JACCED012000094.1_pt1 | contig 25362 bp, 29 predicted proteins | sample 7455021 | NCBI WGS metagenome assembly JACCED01 (sample SAMN15323456, study PRJNA562643) | freshwater metagenome | isolation source: river surface water | place: USA:Blue River Watershed | collected 2017-08-19
CAAGATTGCGTTGGTCTGGTTGAAGACGTGTTGGTAGGCGCCTTCGTGCGCCAGGTCGAGCACCTGCTGGGTGCGGAACTCTGGGGGTACGCGCCCGCCTGCCTGCAGAATCCAGTCTGGGTGCTCGCGATAAAGGTCGCTGTCTTGGTTGACCATCTCGCCTTCGAACCAAAGACCAAACTCCAGGCCGACCGACTTAACCTTGTCGACCAATTTGCCCAGGCCTTCTGGCCAAACATCCTTGCTAACCACCCAGTCGCCAAGACCCGCGCGGTCGTGGCGTCGAGCGCCGAACCAACCGTCGTCAAGCACGAAACGCTCAACACCGATTTCGGCAGCGGCGTCTGCAAGGGCAGCCAACTTGTCATAGTCGTGGTCAAAATAGACGGCCTCCCAAACATTCAAAGTCACCGGGCGAGGGCGAACATTGGTTGGGTGGGTAGGGCGTGCGCGCAACATGCTGTGCAGGCGGTGGCTTGCGCCATCAATGCCGTCGTTGGCATAAACCGCAACCACGGTCGGTGCCTGGTATGACTCGTTGCTGGCCAGAACCATCTCGTCTGGCAAAAGCAGTTCGCCGGCACCGAGGCTGGTGCGACCAATCGCGGTGCGCTCAACTACGTGACGGTTGTTTCCCGACCAAGCCAGGCTTAGACCCCAGGCCTCGCCATGCTCAAAAGTGGTTCCCTCGGCGAGCGCAAACTGAATCAAGGTGTAGTCGTGACCGGTGCGGCCCTCGCGGCCCTCGCGAACCCAGTTGCCGACTCGAATCGCCTGGCGCTGTGGCTGACGCTCGCGCATCCAACGACCGTGAAAATCGAGAATGTCCTTGGTGTAGTCGGGCACCGGCAAATAGCTGGTGAGCGACTCAACGGTGAATTCGCTTAGCCCCAGGTTGGTCACCTTTTGGCTCAGCTTCAGCACGCCCTGCTCGGTCAGTTCAAATCTCGCTTCGACCTCGAGTTCAGCTTCGGCGTCGATCGACACGTATGTGACCGTGTTGCCATCGAGTTGGCTGCTTCGAACGGTGAAGTGGTGGCTCCAGTCGCGACCTGGCCTCGAACCCTTGATGGTCGGTTCACCAATAAATCCGCGTGAGTTCTCGCGCCAGATTCCGATCGTCTGCGGTTCGTCAAAGTCACAGTGCGGGGTCGGCTCAATTTGGGTCTGCACCAGCGCTTCGGCATCAAAGCCCGGCTTGATTGCACGTCCCCAGTGCAAGACTGCCGGGGTGCCCGAAGTTGTGTCGATGATTACAGAGACACCGGCGTTAGTTAGGTGAGTGAGATTGCTCATTGAGACCTACCTGATCAGAAATTCAGAAGTTCTCAGTTTATTGCCGAAACAGCTCGGCTGAAAGCGCTTACTGCTGGCGGTCTACTACGGCCTGAGCAAATGTCGCCAAGGCGTTCTTGACAGGGCCATCTGGCAAAACTTGTACGTCGGCAACTGCTTCGTCAGCCCAGCGCTTTGCCTCTTGGTATGCCTCCTCGGCAACCGGGTGATTGCGCAGGCGAACCAGGGCTTCGTGAAGTTTGGCGTCTTCTTCGAGGCCGCCATCGATAAGTTCTAGCAGGTCGATTGCACCCTGGTCGCCAGTTGCCGCAGCCTTGCGAAGCAAAAGCACCGGCAGGGTTGGCACGCCAGCGCGAAGGTCGGTGCCCGGAGTCTTGCCAGACGGGCCGGCCTCGGAAATGTCGATCACGTCATCAATTAGCTGAAAAGCCACACCGATTTTCTCGCCATACAAGCGCATCGGCTCTTCAAATTCGGCAGGTGCACCACTCAAAATGATGCCAAGTCGTGCCGAGGCCGAAATGAGCGAACCGGTTTTGTCGGCCATCACCTGAATGTAGTGAGCAATCGGGTCTTCGCCATCGGTCGGGCCGATTGTTTCGTGAAGCTGTCCGAGGCAGAGGCGCTCAAAGGTCTCGGCCTGAAGTTCGAGCGAGGCCTGGCCAAGGTGTGCGCCAACCTGTGATGCGCGAGCGAACAGCAAGTCACCGGTAAGAATGGCCACCGAGTTACCCCAGACCATCTGAGCCGTTGGCACACCGCGACGAGTTGGCGCTTCGTCCATAACGTCATCGTGATACAAAGTTGCCAAGTGAGTTAGCTCGACAACCACCGAGGCGTCGATCACCTGTTGCTTGGTTGGGTCGCCAAGTTGGGCCGCCAATAGAACCAGCGTTGGGCGCACGCGCTTGCCACCGGCATCAACCAGGTGACGCGATGAAGCATGGATGATCTTTTCGGCGTGACTGGTCGACTCTTTGAGCTTGGTCTCGATGATTTCGAGACCGGTCTCAAGTGACTTGAGCAGCGTGCGGTCAGCAACTTTTCGAAGCTGCTTTGGCAGCGAAATCGGGCTCACTTTGCGGTCTTCTTTGCTGCCGGCTTAGCGGCAGGCTTGGTCGCCGGCTTAGCAGCGGCTTTCTTTGCAACCGGCTTGGCCGCAGGCTTTGCCGCAACTTTTAGGCCGCGATGCACCGCAACAACGCCGAAGGTTAGGTTGCGAAACTGAACATCCTTGTAGCCGGCCTTGGTGATTTTTTGGCCGAGTTCATATTGATCTGGCCAAGCCAAAATCGACTCGGATAGGTAGCCGTAGGCCTCGGGGGTTTTGCTGCCGATAGAAGACAGGGTTGGCAGGATGCGCTTTAGGTAGAAGTTGTAAAGCGGGCGAAGCACCGAATTGGAAACCTTTGAGAATTCGCAGATCACGATTCGGCCGCCCGGCTTGGTTACGCGGTGCATTTCAGAAAGCGCCTTGGTCACATCAACCACGTTGCGCAGACCGAACGAAATTGTGACGGCATCGAACTCGTTGTCTTTGAAAGGCAACTTGGTTGCGTCGGCAAAGACAAATTCGATCTCGGGGTGGCGCTTGCGACCAACTGCAAGCATGCCCTCTGAAAAGTCGCCGGCTATGACCTTGACGCCGGGTTTAGCAAAGGCAACCGAAGATGCGCCGGTTCCGGCAGCTAGATCAAGAATTTTTTGACCACTCTGCGGGTCAACTGCATCGCGAACAATGCCGCGCCAGCGGCGGTCTTGACCAAACGACAACAGCGTGTTGGTTAGGTCGTAGGTTGCGGCCACATCGTCAAACATGGCGGCAACCTCAGCTGGCTTTTTAGCCAAATCAGCTTTGCTCACGCCTCAAGTCTACTTGCGACGAATTGCCCTGGTTCCGGCTATCGCCCCAAGCGAAACTGCACCAACGCCCATGGCGATTAGGCCAACTGTTGCGCTCTCGATAAAGATGTCGGCCGGGGTTTTGCTGCCGGCCTGCGAGGTGCCGATTTCGACCGGCAGATTCTGCTCTGGGTCGAAAGAAGTTAGGGTCTCGTTGACCAATTGACCCGCATTTGAGCCAACAACCTGACCAACCGAACCACCGCTCGGAGTAGTTAGAACAAATCCTCGACCTAGTGATGCGCCTTCGATATTCATCGATTCGCCATTAGGCGCAATTGAATTTTGACCCGATGTGGTGCCAAGGCCGGTTGGCGGAGCAACCACCGCGTGCTCTTCACCCTCTTTTTCGGGGCGAATCACAAGTGGCGGAACAATCAGGTGACCGTCTTTGCCGTAGCGCTCTTCGAGGTCTTTGTGTTTGCGATCGGTCTCGTCGTGCTCGCGTTTGCGCGGCTCAATCACCGAGGTGTCGCGGTCGTCATCATCTTCGTCATCGGCAAATGCGGTAGCCGGCACGAAAAACACACCAAAAAGCACCAAGCCGGATGCAGCCAGTGCGGTCAATGGTGACTTGCGCATCGGGCACCTCTTTCGCGGGCTTAGGATTTTTTTGGGTCACTTTCAAGGTTATCTATTGCATGGGTGCCACCCAAAGGCATTTTCAAGGTTCACAGCGAACGCTCAGTAAGCGAAAGATGAGGCAAAACATGGTTTTTAGCCTCAGCACAATCGAATTAAATGCTGGCGCCGATTTTGACCTTTTGACACATCTGCCAGAGAACCCCACTTCTTTCATCAGAGGCGGCCAGGGCATTGTTGGCTGGGGTGAAGCCCTTCGACTCACCGCTACCGGCCAAGACCGCATCGGTTCGTTGGCAAAGCAGTGGCGTGAGCTAGTTGGCACCTTTGAAATCAAGGATGAACTGCAGCTGCCCGGCACCGGACTGGTAGCTTTCGGCAGCATTGCCTTTGCCGACGAAAGTTCGGCCGAAAGCGTTTTGGTTGTGCCAAAAGTCATTCTTGGCACCCGGGATGGACGAACCTGGCTGACCAAGGTTGATGATGCTTCGGCCAACGGAGAGGCGACTCCTGACTTTTGGTCTACTGGCGCCAGCTATGAACGCAATCCTTCGGTCGAATTCAGAATCGGCGATCACACCCCACAGGAATTCAAAACCGCGGTTAGCGATGCCGTCGAAAACATCCGTGCCGGAAAGCTCGAAAAGGTCGTTTTGGCGCGCGACCTGGTAGCCGAACTCGCACCCTATTTTGACCTTCGCCCGGTTCTTGAGCGACTTGCCAAAAAATACCCGACCTGCTGGGTCTATTCGGTGGATGGCATGTTTGGTGCCTCGCCAGAGTTGCTGGTTAGGGTTTCGCACGGACAGGTTTCGGCTCGCGTTCTTGCCGGCACCGCCGGACGCGGAACCGACCCGGGTGTTGACGCAGCGATCGCAACCGCCTTGGCCGCATCTGCAAAGAACACCTTTGAGCATGCCTTTGCCGTTGACTCTCTGGTGAATGCGCTTGCGCCCTTCTGCAGTCAGGTCGACGCCGACCCCAAGCCGTTCAGCCTTGCGCTGCCAAACCTTTGGCACCTAGCCAGCGATGTTCACGGGGTTCTGCTCGAGAGCGCATCCGTGCTTGATTTGGCCGCCGCCCTGCACCCAACCGCCGCAGTTGCCGGCACACCTAGGCTCGAAGCCCAAAAGCTTTTGGCCGAGCTTGAAGACTTTGACCGCGGCCGCTATGCCGGGCCGGTTGGATGGATTGGCGCCGATGGCGATGGCGAGTGGGCAATCGCTCTTCGCGGTGCGCAAATTGCGGGCCGAAGCGTTCGCGCCTTTGCCGGTTGCGGAATCGTCGAGGGTTCTGAGCCAGATGCCGAGCTTGCCGAGACCGAGCTCAAGTTCGCGCCAATGCGCGAAGCACTGAGTTGATTTAGTCGAGTCGAACGTCGATCAGAATTCGACCGGCCGTAGAAAGAGCTGCGGCTAGTTCGGCCGGGGTTTCGACCCGAAGATACTGCCAACCGTAAGCCTCGGCAAGATGCCAAATATCGACGTTTTGAGGCGTCCTAAATAGTCGATCGAAGCTCTTCGAATCTAGGCTCTGGGCCATTTCGAGACCTGCAAAAATCGAGCCACCGCCGTCGTTTCCAACGATGACTTGAACGTTTCGAGCAGGTTCGGTCGGGTCGGTGGCAAGCGACGAGGCATCGTGCAAAAGCGTTAGGTCACCCATTAGCGCTCGGGTGGTGCCTGTCTGCAAAAGCGCGATGCCGGTGGCGGTCGCAACCGTGCCATCGATGCCAGCCAAACCGCGGTTTGAATAAACCCGAATCGCCTTTGCCGGCGCCCAAACATCGGCCTCGCGAATGAGTCTTGAAGCTCCAAGAATCAGGTCGTCTTCGGGTTCGGTGGCAGCCCAAACTGCCTCGACCAAACTGCGACGGTCGAGCTTGTTTGCGCCCGCATGGGTGAGCGCCTGGTCGGCTTTTCGCCATGCCTCGAGCCACTCAAAATCGACCTCGTCATCGACGGTGATTTCGTCGACAATCGCGGTTGCGCGCTGGGAAACATCGAAGAACCCCATCACACGACTGCGAATGACCACAACCTCGACCTCGGGTTTGAACAAGAGCTTGATAACCGCACGGCCAAGAGTTGGTTTGCCGAAAACGATAACTCGACCAATTTGACCAGCAAGCTCTGGCTGCTGTTCAAGAATCTTTCGATAACCCAAAATGGCATTTGCGCCAACGCGCGAACCCGAAGATGGCTCAGCCAACAAGGGCCAACCAAAGGCCTCGGCCAACTCGACGGCATCGCCACCGGCTCCGGCACCTGCCACAACCACCGTTGGCACAGCCGCGGTAAGCACTGCGAACTCTGGGTGCGGTTCAAAAATCTCAGGTAGAGCGACGGCCGGGTCAAGACTTGCCGCATTCGGTTCAATCGCTGAAAGCGGCTCTCTGAAAGCCAAATTCAGCTGCACCGGCCCAGGCTGTTCGCCGTCGTAACCCATGCAAACGCCAATGGCATCGGTGGCCAACTTAGTGGCCTCGGCAACCTCGGTCGGTCGACCACTCGGCGCCTGAACATCAAACACCTCGCGCACGGCATCAAAGAAAATGCCGATCTGGTTGGTGGTTTGGTTGGCGCCAACCCCGCGCAGTTCATCGGGGCGGTCGGCAGTTAAAAGAATTAGTGGCACACCCGAGTGGTGGGCTTCGAGCACGGCCGGGTGCAGGTTTGCAACGGCGGTGCCCGAGGTTGTGATGATCACGGATGGCTCACCACTGGCAAGAGCGACACCAAGGGCGTTGAACGCCAGACTTCGCTCATCTAGTCGAACGTGAAGATTGATTTTGCCTGCATCGGCCAGTTGACCGGCGGCAATCGCAAGAGCCTGCGAACGAGCGCCCGGTGCTAAAAAGAAGTTGCGCACTCCCGCTTTGGCAAGGCTGGCGAGAAGAGTCGCCGCGTAAACCTGCGCTGGCGAACTATTGCTCATCGCCCGGTTCTTCTGGCTTTTGCTCGCGCTTCTTTTTCTCTTCTTCTTCGGCTAGGCGCTTTGCCAGATCGCGCAAAAACTGGGGGTCATCATCTGGGGCTGTGGTCTTAATCTTGGCCCTGCGGTTGCGTTCGATCAGGGCACTGATGCCATAGACCAGGCCAAAAATCACGGCAATGCCGATGACTACCCAAACGAAGATCAAAAGACGCATAGGTTAACTCTAACCAGCCACAAACTTAGACTTATTCCATGAAGAATCCGTGGGTTAAATACATCGTCATTCGAGTCGGGCTTTTTGTTGGCCTGCTTGCCATCATGTTGGCACTGCAATTCGACCCATTCTTTGCGGCACTAATTTCGGCGGTCGTTTCGCTGGCCATCTCGCTGCTCTTTTTTGAGAAGCACCGCTCTGCCGTTTCAGAAGACATCTATCGACGCATGCAAAAGCGCAACGATAAAGACACAGATGTTGAAGATGCTGCAGATGAGGCAGCCACGGGCGACGCCAAAGACGCTTAGTTTCGCGGCTTGCTAGCCGAGCACAAAAACGACGGTTGCAAAACCCCAGCCCAACAACAGGCCATATGAAAGAGCCGCGAAGCTGGTGAGCTTTAGCGCCAGGATGAGCTCTTTGGGCTGCTTAGCGGTTGCGACAATCAGGGTTGCCGGAATCACAAAAAACAACGCCAACCAGGCGAAGAAAGTTGCCGGAAAGATCATCGGCAACGGAGCCAAAATCGCGAACGGCGCCCAAAGCATCACAAAATAGACGGCCTTGGCCCAGCGCTTGCCGAGCTTAACCGCGAGGGTGCGCTTGCCAACGTGCTTGTCGAGGTCAAGATCACGGATGTTGTTGACCATCAAAACTGCGGCGGCAAAAAGGCCGGAGGCAATTCCACCGAGCATGGCGAAATCGCTGTAGCGACCGATCTGAATGAAGGCCGTGCCATAAACGGCAACCGGGCCAAAGAAAATGAAGACCGCGACTTCGCCCAAACCGGCGTAGCCGTATGGGTTCTTGCCGCCGGTGTAAAACCAGGCCGCCACGATTGCCAATGCGCCAACCGCCAAGAACCACCAGTGCTGGGTGAGAAGCACAATCACCAAGCCGGCGATTGCCGCCAGGCCAAAGAATGCGAACGCTGCGTATTTAACCGCGGCTGGTCGAACCGACTTTGAGCCGGTTAAACGAAGTGGCCCGACGCGCTTGGCATCGGTTCCGCGAATGCCATCCGAGTAGTCGTTCGCGTAGTTCACACCAATCTGCAAAAACAATGCGACCGACAGGGCAAGCAAGCTGAGGTTTAGGTTGAACAGCTGAAGTTCGGCAGCAACGCCTGCGCCGATGGCCACTGGCGCAATCGCCAACGGCAGAGTGCGCAATCTTGCACCTTCGACCCAAAGTTTTAGCGAGGCCTTTTTCTTAGATTTCTTGCTCAACGCTTCTCCTCAAATAACTTCTTTATTGCCTGCAAATCATTCTTGCCTGCCGAAAGCTTTGGCACGCCGTCAACTCGCAATATTCGCACCGGTTTGCCGGCCGGGCCGAGGTCGTTGGCCAACGCCAAAGCAACCGTGTCGGCGACCTCGGGGCTGCCCACATAAGCAATGCCAACTCGCTGCCCCCACTCGCTGTCGTCGATTGCAACCGCTGCGATGTCTGCGACACCAACAACCGATGCACCAAGCGCTTCAACTCGATCGAGCGAAACCTTGATTCCACCGGAGGTAATAACTCGGTCGATGCGGCCGTGAATGATCAACTTTCCGGCATCATCGATTTCACCGGCATCGTTGGTCACAAAATAACCGCGATCGTCGGTGGCAACATTTGCCAGGGTTGCTCCCCTGATTGCCACTCGGCCATCCGAGGCGATTCGAACCTCAACCTGAGCAAGCGGGTTGCCGTTGTAGACGCAACCGCCCGAAGTTTCGGTCATTCCGTAGGTGACCACGATGTTGGCACCGAGCGCATGGGCCCTTGCAACTAGCTCAGCTGGAACCGACTGACCACCGACCAAAATCGCATCAAACTTGGCCAACTGAACGCGAATAAAGTCATCGGCCTCGGCCGCATCAACCACGCGCTTTAGCTGCGCCGGCACCAACGACGTGTAGCGTCGATCGGCCTTCAGGTGCGAGGCCGACCGCGCGAATGCCTCTGCAGTGAAAGGCACCGAGGTGTTCATCATCACCGGTTGATTGCCGGCGAGCACCGAACGAATAAGAACATTCGCCCCGGCGATGAAATTGATCGGCAGAGCCAACAACCACTGCGAACTGGCTTCAATTGAGCCAAGGGCCAGAGCCGATGCGTTGGCCGAATTTAGCAGGGCCTCACGAGAAATTTCGATGCGCTTGGGGGTGCCGGTTGAACCAGAGCTCTCGACAATCAGAGCCACATCATCGGCTACCTCGTCTGGCAAACCGAAGGTCTCTGGCATCTTGCCGTTGACCTCGGGAGGGGTAATGAAAACCGCCAACTTGCCGTCGAGCACATCCGTGAATGCCAACAGGGCACCAAAGGTGTCGTTTGCTGCGATCAGCTTGAGCGGTTTAGTCACGTTAGTGAGCAATTAGAAGTGCCAAGGGTATGGCGACCAGTCGGGCTCGCGCTTTTGCAAGAACGAATCGCGCCCCTCGACCGCTTCGTCGGTGCCATAGGCAAGGCGGGTGGCCTCGCCGGCGAACAGCTGCTGCCCGGCAATGCCATCGTCAACCGCGTTGAAGGCAAACTTGAGCATGCGAATCGACTGGGGCGACTTGCGCAGAATTTCGGTGGCCCACTCGACGCCCACTTTTTCAAGATCGGCGTGTGCAACAACCTTGTTTACGACACCCATTTCATAGGCGCGCTGGGCATCGTATTCGGCACCCAAAAAAAAGATCTCGCGAGCAAACTTTTGACCGGTCTGGCGAGCAAGATAGGCGCTGCCATAACCGGCATCGAACGAGCCAACATCGGCGTCGGTCTGCTTAAAGCGAGCGTGCTCGGCACTTGCAATCGAAAGGTCGGCAACCACGTTTAGCGAGTGTCCACCGCCGGCAGCCCAACCCGGCACTAAGGCGATTACAACCTTTGGCATAAAGCGAATCAGGCGCTGAACCTCGAGAATGTGAAGGCGACCCGAGCGACCGGCATCGATGGTTTCAGCGGTTTCACCCTCGGCGTATTTGTAACCATCGCGACCGCGTACGCGCTGATCGCCGCCCGAGCTAAATGCCCAGCCGCCATCTTTGGCCGATGGCCCGTTTCCGGTTAGCAGCACGACGCCAACGCGAGAATCCATGCGAGCGTGATCAAGAGTCTGGTGAAGTTCGTCGACAGTCTTGGGTCTGAATGCGTTTCGCACCTCGGGGCGGTTGAACGCGATTCGCACAATGCCAAGCGTCATGTGCTTGTGGTAGGTCACATCTTCGAGCTCACCAAAGCCCGGAACCTCATGCCAGATGCTGGCATCAAAAATCTCAGAAACCTGATTGGTCATGTTTCAAGCCTAACTTGCTGGGTGCAACAGCGAAAAGCTGCGGTCGAGGCGGTCGATCCACCAGTCGATGCGGTGATCTTCGGCTTCGAATACGTCGAGCTTCATTGGGTCTACTTCGACTCTTCGAACATCGATGAACCCATCGACCGGCTTCAACGGCTCGCGCGTCACATCGCCGGCAAGCAGGGCTGCCGTTCCCAGGCCGCAGTCAAAATCGAGCTCGGGCAATGTGGCGGCAAGCTGGGCACCCATCGCCAAACCAACCGACGAATCGATTGCGCTGCTAACCACAACCGGCAATCCGGCCTCGGCCGAAATTTCAAGTGCCCGGGCAACTCCGCCAAGCGGTTGCGCCTTCAAAACAAGGATGTCGGCTGCGCCTGCGCGTGCTACCTCGAGCGGGTCGGTTGCTCGGCGAACAGACTCGTCGGCAGCGATCTTCACTGAGAAACCTGCGTCGGCGATCAAGCCGCGAAGCTTGGCCAGCTCTTCAATTGATTTGCAGGGCTGCTCGAGATATTCGAGCTCAATGCCCTGCCCCTTCAATGCCTTGATGAAGCTGAATGAAAGCTCAGGGCTCCAGCCGCCGTTGGCATCCAAGCGAATTTTGGCATCCGGGAAATTGTTTTTGACGGCCACGATTCGGTCGACGTCTTGGCCAGGGGTTTGACCCTTTTCGGCGACCTTGATTTTGACGGTTCTAAAGCTGCCAAACGGTGCGAGGGTAGCCAAAACCTGACTGGCATCAACAGCAGGAAGCGTGGCGTTCACGGCGATTCGATCGCGCAACTGAACCGGCTGGTCGCCAAAGGCATATTCGATTGCGCCGTTTAGCCAAACCGCGGCTTCTTCATCCGAGTATTCGAGAAATGGTGACCACTCGGCCCAACCGTTTGGCCCCTCGAACAGCATTACCTCACGGTCGACAACCCCGCGAAAGCGAGTGCGCAGGGGCAGCGACACCACTCTGGCCGACGAGAGCAGGTCGATTAGCGCCGGTCTATTTGAGGCCACTGTAAACGTGCAATCCCTTGAAGAATAGGTTCACGATTGTGAAGTTAAACAGAATCGCTACGAAGCCAACCAGCGCCAGCCAAGCCGAGCGCTTGCCCGTCCAGCCGCGGGTTGCATTTGCGTGCAAATAGCCGGCATAGATGGTCCAGATGATGAAAGTCCAGACCTCTTTGGTGTCCCAACCCCAGTAGCGGTGCCAGGCGCGTTCGGCCCAAATCGCGCCGGCGATAAGAGTGAAGCTCCACAAAATGAATCCGATGATGTTGAAGCGGTAGGCAAGGCGCTCCATCTTTTCTGGGGCAGGGAACAGAGCCAAGATGCGACGGAAGGTTGCGACCATCTTTAGCTTTGATTTTTCGACCCACTTTGCGGTCTTGAAAATGTAGGCGATCGCGAGTGCAGCACCGATGTTGAAGAATGCGGTTGCGAGCACCGCCACCAAAACGTGGATGACCAACCAGTAGCTCTGCAGTGCCGGCATGAGCGACTTTACGTTGACCCAAAATACGGTGTCGGCGGTGCCAAGAATCAACAGGTTGAAGCCCGCAACGAAGGTGGCAATGAGGCGAATGTCTTTTATGGTGAGTGCCAGCAAGAAAATCGTGACGACCACAAACGAGCCGGTGATCGAGAATTCATACATGTTTGCCCATGGCACACGCGATGCCGAGATGCCGCGCAAAATAACGCCGGCACCGTGGATGACCGCTGCGATGGCGAGCAAAATTATGCCAACGCGTTCTAGCTTTGAGGCGCTAGTGCGCACCTTCTTTTCGACGCTGGCGAGTTTGGAAAGATGAAATGCGAAGGTCAAAAAGGCAGCGGTGTAAACCAACATTGCCGCCTGGATTAGCAGACGAGAGATGCCCGCGAGCTCGGGATTTAGCGCGATCGAAGTCATGCTTTGCTTTCTGTCTTAGAGGTGCTTGGTTTGAGTTCGGATGCTAGTGATGCCACGACCCGGTCGAGAGTTGGGTCGTCACCTCGGGCCAATGCAGCTAGTTCAAAGCCGGTTTCGCTTAGCTTGACCCAAACTCGGCGGCGAGGCACAAGGAGCGAGGTTGTCACGCCAGCCAGAGCGAGCAGCGAGAAGACCAAAACCCATAGCCCACCGGGGTTGTAGCTGACATCGAGTGAAGCGAAGCGCTTGAGACCGTCGAAAGTCACGGTGCCCAGGTCGCCTGGCAGTTTGACGGTTTGACCAACCTCGAGCTTGAGGCCCTTAACGCCACTCTTGCCACCGGCAACTTGCTTCATCTTTGAGGTGTCGAGCGCATAAACGTTCTTTGGGGCGCCGCCATCGATGCCAAGGTCGCCCACATAAACGTTCATGGTCAACAGCGGGTCATAGGGGGCCGGGTAAAGCGAGGTGAGTGCACCGGTGTCGAGTTCGGCAACGGTCGGATAGAAAAACGCAATCAAGCCGAACTGCTTCTTGGCGTCGGGCACCTTGATCACACCGAGCGAGGTGTATTTGGCCGACTGCGGCAAGAACGGTGTTGCGCCCTGATAGGTGATGTTGCCCTCGGTGTCGCGAATCGTGAGCTGCGGTGCATACCCGTTGCCGGTTAGGTAAAGCTTTGAGCCAGGAAGCTCGAGTGGTTCATTAACTCGAATCACGGCGGTGCGGGCATCGGTTTCGCCCACCACGCGGCTTGTCACGAACGCACGAAAATCGAGCGGTGTGCCCAGGTTGCTCTGGTTCTGCAGGTCAAAATCGACCTCAAACTTGTCGAGCGAAACGCTGAATGGCACGAGCTTGTCTTCGCTGAAGAATGTTCCCGGCGAGAACGAGTCAAAGCCGGCCAGATTGTTTACGAATGATTCGCCCTCAACCAAAACACGCTGACCGCTGTAGCTCAGGCCTCCACCGACTCCCACCGCAACCAAAACGCCAATCAACGAAAGGTGAAAAACCAGGTTTCCGGTCTCGCGCAAATAGCCACGCTCGGCACTAACCGAAGCGGGTTTTCCATCTGCGCCCGACTGAATCTGAACCCGGTAGCCCTGCTTCTTGAGCAACGTGGCCGCCGACTCAATAATGGTTTCGCGCAGTTTTGCACTCGCGGTCACCTTTAGGTGAGCCGGCATCCTTGAAAGCAAACGTGGGGTTTCAACCGGCGCAGAGCGAAGCGCCTTGAAGTGCACCGCGGTGCGTGGCAGCACGCAACCGATCAGCGAAATGAAAAGCAGAATGTAGATCGCCGAGAACCAGGCCGAGGTGTAAACGTCGAACAGCTGAACGGCGTCAAGAATTGGTGCCAGCCCCGGGTTGTTATCGAAGTAGGCGGTAACACCGTTTGGGTCTGCCGAGCGTTGCGGGAAAACCGAGCCTGGAACTGCAGCGACTGCAAGTAGCAGGAGCAGTAGCAACGCGGTTTTCATCGAGGTGAGCTGACGCCAAATCCATCGCGACCAACCGGCCAGGCTTAGCTGCGGTGACTTGATTTCTTCGTTCGAGTCAAAATCTGATTTAGATGGCGAGCTTGAAATAACCAAACACCTCCAACTGAATCCACGCGGCAAAACCGTTCCAAATGCCAAGCACCAGCATCACACCGAGGGCAATCAAAAGAATTCCGCCGGCGATATTGAAGCCACGGATGTGCTTCTTGACGAAACCGACCGACTTGGTGGCCCAGCCAAATCCCGCGGCGATTGCAATGAACGGCAAGCCAATGCCAAGCGCATAAACGAAGGCCAGAATTGCGCCTCGGGCCGGTGAAGCAGCATCCGCGGCAAGGGTTAGAACAGCAGCCAGGGTTGGGCCAATGCAGGGTGTCCAGCCAAGGCCAAAGGCCACACCTAGAAGCGGCGCCCCAATCAGACCAAGCTTCGATGAAACATTCATCTTGATGGTCTTTTGCATGAACGAAAACTGCCCAATCAAAACGAAGCCGAGCAAAATCACGAATACGCCAAGCACGCGCTGCACCCAAGCCAGACCGCTGCCATAAACCACAGCACCGATGCCGCCAAAGAGCGCACCGAACGAGACAAACACGACCGAGAAGCCCAGCACGAAAAGAACCGCACCCAAGATCATGCGGCCACGTTGGTTAGACAAACCCGAGACGAAACCCAGGTAACCCGGCACGAGCGGCAGCACGCAGGGGCTGATGAACGAAACGATGCCGGCAAGCAAAGCCATCGGGATAGCCGCGAACAGCGAGCCGCCAAGAATGATTTCGCCCGGGTTCACGTTGTTACTCCTCGACCGCGGTTTTGATTAGTGTGCTCAAGATTGACTTGTCGATTCGACCAAGGATGCGTGCCGAGACCTGCCCGTTCTTGTCGACGACGAGTGTCGTCGGCACTGCCTGCGGGGTAACGATGCCGGTGAAAGCGAGAACTACCGAACCGGTTTTGGCATCGATGATCGAAGGCCAGGTAATGCCAAAGTTCTTGTCGAAAGCAATGGTTGTGGCTGCCGAATCGCGCACGTTCACACCGATGAATTGAACCTTCGGATATTGCTTTGCAAGTGCAACCAGATCTGGCGCTTCGGCTCGACATGGAGCACAACCGGCATACCAAAAGTTGACCACGTGAACCACGCCCTTGAGCTGGCTGCTGCTGATCGACTGACCACTCTCGGTCTCACCCTGCCAGACCGCCGCCTTGGCTCGGTTGCCCTTGGCGAATTCGGTGACGGTGCCATCGCCGGCGATGTAGTTTTTGTTGTCTCCAGCCTTGAACTGCTGGGCAAGCGGGTCGTTCGCGGCGCAGCCCGACAGCGTGCCAATCATTAAAGTTGCGAGCATAAAAACGACTAGGCCAAGAGCAATGTGCTTCTGGTACTTTCTAAATTTCAAACTGCACCTCGGTCGATAGCGTGCAGGCCTTTGCTCGGCTCACGGTAATCAACTTCAACAAATGTGTTTCCTCGACGCTCAAAGGTAGTGATGCTCGAAAGGCTGCAGCGGCGCTGCTTGGGGTTGTGTGGCAGTTTCTGGCCACCAAGTGAAAGGCTGGCCATCACAATTGGCAATTGGTGACTAACCAAAACAACATCACCATCAAAAGTGTTATTCCAAGCGTCGAACATGGCTGCCTGCATGCGCTGCGCGATTTCACGGTATGGCTCACCCCAGCTCGGCTTTTGCGGGTTGCGAAGGTGAAAAAGTTGCAGCGGTCGACGAAGTAAATAGCCCGCAGAAAGTTGCTTGCCCTCGAAAACATTGGTCGGCTCAATCAACCGCTCATCAATGCTTGGGTTGATGCCAAAAATCGCTTGAACGTGTTCGGCCGATTCGCGAGTGCGAAGCAACGGGCTCGAGATAATCGCGGTCACCCTGCGACCCTCGGCACGCAAATCTGCGGCTGCTGCCTCGGCCATTTTGTGACCCAAATCGCTCAACCTAAAGTGCGGCAAGCGGCCATACAAAACACCATCTGGGTTGTGCACTTCGCCATGGCGAATGAGGTGAATGCGATCGGCGGGCATGGGTCAAGTCTACCCTCCGCTAAACTTGTCGTTTAGAGCCCTCAGCCTTCTCTCAGGCTTGTTTGGGCAACAAAAGAAAGCAAGGATTCACATGCGTGATCGCTCCCTCATCTCTTCACTTCAAGCTCGTGAAGACGGCCCCGTTCTGCTTGGAGGATGGGTCGAAAAGCTTCGCGACCAGAAGCGCATTCAGTTCATCATCCTGCGCGATGAATCGGGCTCTGCGCAGGTAACTTATCCGCGCCCGGTGATCGACGAGCAGCCCGACGAGAACGACGCACTTGCTGCAAAGGTTTCAACCCTCACCAACGGTTCATTCGTTTGGATCAAGGGCCGTTTGGTTCATGACGAGCGCGTAAAGCTTGGCGGGCTAGAGATTCAGCTCGACGACGTTGAGATTGTGACCCTTGCCGACCCAGAGACCCCGATTGCCGACGACACTTCGATCGACAAGCGAATGGACTGGAGATTCCTAGACCTTCGCCGCCCAGAGATGAACTTGGTCTTCCACATCCAGACCACCATCGAAGCCACCTGGCGCAAGTACTGGGTCGAGAACGGCTTTGTTGAACTTCACACCCCGAAGCTGATGGCATCGGCATCTGAGTCAAACGCCGAGCTCTTCAAGCTCGAATACTTCGAAGGCCACGCTTACCTTGCGCAGTCTCCACAGTTCTACAAGCAGATGGCAATGATGTCTGGCCTTGGCCGCATCTTCGAAATCGGCCCGGTCTTCCGTGCCGACCCATCGTTCACCTCGCGTCACGCAACCGAGTTCGTCTCGGTCGACATGGAGGTCTCGTGGATCGACTCACACGAAGACATCATGGCTATTCAAGAAGAACTGATGCACCTCGCTATTGCAGCGGTGAAAGAAAAGCACGGCGCCGAAATCGAGAAACTTTTCGGCATCGAGGTAAAGGTTCCATCGATTCCTTTCCCACGCGTGACCCTTGCCGACGCAGTTGAAATCATCAAGGAGCGCGGTCACGTTGTTGAGCGCGGCGGCGACCTAGACCCTGAGGGAGAGCGTCAGATTGCCGCTTGGGCCGAAGAGACCCACGGTCACGAATTCGTTTTCGTCACCGACTACCCGGCAACCGTGCGCCCGTTCTATCACATGCGTCACGCCGACAACCCGGCGCTAACCAACAGCTACGACCTAATCTGGCGCGGCACCGAAATCACCACCGGCGCACAGCGTGAGCACCGCCTCGATGTCCTTATCGAGCAGGTTAAGCAGAAGGGCCTAGAGCCTGAGGGCCTTCAGACTTACCTTGATTTCTTCAAGTATGGAGCGCCTACTCACGGCGGTTTCGGCATGGGCTTGCTTCGCGTTTTGATGTTGCTTTTGCACCAGCCAAACATTCGCGAGGTTGGCTACTTGTTCCGCGGCCCGAACCGCCTCGAGCCGTAAATCAGTTTCAAAAGAAAACCCCGGCCAATTTGGTCGGGGTTTTCGCTTTATTGTGGCTAGCTCCAGTTCTCTAGCTTGAGATCCGGCACATTCTCGAAGTGCTTGGTGTTGTTGGTTATAAGAGTCAAGCCAAGGCTAAGTGCGTGGCCCGCGATGTATGTATCGGCTGGGCCGATCGGTACACCAGACGACTTGAGTCGCGCTTTTAGCCGCCCGGCCTCGAGTGCATCTGATTTTGTGAACGGAACTGTTTCAACGTCTTTTAGGAATTCGACAAGGATTTCTTCGAGCTGACGATTCTTTGTCGCAAACAATAGGGTGGCCAACTCTGAGTGGGTAATTGCGGAGATTCCCCACTGGCCCAAGGTATTGGATAGTCGCTTTCGAAGTTTCGGATTACCTTTGAGGAAGTAGCTCACCGTGTCCGTATCCAAGAGGTACCTCATTCGAAATGCCTTTCGAGCTCCTTGAGCGAATCACGCTCAGGCCATTCGGCTTCGTCTCTTTCGAGATTCCATTCGGAGTCGGAGATTGGTCCGTATTGGTCCAACAGTTCAAATAATCGCTTGAATTTCTGGGGCTGCTCTTTAAACAAACCCAACTCATCGCTCTCGTCGTCGATCTCTAAATACAAAATCGGTTTTGTCAGTTTTACGGATGCAGGAATGCGAACGGCATTGCTGCCACCATTTTTGAACACCTTTAGCTCAACTATCGTCTTCATCGCTCATCCTGTCTATATATCGGATATAGACATCTTTCATCAGGCCTTCAGGCTTGTCAAGGGAAATCGCGATCAAACTTTGAGATTCTTTTTGATTTTGTATTGCGGACTACTCTGTAATGTGTAATAGTGAATACATCGAAAGGAGCATCATGGACTCAACCCAATTGCTCAAAGGCGTTTTAGACGTTGCGGTACTTGCCGTCATCGAACACGAAGACGGATACGGCTACGACATCGTTCGCCGCCTAAAGCAGGCTGGACTCGAAGACGTCGGCGACGCTTCGGTTTATGGCACACTACGTCGACTGTTCACCGCTGGGGCTCTAAACAGCTACGTGGTGGCCTCAGAGGACGGCCCTCATCGCAAGTACTACGGCATAAATGACACCGGCAACCAGATGCTCGATGAGCAGCGCAAAAGCTGGCTCGCATTCAGCACCACAATGACCAGGCTTCTCGAACCCAATAAACGCAACACTTCACGCAATAACGGAGGAAACTAATGCAAACTCTGACCGACAAAAACTTTGATGCGTTCGCGAAGGCCGTTCGAGTAGAACTGTCTGATTTGCCAAAGCGGGAGATCCAAGAACTAACCGAAGGACTTGAGGCTGACTTAGCCGAACGATTCGCTGAGGAGGGGTCTGACTTTGAGCTTGGATCGGCAGCAGAATACGCCGCGGAGCTCCGAGAAGCTGCAGGAATCACGCCGAAGCCTGAAAAGCGCAAAGCATTCTCTTCACAGGCCTTTATCCGGAACGTAGAGAGCTCATTCCGAAGGACTGCGTTTGGAACTTCAATTTTGGACTTTGGAATTTCTGTCCGACCGGTTTGGTGGGTGCTTCGCGCAATTGTCGCCTGGGGCATATTCGCCGGAGTGTTCTACAGCTTCGCTGACGGGCTGCTTCTGCTGCCAGTGCTTGTGTTCCTGAGCGTGCAGTGGGGCCGCAAAAAGTGGTTCACGAACAAGTTCTTTAGTGCGTTACTTCTTCCGCTCAACCTCGTTGCAATTCTTGGCCTGATTCCTCTGCAGGAAATGGTTATTCGCAGCTTGAACAATTACGCGAACGCAGAAGAAATGATGCGCAATTGGCCAGGCTCAGATGGCCTTCGCCTAGATGGCGAACCGGTCACAGAACTCAAAGCTTTCGATTCCTCAGAACAAGAAATCAAAGACCTTACTTTCAAGGATCAGGCTGGCAATCCAATTGAACTTCCGGCTACTCAGGTCGCCTATTACCCAATGCCAGACATCATGGGCATGACCTTTGAAGAAGCCCACTTGGCACTAAACCAAGCAGGTATTCCAGCCGTTGACAATGAATACCTGAGTGGAGCAGATGACAAAAATGGAGTTGTGGTGAAGGTGTATCCGCCGACCCCCGGCGACCTAGTCACCAAATTCGACGTCGTGACAGTGACATTCGGCACGAGGTAACTATTTGTTGGCGCGCAGCTCGCGCTTTTTGAAGTCTAGAATCTGCCAGTCGGCGGCCTTGGCGTGAATGCGCAAGATCGCGTCAGGGTTTACGCATACTGGGTTGCCAACCGCTGAAAGCATTGGCAGGTCGTTGTGGCTGTCGCTGTAGGCGAATGATTTCTTGAGGCTGATGCGGCGCTCTTTGGCGAGCTGCTTTACGGCCTTGCGCTTGGCCTTGCCGTGCAGTGCATCGCCGACCAATTGGCCAGTCAAGATGCCTTCTTTGCGCTCGACGATGGTGCCAAGGCCGCCTGTCAGACCAAGGCGCTTCGCCATGACTTCGGCGATTTCTTGCGGGGTAGCTGTGACCAACCAAACCTCGCGGCCGGCTGCAATGTGTTCTTTGGCTAGCCTCACGGTTTCTGGCCAAAGCTTCGGGCAAATGTAGTCGTCATAGACGGTCTCGGTGAGGGCAGCCAACTCTTCGGCCTTGTGACCGGCGATCAGACCGAGAGCACGGTCTTTGATGCTGGTCAGCGTCTTAGCACTTTCACCGCGCCAGATGAATCTGAATTGGTGCCAGGCGAAGTTCCAAAAATCTTTGCGGCTAAAGAATTTGCGCTCAAAGGCAGCCTTGCCGAACAAGAAGCTGCTCGACCCGCGAATCAGAGTGTTGTCAACGTCAAAGAAAGCTGCTGCGATCTTTGGTTGCTTCTCTGGGGGTGTCGGCACCCTAGAAGTTTACTCGCGCGCAAGGTTTGAGGCTGGCGATTTGGCCACACCTGATTAGTCTTAAAGCGTGAACATCGAACTAACGCTGATTGGTAAACCTGGTTGCCATCTATGCGATGACGCCCGAGAGGTGGTTGATTCGGTGGTCAAAGATTTCAGCGCCGCCCTCCCAGGGGCCAAGCTGCAACTGGTCGAGAAAAACATCTTGGATGACTCCGCGCTTGCCGAACGGTATCGCGAAGAGATCCCGGTGCTTTTGATCAATGGGAAAGTTCACAACTACTGGCGAATCGATCCGATCAGATTTCGGGCGGCTCTTGATGCCTTCGTTTCTAAACCCGGCTACCTAAAAAATGAAAGGTGCGTCTAATGTTCAAACTAATCCGATGGATTTTGAAAAGATTCTGGTTTCCGATTTTGCTGATCGTGCTTGGCCGCTTGGCAAAGACCAAGCCTTGGGCAGCCTCCATCTTGAAGACCCTGAGAAACCTCTAGGCCTTAAACAAGAAACCCGCCTTGCTTTCGCTTGGCGGGATTTTTGTTGAGTAAGCCGAATGAACGACTTACTTCTTATTGCGACGCTGGTGACGAGTCTTGCGAAGCAACTTGCGGTGCTTCTTCTTAGACATACGCTTGCGGCGCTTCTTAATTACTGAACCCATAGGGACCTCACAGATTTTGGATGCCCACCGACCAGATGGGCCAGAGGCAAAACGATTACTCCAGTCTACACTCAGAGCATGACCGAAAAACAGCAGTTTGCTCTGGTTCAAGACTTCGGTGACTTCGAAGTTCGCAGGTATGCGCCCCACGTGCTGATGCAGGTGGAAGTTCAAGGTGATTTCATGAGTGCCGGCAATGCTGCCTTTGGCCCGTTGGTCAGCTACATCAGCGGCAACAATGAATCGAACACCAAGTTTGCAATGACCGCACCGGTGATTCAAGAACCAACCTCTGCGAAGACTCACATCGTCAGCTTTGTCTTACCGAATGGCACCGATCCATCGGATGTTCCTGTGCCTAAAGATTCTCGAGTGTCACTCAAGTTCGTTCCTGAACAACTCGCTGCCGTTCGAAAATTTGGCGGCGGTTGGAACGACGAGCGATTTATGGCCGAAGGAGAACTTTTGCGCAACGCGGTCAAAAGTCAGGGTTATAAAGCGGTTGGAAACCTATACTGGGCTCGATTTGATCCACCGTGGAAGCCCGGCTTCCTAAAGCGCAATGAAGCACTAATCAAAATAACGAAAGAGATCTAATGAAAATCAATGCAACCCTACAGAAGCTCATTGTTGAGTTCCTGGGCGTCACCCTATTCCTAACCGCCATCGGCGCAGCAATCTCGTCGAGCGGCACCGCTCTTCCTGCTGCAGGCGTAGCAATCACCCTTGGTCTAGCAATTTTGACTACCGGCGCAATCAGCGGCGGCCACCTAAATCCAGTTGTTTCACTTTATTTCTACTCAAAGAAAGAGCTCTCGCTGGGTGACTTGTTCGGCTACATCGTCGCTCAAATCGCTGGTGGTTTGGCTGGTATCTGGATTGGCCTTTCAATCTGGGGCAAAACCGTAGGTTCACTAGTGAACGGTCGCAACGCAACCCTTCCTGAACTAATTGGCGAATGGGTCATCACCGGTGGCCTTGTCTTCCTAGTCGGTTACCTAGCCTCGAACAAGAAGGGCAACCTGATTCCGGTTGCCGTTGCTCTATGGGTCTTTGCTGGACTTCAGTTCACCTCAACTGGTGCACAGGCCAACCCAGCAGTGACCATCGCTCTATTGCTTGCCGGCCACGATGTTGGCGTTCAGGGTGGGCTCATTCTGGCTCAGGTTGTTGGCGCCGCCACCGCGATTCTCGGTATTTCGGTATTTAACGCCAAGGCAGTCAAGGCGAAGAAGACCACCAAGTAACCGCAGCTTCACCTAAGCGACGCACCGGCTTCGGCTGGTGCGTTTCTTTTTGCTGGGGTATTTGATAACGAAACGGCAGACATTTGGCAAAACCCAAGCCGAATTGGAAAAAATAGGTCAAACTTTCTAGAACAGACCGAGGGGCCGAGATGACTAAACGCAAGGCAACACCGCAACCAAAGCAAGAGAGAGCCAAAGACACGGTCGAGCTCGTTCTAACTGCCACGGATGCCGCCCTGCGCGACGGCGGCGAAGCCTCGGTTCGAATCCAAGACATATCGAGCAGCACCGGGGTCTCGGTTGGTTCGATTTATCACCACTTCGGCGACCGCGATGGACTCATCCGTGCCGCCTATGTTCACCGGTTTGAAGCAAGCATCAAAGAGGACATTCGCCGAGCCAAGAACTTTATGGAGCGCATGCACTCGGTTGAAGAAATCGGCCAGCACTACGACGAGATGATTGCGTTCTTGAACAACCACTTTTTGATGTTCCCTGCACGCGAGCAAGCCAACGTAATTGGAAACACGACCGGGCGACCGCTGTTGCGCGATGCAATCATCGAGGTTCAAAACGAACTAACCGATGGCTTCACCGAGGTGATGCAGTTGCTTCAGGATCGCAAGATGCTAAAGCCGCACCTAACCCCTCGAGCTGCAGCCGTGATGGCGCTTGGCATGCTGCACGGGAGAGTGATTGCAGAATTCGACCGCACACCGGTCAGCGACCAGGAGTGGAATCAGGCGATGCTGAGTGCCTTCGGCGGTCTGTTCATTCTTGATGACCAGCTAAACGTTTAGGCTTTGCCCTCGGCAAGTTCGCGCGAGCGAGCCAAAGCGGCCTCGGTTGCCTCGATAAACATGGCCTCTAAATCGGTCTGGCCCATGCGCGCAATCGCACGTTCGGTGGTTCCGTTTGGGCTGGTCACCTGCTTGCGCAGTTGCTCAGGCGTCTTACCGCTGGCCACCAAAAGTTCGGCTGCGCCCAAGAAGGTTTGGTTCACCAACAGGGCGGCATCCGTGTCATTAAAACCGTGGTGCTTGGCGGCCTTGGTGAGCTGCTCGATTAGATAAAACACGTATGCCGGGCCCGAGCCAGAGATGGTGCCGAGCGCGTCAATCTGAGATTCGTCTAGAACCAAAACCTGGCCCACGGTTTCGAAAAGTTGGCTTGCGGTTTCGACGGCCCAGTCGGTGGCGCGAGAACCAGCGGCAATGCCGGTGAGTGCCCGACCAACAATTGCCGGGGTGTTAGGCATGGCTCGAATCACGCCAACGTCTTCGGGCAGCACGGCCTCCATTGCTGCGGTTGGCACACCGGCCGCAACACTGACCACGAGGGCGTTGTCGTTGAGCGAATCGGCAACGTCGGCAAGAACTTCAAGCACGTATGCCGGCTTCACACCAATCAAAACGAGTTGGGCGTTGGCCACCGCCATCTGGTTGGCGTCGTCGCCGTCTTCCATCGCAAATGAAAGCACACCGAGCTCGTCGGCTAGGCGTTCGGCGCTCTCGGTAGTTTTGGTGCTGACCGAAATATTGTTCGGCGAGATGCCCGACTTTAGAAGGCCGGCCAAAATTGCGCCGCCCATTGAGCCGGTGCCGAGAATTGCGATGCGTTCGATGTTCACAAGTTCAGTTTAGGTCAGGGTTTTGTCGTGGGCCCAAGGTAGTTTTGAATCATGGCAAACCCGAAAAGCACCTTTGTATGCACCGAGTGCGGCTGGAGCACACCCAAGTGGGTTGGCCGCTGTGGCGAATGCCAAGCTTGGGACACCATGCAAGAGGGCGCAGCCGGTGGCGGCCGCGGTTTGGGCACTGTTCGCAATGTTCGAGCGGTAGCCATCGTTGGCTCTTCGGCAGCCAAGCCAATCACCGATGTCTCGACCGAAAAGGTTTCGGCGTGGTCAACCCAGGTTGGCGAATTCGACCGAGTTTTGGGTGGCGGGCTGGTTCCCGGTGCGGTGGTTTTGCTTTCTGGCGAACCGGGCGTTGGCAAGTCAACCCTGCTGCTTGAGGTAGCCGCCAACACCGCCAAGTCAGGCAAAAAAGTCTTGTATGTCAGCGGCGAAGAGTCGGTTGGCCAGATTCGCCTTCGCGCCGAACGAACCGGCGCCATGAGTGACAACCTCTACATCGCCTCTGAAACCGATCTTTCAACCGTGCTTGGTCAAATCGATGCCATCGCGCCCGAGCTTTTGGTTGTCGACTCGGTGCAAACCATCGCGGCCGGCGAAATCGACGGTGCAGCCGGCATGCCGTCGCAGATTCGCGAGGTTGCCGCCAACTTGATTCGCGTCGCCAAAGAGCGTGCCCTGCCAATCATCCTGGTTGGTCACGTCACTAAAGACGGCAACATCGCCGGCCCGCGCGCACTTGAACACCTGGTCGATGTCGTCTGCCACTTTGAAGGCGATCGCCAAACTTCGTTGCGCTTTGTGCGCTCAATGAAAAACCGCTTTGGCCCAACCGATGAGGTTGGCTGTTTCGAGATGACCGGTGAGGGCATCAACGAGGTTGCCGACCCAAGTGGCATGTTCTTGTCGCGCGGCGATGCACCGGTTTCGGGCACCTGCGTTACCGTCACGGTCGAGGGCAAGCGCCCGCTGATCGCCGAGGTTCAGGCTCTTGTGGTCAAGTCTTCTACCCCACAACCTCGTCGGGTTACCAACGGCGTCGACTCTGCCCGAGTTGCCATGTTGCTCGCGGTGCTTGAACGTCGAGCCGGGCTTAGGGTTGGCGACAGCGATGTTTATGTTTCTACAGTTGGCGGTGTGCGCCTAACCGAACCAGCAGCCGACCTGGCGATTGCACTTGCAATTGCCTCGGCAGTTCAAGACAAACCGATTGCTCACAACTTGGTCGCCTTTGGCGAGATCTCACTCGCCGGCGAGGTGCGCAAGGTTTCAAACAGCAAGGTGCGCGCCAGCGAGGCACAGCGACTGGGCTTTATTCGCTCGGTCGACTCAGAGGTCGGCGACTTGCGCGCGGCCCTGAGCCTTGGCCTCAACTGGTAGGCGACTAGCCTGCGCCCAGCAGCTTTGAGCCGAATTGGTTTGGTGATTTAGTTCAACAAGAACTGAACACTGTTGGTCGATATTACGCCGTTCACACTTGCGGTCAGGTGATACGAGGCTCCCCCGCCAGCAACGGCCTTTTGCTCGGCACCACAACCAGTCTCTGATGAATACACGCGATACCAGTCGCTCAACGCACTCGCGGTTGGCACTCCGGCCTTCAACAACAACGGCATGTTGGTTAGCCCGGTGCGGTCACACTGCTTTGAATCCCAGATGGTTTGGTCGCCACTGGTCACGCTAAAGAAAGTCACCGCGCCGCCAACATCGAAGGTGCAATCAACTGAAGAGTTGTTGGTGATCTTGTAACCAAAGTAGGGGTTGACGCCGGTCGCGAACGAAGACTGAGGGCTGCCAGATGCATTGGCAACGACGGCTTCGACGGTCACGGTTCCAGGGGCGCAGGCGGCGC
>JACCED011233535.1_pt1 | contig 25358 bp, 7 predicted proteins | sample 7455021 | NCBI WGS metagenome assembly JACCED01 (sample SAMN15323456, study PRJNA562643) | freshwater metagenome | isolation source: river surface water | place: USA:Blue River Watershed | collected 2017-08-19
TAATATCTTTAATATGAAATTAATTAAAATTTTTTATCTTTAATATGAAATTAATTTATATAATACAAGATATATTTTAAAAAAAATAATATTATATCTAGTATTTTTTATTTAATATTATATAATTCCTATTAATTAAAAAAAATGTCATTTATTTTAAATAGAGATATCAATAATAAAGCTGTCAAAAAAAATGTAATTGTAACTAATACTGTTAAGCCTACTAGTTTAAAAGCATCAATAGGTACAACTGGAAGTAATGAATTTGTTACATTAAATACTTTAAATTTAAATAATACTCAAATTACAGCATCTGCTACTGACTTAAATTATCTTCAAGTATTACCAGGTATAGCTGAAGCTTCTAAAGCAATTGTATTAAATAGTTCTAGAAATATAGCAACTATTAATACAATAACATGTACAACTAGTATAATTGTAAATGGTAATATAATTACTAGTAATAATGATATTAGTGGTGGTTCATCAGATGATATAAATAATCCATATTTAACTAATATTATTCCTGGAGTTGGTACAGAATTAAAAACTTTAATTACTGATAGTAAAAGTAATATTTCTAATATTAATACTTTAACTACAAATAATTTAAAAATTTTTGATACTCAATTAGAATTTAATAATTTAAATAAAACTTATCATTTAGATAATATTAAAAAAGTAGTAACTAGTAAAAATAGTACTAATGAGTTATTATTAGGTAAATTTAATAGTTTATCTAATACTGATACTAATGTTAATAATAATACTTGGAGAAGTATATGTTGGTCATCACAATTAGGTATTTTTGCAGCAGTTTCTAATTCTAGTGGAAATAAAGTTGCTATATCTAATAATGGAATACAATGGAATTCATATTTAACTCCACAATATAGTGATGTTACTCATGATAATTATTATGGAATATGTTGGTCACCAGAATTAGGTATGTTTATAGCTGTTGGGCAATCTATTATTAGATCTTCGGATGGTATTAATTGGACTAATTCAATTGTACCTTATTATGTTAATTTAAGATCAGTTTGTTGGTCTCCAGAATTATCATTATTTGTTGCTGTTGGGATAAGTGGTGGTAATAATAATAGAGTTTTAAAATCATCCGATGGTATTACATGGACTTCTGCAGAAGCATCTTATAATAATAGTTGGATATCAGTTTGTTGGTCACCTAAATTAAAATTATTTTTAGCAGTTGCATCAAGTGGTGAAAATATATATAGAGTAATGGTGTCTAATAATGGAAATAATTGGAATTTAGTTACTCATACTTTATTTAATAATCTTGAATGGTATAGTGTAATATGGTCTGAAGAATTAGGTTTATTTTTAGCAACTAATATATCAGCTAATAAAATTATTAGATCATCTGATGGTATTAATTGGGATTATTGCTATCCTTCAGAAGCATCTTCTCAATGGAGTTCAAATATGAAAATAATTATTTGGATTAAAGAATTAAATATGGCTGTTAGTTTTATGGAATCAAATACAGGATATTATTATTCTTATGATGGTATTAAATGGGAAAGAGGTAGTTCTGGTATAAATACAACTTTTACAAGTATTGCCTGGTCTCCAGCTTTAGGTATGTTAGTATTATCTACTAGTGGAAGTCCAAAATTATATATTTCTAGAATTATTAAAACAAATAAATCAGGATTTAAATCAACTTCCGATTTAATTTATATTGATCAAAATACTAGTTATGTTGGATTTAATACTCAAACTCCAAATAAGCCATTAGAAATTAATCATAGTTCTGGTAATTGTTTAAAAATGACCACTCCAGTTACATCACCCGCTTCTACTAATATTATGACTTTTGATGTATCTAGTAATGGAATTTTAAATTTAACATGTTATAATTCAGTTTCGGGTGGTAGAAGTATCAATATACTTACTAATTATTCTAGTTATGGATTAAAATTAAATAATATATTATTATTACCAACAATTACACAATATGATTATATAAGTAATATTACTAATGGTATTGGTCAATCAAATAAACCAATAGTAGTCGATGAAAATAGAAATATATCTAATATAGATGTATTATCATGTGATTCATTAACCGTTAATGGTGTAAATATTGATAATTCAAATAATAATGAATATTTATTAAATGTAGAACCTGGTATTGCATCAGCATCTAAAGGATTAATTACAGATACTTCAAATAATATTAGTAATATTAATAGAATTGAATCTTTATCTACAGATTTAACTCATAATAAATTATTTGTTTCTAATAATGAAGAAAATATTAATACAAATAACTTAATTAATAAAATAAATGGTTATAAAAAGATTAATCAATTAAATACTATTACCACAGCAAGTTGGAGTACTAATACAATATCTGGAGTTACTGATATTGTTGATATTTGTTGGTCTCCGGAACTTCATTTATTTATTTTAATTACAAATAGTACTATTAGAACATCATATGATGGAATTACTTGGACAACTCAAATATCACCATTTGGTACTACTATTGTAAATTATAAAAGTATATGTTGGTCATCTGATTTAGGTATGTTTGCTATAAGTTCAGGATTGGCAAGTTATTTTACTGGAATTATTACATCAAAAGATGGTATTAGTTGGACTGCTAGAGAAATAGAAACTAATACTACTGATTCACAAGTTATATGGGCTTCAGAATTAAAAATGTTTATCTTTTTATCTAAAACAGCACCAAGAGGATATTTTATTTATACTTCTAGAGATGGTTCAGTATGGCGTAATGTTACTTTCTCTGGAGTTGATAGTAATGTTCAATGGAGTTCAGTATGTTGGTGTAATAAATTATCTTTATTAATTGTATGTAGTTCAAATAGTTCTTATATTGCTACATCTCCAGATGCTTTAAATTGGACTATTACTAGTGTAAATGATCCATCCAATGCATCATATAATTCTATTGCTTGGTCAGAAGAATTAAATATGGCAGTTGCTATATCTGGATTAAGTGTTGCTTATTCTTATGATGCAATTAATTGGTATAGATCTTTCTTACCATATTCTGGTCAAAATATTAAATGGATTTCTGATTTAAATGCTTTTGTAACTTCTGGATCTTCTACAAATTTTTCTTACTCTTATGATGGATTAACTTGGAATTCTGGATCATTACCATCTAATAGTGCATGGAATAGGATACACTGGATATCAGAATTAAATATGTTATGTATAATTAAATCTGATCAAATTGCTTATACTATAGTATCTGGATTAACTGATAATAAAGCAAATTTATTTGCTCATAGAAATCATGTTTTTATGGATAAAACTAATGGTAGATTAGGTATTGGTACAGAATCTCCTAATTATCAATTAGAATTATCTACAGATTCTGCAGGAAAACCATCATCTACAACCTGGACTATTGCATCAGATAGTAGATTAAAAGAAGATATTGAATTAGCAAATTTGAATATATGTTATGATGTAATTAAAAATTTAAAATTAAAAAAATATACCTGGAAAAATAATATTTTTGATAAATATCAAATTTATGATCGTACTAAATTAGGTTGGATTGCTGATGAAGTTGAAGAAGTATTTCCAAAAGCTGTTGAAATTAAAAAAGCATATAATTTAGATGATTGTAAAGTTTTAAATATTGATCAAATAGTTACTTCTATTTATGGTTTTACTCAAAAGATTATTAATGATTATGAAAATATAGATACTGATATTTCTAATATAGATACTAAAATAAATCAAATTGAAAGTTTTATTTCAAAATTAGAATTAAATTAAAATATTTAAAATTAAAATATTTATAATGGTCTTTTTTTTTATTTAATATTATATAACTTATTACATTCATAAAAATTACATTTTAATAATATATTAATATTATATTCTAAATTAATAAAAATATGTCATCATTTAATTTTAACAGAGATGTTAATAATAAGGTAATAAAAAAAACTGTTAATTTTACAGCTACTCCAAAAATTAATAATAATGCCTTTACATTAAATAATACTAATTTAAATTTATCAGTCTTAAAATTAAATGGAAGTATAGTTACAACTAGTGGAGATCAATTAAATTATATTGATGATGCAACAGTTGGATCAGCAACTGCTAATAAAGTAGTTATTCCTGATAATAATTTAGATATTAGTAATATTAATAATATTTCTTGTAATTCCTTAATTGTAAATGGAAATAATATTATACCTAGTAATTCAAATGCAGTTAGCGAAAGTAATAGTCCTTATTTACAAAAAATAATACCTGGTAAAATACAAAATAGTAAAGCTATAGTTACAGATAATAGTAGAAATATTGAAACTATTAATAAATTATCTTTAAATAGAGTAAATATTTCAGATAATAAAATTTTAACATCTTCTAATTCTATAGTAAAAAAAAAAATTTATCCATTAATATGGAATGATACTATTACTACTTATGCAAATAATATCACATCAGTATGTTGGTCAGAAGAATTAGGTTTAGCAGTTGCAGTTACATCAACCGGTACTGGAAATCGTGTATTAACATCATCAGATGGTATTACTTGGACTTATAGAACTACACCAGTTGATAGTAATTGGTCTTCTGTTTGTTGGGCTCCAGAAATTGGTAAATTTGTTGCAGTAGCATCTAGTCCTTATCTAGAATATGGTGGAATGACAGATATTTCTAGTAATGGATTAATTGCAAGTTCAAGTTCGAATCTATCTGGTTGGGAAGCATGGAGAGCTTTTGATACTTCAATTTCTACAGGTTGGCATACTACTGAATCTCCAACTAAATATTCTGCAACTACTGGTGTATATGTTGGTGCAATAACAACAACTGATAGTACTAATACTGTCCATTCAGGGGAATGGATTCAACTACAAGCAAGTTCAGCATTTTTATTAACTCAATTTACAATTACTCCAAGACAACAATTTGGTAATGAAAGAAGTCCAAGATCTTTTGTTATATTAGGTAGTAATAATGGTTCTACATGGAATTTATTATTTACTGAAACTAATAAAAATAATTGGCCTTCAGATAATGGCCCTACAGTTACATTTAATATTACTAATCCTACTACTTCTTATTCTTATTATAGAATGGTAGTCAAAAGAGTTGGTAATTCTGATTCTGGAATGAGTATAGCAACATCAGTTCAAATTATGAATCTAGAATATAATCCAGAACCATTTTTTAATAATGTTATGTATTCTTCTAATGGTATTGATTGGACTGCAGTTAATCCAAATATACGATCAAACTGGACTTCAATTTGTTGGTCTCCAAGTTTATCTTTATTTACTGCTGTTGGTACTACTAGAAGTAATAGAGTAATGACTTCACCAGATGGTATTAATTGGACGGCTAGAATTGCAGTTAATCTAAATGAGTGGCAATCTATATGTTGGAGTCCTCAATTAGCATTATTTGTAGCGGTTTCTAATACTGGTAGTGGAAATAGAGTTATGACATCAGTGGATGGTACTACATGGATTGGAAGAAATAGCTCAGTTGATAATAATTGGAGTTCTATATGTTGGGCACCAAATATTAATTTATTTGTAGCAGTTGCAACATCTGGAACTGGTAATAGAATAGTTACATCTCCAGATTCAATTACATGGACTACTAGATTATCACCAGTTAATAATAATTGGTTATCTGTAACATATTCTAAAGAATTACAATTATTAGTTGCAGTAGCATCATCAGGAACTAATAGAATTATGTTTTCGGAAAATGGAACTGAATGGTATATTTCTTCCTATACTAGTTCACTTAATTTAGATTCAATAGTTTGGGCTCCTAGTATACAAAAATTTATAATAAGCTCTAGTCTTTCACCTACTGAAAGTAGTATAATAAATAGTAAAACTTTTAATGAAAATTTAACTTTAGCAAATTTAGGAAAAGGATATTTTAATATTGTTAATTCAAGTACGAAATTTATTAGTAAAATTGTTGGTAATACTTTTGATTCTATACCATATTCAAGTATATGGGTTAAAGAACTTAATACTTTTATTATGGGTGCAGGAACTGGTTATATTTTATTATCTTCAGATGGTAATGTTTGGACTAGATATTCAACTGAAATTACTACAAATATTCAAAGTATTGCTTGGTCACCACAATTAAATTTATTAGTAGCAGTTTCGCCATCAACTACTAATAATATTTTAACTTCTAATGATGGTAAAAATTGGATGTTGAGAGCATTATCTACTGGAAATTCAACTTCTTGGCAATCAGTTTGTTGGAGTCCAGAATTATCATTATTTGTTGCTGTTGGTAATGGTACAACTAATCAAAGAGTAATAACTTCTCCAGATGGTATTAATTGGACTTTAAGAACTGGAGTTACTAATACATGGACCTCTGTATGTTGGTCACCAGAATTATTATTATTTGTAGCTGTTGGTAATACAAATAATACTACTAATATTATGTATTCATCTGATGGAATTAATTGGACAGCTAGAAATTCAATTACAGGCACTGCTAGTTCTACTGCATTTACTAGTATATGTTGGTCTTCTGAATTATATTTATTTACTGCAGTATCATCAGATAGGGTTATTATTTCTAAAGATGGTATTAATTGGAATTATAGATCTGTTAATAATAATAATTGGCAATCTATTTGTTGGGCTAAAGGTTTAGGTTTATTTTTAGCTGTTGGTATATCTAATAATGATACATTAATGATTTCTCCAGATGGTACTAATTGGAAAACAATTACTACTACTGATGGAGGTAGTGGTTGTAGAACTATTTGTTGGTCAGAAGAATTATATACATTTGTTACTAGTAACAGTAATAAAATAGTTACACTAAATAATTTTCAATATAATGAATTTTCAGTAAATAGTAATCATAATTTAACTTTATTAAATAATTATAATAATGATAGTGAAAATAATTTATATGATACTTGGTATAATACTCATTCTAATATTAATAATGAATGGACTTCTATTTGTTATTCTACAGATTTAGCATTATTAGTAGCTGTTTCTAAAACTGGTAGTGGAAATAGAGTTATGACTTCATCTGATGGAACTACTTGGATTTCACAAATATCAGCAACTGATAATAATTGGACTTCTATTTGTTGGGCATCGGAATTAGATTTATTTGTAGTAGTTGCAAATAGTGGAACTGGAAACCGAGTTATGACTTCATATGATGGTATTACTTGGACTAGTAGATTATCTGCTACTGATAATGATTGGACTTCTGTTTGCTGGTCTCCAGAATTAAGTTTATTTGTTGCAGTTGCATCTTCAGGTAGTGGAAATCGAGTTATGACTTCTTCTAATGGTATTAATTGGACTAGTAGAACTTCAGCTTCTAATAATAATTGGACTTCTGTTTGTTGGTCTCCAGAATTATCATTATTTGTAGCAGTTTCTTCATCTGGTATTGGAAATAGAGTAATGACTTCTCCAAATGGTATTACTTGGACTAGTAGAACTTCTGCCGCTGATAATGATTGGACTTCTGTTTGTTGGTCATATTATTATGGATTATTTGTAGCGGTTGCTTCATCTGGAGTAGATAATAGAATTATGACTTCATCAGATGGTATTAATTGGTCAACATCTATTACATATAAACCAAATCAAATTTCATCAATTTCTATGAATTCAATTAGCGCTTGTAATAATACTTCATTTGCAATTATTTCAGATAATACAATGAGAGCTTGGGGTAATAATAGTAATACTAAATTAGGTGATACAGGTTCTACTAGTCATAATTTACCATTTTTACCAAGTAATAGTAAAACAGCAAGTGGATATTGGAATAATGTTATTAAAGTATTAGCAAATAATAATATAACAGTAGCATTATTATCTAATGGAAAAATTCAAACTAGGGGATTAAATACTAATGGAGAGTTAGGTATTGCTAATGCTATGACAACTAAAGGTAATTCTTACTCTGCAGTAGTAGATGTATTAGATATTACTAATGCAACTGATATTGTTATAGGTGAAATGCATATATTATCTTTATTATCTGATGGAACTGTAAAAGCATGGGGTACTAATACAAATGGCCAATTAGGTGATGGAACTAATACACTTAGAGAAACTCCTATAACTATTTCAAACTTAAGCAATGTAGTTGCTATTTCAACTAAAAATGGAGGATATCATTCTTTAGCATTATTATCAGATGGAACTGTTAAATCTTGGGGTTTAAATACAAATGGCCAATTAGGCAATAATTCTACTATACAACAAAATAGTCCTGTTAGTGTAAATAATTTATCTAATGTTATTGCAATTTCAGCAGGTGCTAATCATTCATTAGCATTATTAAATGATGGTACAATTATGGCTTGGGGATTAAATACATCTGGGCAATTAGGTGATGGTACAACAATACAAAGAAATGAACCAGTTTTAGTATCTGGTATATCAAATGCAATTGCAATTTCTGCTGGTTATACACATTCATTAGCTTTATTATCAGATGGTACTATTAAAGCATGGGGTTCAAATAATAATGGCCAATTAGGTGACTCTACAAATAATAATAGTTTAACAGCAGTTACTGTATCTGGTATATCAACAGCAGTTGCAATTTCTGCAGGTAATGAATATTCATTAGCATTATTATCTAATTCGAGATTAATGTCTTGGGGTTATAATAATGTTGGACAATTAGGTATTAATTCAATAACTAGTAGAAATATACCTGGATTTGTTCAATTTGATGCTACTTCTACAAATGTATTACAAAGTATTAAATTAAATATTATTAATTCAACTAATTATGCTAATAATAATTGGACATCTATTTGTTGGTCAGATGAAATGAAAGTATTTGTTGCTATTGGAAATTCTGGTTCTAATAGAATTATGATATCCAATAATGGAACTACTTGGTATAATAAAACCTTATCTATTAATAATAATTGGACTTCTATTTGTTGGTCAGATTTATTAAGTAGATTTATTGGTATATCTACTAATAATACAAATAATATATTATATAGCAATATAGGTAAAGATTCATTATTATCAACTATTCCAACAATTCCAAATAGACAAATAGGATTTAATAATAATTCTTTAACTATTGGAGGTAATTTCTTTTCAAATTATTTATCTATTAATGCTGATTCTAATAATAATATATTAAGATTAACTAATAATAAATCTATAACAAATTGTATTGATTTTAGTTCAAATGGAAGTACTATTCATCAACTTAATATTACAAATAATAGTTCTAATAAAATAATTAATATTGCAAATCATAATGGCTCAACATTTGGATTAAGATTTAATGATTCTCTCTTACCAGTTACTGCTAATGATTTAAATAAATTAGGTGCTACTCCCGGAACTGCATCTGCATCAAAAGCTTTAATTACTGATAGTTCTAGAAATATTAGTAATATTAATAATCTTTCAGTTTCAAAACTATTAGTTAATAATAATTTAATATTAAATTCATCAGATAATAATAATTCATATTTTAGTTCAATAACTCCCGGTACTGCATCTCCATCAAAATTAATGGTATTAGATTCATACAAAAATATTAGTACATTAAATAAAATTACTACTAATAATATTAAAATTAATAAAGTTAATTCTATTGAACAACAGTTAAATAATGATAATTTTAATTTAACAAATTATTATTTTGGACAAACTAAAAATAGTATGTTAAATCCTAGTAATTTAAATATGTCTAGTATAGTTTGGTCCCCTGAATTAGCTATGTTTGTAGGTGTTGGAGTAACATGGCAAGGAGCACAGGGTGAAAAAACTACAAATAACTACAGTATTAATTATTCTTATGATGGAATTAATTGGCAATCTGCTATTGGATTTCATAATTCTACTTTTAAATTATATATAGCATGGTCACCAACATTATTACGATTTGTAGTCATTTCGGAATACCTACGTGGTGGTTATTCATTAGATGGAAAAACTTGGATTGGCTATCAGAATTTACTTACAAATAATTGGAATGCATTAGTATGGGCTAATACATTAAATTTATTTGTAGCAGTTGCTTCTTCTGGAACTAGTAATAGGGTAATGACTTCACCTGATGGTATTACTTGGACTTATAGAACATCAGCTGCTGATAATTCTTGGACTTCTTTAGCATGGGGTAATAATACATTAGTTGCCGTTGCTAATAGTGGTACCACTAATAGAGTTATGACATCAACAAATGGTACAAGTTGGACAATAAGAACTACTCCAAATAGTAATGATTGGAATGCTGTTACTTATGGTAATGGATTATTTGTAGCAGTATCATCTACAGGAACTAGCAATAGAGTAATGACTTCACCAGATGGTACTACTTGGACTGCTAGAACTTCATCTGTAGATAATAATTGGCAATCTATAATTTATGCAAATAGTTTATTCATTGCTGGTAGTAATAATGGAACAAATAATAGAATTATGACATCATCTGATGGAACTACATGGACTACACAGGATACTACTAATGTCAATATAGATTTTAAATGTTTTGCATATTCTTCTTCATTAAATATTATAGTAGCTGGATCTAATGGAGATGGATTAAATAGTTCTTATTTATATAATAAAATTGCAACATCAACCAATGGAACTTCTTGGACTTTAAGAGATTCTCTATATGATTTATTATGGGATGTAATTTATGTAAATGAATTAAGTTTATTTATTGCGGTATCATCACGTGGAACTGGTTATACTAAACAATTAGCATATTCTTCAGATGGCTATATTTGGAATTATGGATTTATAGATAATACAATATCAGCATCATTTAAAAAAGTATGTTGGTCTTCAGCATTATCTTTATTAATAGCAACATCAAATACTAATAAATTTTATAAATCTACTGATGGTATTAATTGGACTTCAGTAATTGTTCCTAATTCAACAACTTGGAATTGTATTATGTGGATTAATGAATTAAATATGTTTATTGCAGTTGGTAATTCGGGACAAGTTATTAAATCAACTGATGGAAATACTTGGTCATCAATTACAATGCCATCTAGTAGAAATAATACTTATATTGAATGGTCTTCATCATTAAATTTAGCAATTATTGTAACTCAATCAAATCCAACTATTTATTTTACATCTAATGATGGAAATACTTGGACAGAAAGAACTATGCTTGCAGATGGTATAACTAATATTAATACAGATACGAGTCCTATTATTACTTGGATTAGTCAATTAAATTTATTTATATATTTTTGTAGTTTATATACTTCTACATATTATACATCTACAGATGGATTAAATTGGACTACTCGATCAGGTACCGTATCTACTTTAAAATCAGCTAATTTTTCAGTTGCTGGTATAACAAAACCACCAGTTTGGATTAATAAATTAAATAAATTATATGCAATAGTTCCAGGGAATACATTTTCTAAAATATTTGAATCATCAGATGGAATTACTTGGACTAAATATTATACTGTTAATAGTCTTCATGATAGATATAGTGCTTTATATTGGGCTGATTCTATTGAAACCTTATTAGCTTATGGGGCAAATACTCATTTAGCACCAATCCAACCATTTATGACTCTTAACACATTTAATACACCAAATGTTAATCATAATTTATCTAGTATTAATAATTTAGTTAATTCTTATTCATCAGCAGCTAGTATTGAAAGTATTGCTACTTGGATTAGTAGAACTTCTGCTACTAATAATAATTGGACTTCTGTTTGTTATAGTTTTGATAAAAATTTATTTGTAGCAGTTTCAAATACTGGAACTGGAAATAGAGTAATGACATCATCAGATAGTATTACTTGGACTTCTAGAACATCTGCAGCTAATAATGATTGGACATCTATTTGTTATTCACAAGAATTAGGATTATTTGTGGCCGTTTCTAATTCAGGTACTGGAAATAGAGTAATGACTTCATCTGATTCTATTACATGGACTTCTAGAACTTCAGCCATTGATAATAATTGGACATCAGTTTGTTGGAGTGCAGATTTAGGATTATTTGTAGCAGTTGCTAATTCTGGAACTGGAAATAGAATTATGACTTCATCTAATGGTACTAATTGGGAATTAAGAACTAATCCTATTGATAATAATTGGACTTCTATTTGCTGGTCTCCAGATTTAGAAATATTTGTGGCGGTAGCTTCATCAGGTACTGGAGATAGAGTAATGACTTCATATGATGCTATTACATGGACTAGTAGAACTTCTGCTACTGATAATAATTGGACTTCTATTTGTTGGTCATTAGAATTAGGATTATTTGTAGCAGTCGCTAATACAGGTACTGGAGATAGAGTAATGACTTCACCAGATGGTATTACTTGGACTTCTAGAACATCCGCTACTGATAATGATTGGACCTCAGTTTGTTGGGCTCCAGAAATAAATTCATTTATAGCAGTAGCAACATCAGGTACTGAAGATAGAATTATGACTTCACATAATGGAATTACTTGGACTAGTAGAACTTCTTCTGTTGATAATAATTGGACTTCTATTTGCTGGTCTTCTGGATATAATATGGCAGTAGCAGTATCTAATACAGGTACTACAAATAGAGTATTAACAAGTACAATTAGTTTACCTTATCCAAAATCCTCATATAATGTTGCTCCTTCTACTTTAAATATTAATCATTCTAATGGTCGAGTTGGATTAGGCGGTATATATTCTCCTAATTTTCAACTAGAATTATCTACTGATTCAGCTGCTAAACCATCTACAGCATATTGGAGTGTATCTTCAGATATGAGATTAAAAGAAAATATTGAAGATGCTGATTTAGATTTATGTTATGATAATATTAAAAAATTAAGATTAGTTAAATATACATGGAAAGATGAATTATATAATAATGAAATTCCAAGTGAAGAAGAAAGAACTCAATTAGGATGGATTGCTAATGAAGTTGAAGAAATATTTCCAAAAGCTATTAAAACAGTATCTGCATATAACTTTGATGATTGTAAATCATTAGATTCTGATCAAATTATAGCATCTTTATTTGGAACAGCAAAAAAATTATTAAATGAATATGAAGAACAAAAAAATACTATTCAATCATTAAATAATGAATTAGATTCATTACAAAATTATATTAATCAATTAGATATATCCTTAGAATAAATCATTATATTATAATTTATGTTTTAGTAATTATAATTTATGTTTTTTAGTAATTATAATTTATTTTTTTTTATTAATTATTATTATTTTTATTTGCTATTATATTTATTATTATATATATTAAATTTATAAACAGAATTGTCTAATATACTAAGAATATCATACAGAATTATACCATAAATAATGTCATTTTCAGTTCAAAAAGATAATTCTGGTCGTATAGTTAAAAAAAATTTAAATTTAGGTACATCTCAAACCGTTACTACAAATTCATCATTAGCAAGTTCTTATAGTGTTTTTTCTACTAATGCTACATCATTAACATTAAATAATGTAAGTGTAACAGCATCTGCTGAAGAATTAAATAAAACTAGTAATATAACTCCTGGTACTGCTACTAGTAATAAACCATTAGTATTAGATAGTTCTAAAAATATTTCTAATATTAATACTTTATCTTGTTCTAATATTATTATTAATGGTACACAATTAGGTGGAAATTCTAGCCAATCAAATCAAATTTTAAATAATATTAATCCGGGTACTGTTGCTAATTCAAAAGCTGTTGTATTAGATAGTTCAAGAAATATTACAAATATAAATAGTATTTCTACTAATAAATTATCTATTAGTAATGCTAATTTAAATATAGAAAAAGATTATGAAGGATTTTGTAATACTTTTACATCTACTAGTATTAATAATTCTAATAATTGGATTTCATCATGTTGGGCAGATACATTAAATTTATTTGTTGCAATTTCAAATACAGGAACTAGTAATAGAGTAATGACTTCTCCTGATGGAATTACCTGGACTAGTCAAACAAGTCCTGCTGATTATAATTGGACTTCTATTTGTTGGTCAAGACAATTATCATTATTAGTTGCTGTAGCTTCATCAGGTATTGGAAATAGAGTAATGACTTCATCAGATGGTATTATTTGGACATTACAAACAACTCCAATAGATAATAATTGGTCTTCAGTATGTTGGGCAGCAGAATTATCATTATTTGTTGCAGTTGCTAATTCTGGAACTAATAATAAAGTAATGACTTCACCAAATGGTATTAATTGGACAATTAGAACATCTTCAACATCTAATATTGATAATCGAATAATGATATCAAGTACTGATGCTACTAGTTTTATAGTAATGAATGATGGTACTATAAAAGTATGGGGTAAAAATTATGGAAATGCACCAATTACATTATCTAATGTTACTAATGCTATTCAAATAACTAGTGGAAATGGATTTTGGATTGCACTATTATCTAATGGATTATTAAAATCTTGGGGTGCTAATACTTCTGGACAATTAGGTATAAATACTACTACTACTTCTTCTTCTCCAGTTTTTGTTCGAACATCATCAACTGATGCTAGTCCATTAAAAAATGTAGCTATGATAGATTGTGGATTAGATTATTGTGTTGCTTTATTAACGGATGGAACAATTAAATCATGGGGACTTAATACTAGTGGACAATTGGGAGATAGTACAACCAGTCAAAGAAATAGTCCAGTTTCAGTATTAAATATAAATAATGCAATTGCTATATCTGCTGGTCAAAGTCACTGTTTAGCATTATTATCAGATGGAACTATTAAAGCATGGGGATCAAATACTAGTGGTAAATTAGGAGATAATACATCAGTACAAAAAAATAGTCCAGTTTCAGTATTAAATATAAATAATGCAATTGCTATATCTGCTGGTCAAAATCATTCTGTAGCATTATTATCAGATGGAACTATAAGAACTTGGGGAGATAATGGTACTGGACAATTAGGTATTAATAGTACTACTCTTAGTTTATTACCAGTAGCTGTTAGAACATCATCATCTGATGCAAATCCATTATCTAATGTAATTCAAATAGTTGCTAGTTATGGAAATACATATGCATTATTATCAGATGGGACAATTAAAGCATGGGGTTTAAATGGTAATGCACAAGTTGGTGATAATTCTACAACTCAAAGAACTTCTCCAGTTACTGTATCTAATATTACAACAGCTGTTGCATTATCCATAGCTAAAAGTTACTCCATGATGGCTTTATTAGCAGATGGAACCTTAGTATCATGGGGAGCAAATAATAGTGGCCAATTAGGTGATAATACAATAATTCAAAGAAGTATTCCAGTAACTGTTATAACATCTTCTGTAGATGCAAATCCATTAACTAATTTTAAAACTATAACAAATACAAATTGGAATGCAGTAACGTGGTCTAGAAATTTAAATTTATTAGTATCAGTTGGAAATGCTAATGATTTAAATACAGTTATGACATCTTCAGATGGTATTAATTGGATTAATAGAATTAGTGCTGGTTATAGTAATTGGAAATCTATATGTTGGGCTGCAGAAATTGGAATGTATATTGCTGTTGGAAATAGCGGTACAACTAGACTTATGACTTCTACTGATGGTATTAATTGGATCCCTAGAATTAGTAATATTACTAATGATTGGAGTCATATAGTTTGGTCAAATGAATTTAGAGTTGCAATGGCTATATGTAATAATTATAGTAATTCTAAAATTTTAATATCTTCTGATGGTATTAATTGGTTACCTAGTAATACTAATAATAGAAAAAAATTAACTTCTATATGTTGGTCAAATACATTAAGAAAGTTTTGTTTATTATCTAATAATGATGATTCATATAAATATTTAGATAATTGGGTAGTATCTGCTGCACCTATAAATATAACTAATGAATTTAGACATGTTACTTGGATTTCTCAACTAAATTTATTTATTGGTGTTGGTGGATCAGGTAGTAAAATTTTAACATCTCCTGATGGTATAACTTGGACTAGTAGAACTTCACCAAATGCTGGTTTATTTAATAATTGTGTTGCTTATTCTCCAACATTAAATTTACTAGTATTAGTTGGTGATGGTAGATTTAGTAGTCCATATATATTTACTTCTCCCGATGGTATAACTTGGACTTCTCGTACTGGTCCTGCTGGAGTTAATTGGACTAATATAACATGGGGTAATGGATTATTTGTAGCAACTGCACAAAATACTAATAATGCAGCAACTTCTGTAATGACTTCACCTGATGGTATTACATGGACAGCAAGAAGTGCAAGTGCTTCAGCTGAGTGGTGGCAAACAATTTGGGTTAATGAATTAAGTTTATTTATATGTGTTGGTTCTGGTTCATCATCAACAGGTCGAATTATGACATCTCCAAATGGTATTAACTGGACTGCTAGAAATTCACCAGAAGAAAATAATTGGAAAGGAATTGCTTGGTCTCCATCATTACAATTATTAGTTGCTGTTGCTGATAATCCAGCAAGTAATATTAATCCTATTATGATATCATCAAATGGAATTGATTGGGTTTCATATCCAGCACCAATCACTTATTTATGGAGTGTAATATGGTCTTCAGAATTAAATATGTTTGTTGCTATTAATAAAGATAGTAGATCTAATACTACTGGTAGTTATATGTATTCTAGTAATGGAACAGACTGGATTACTGGTTTAACTAATATTAATCAACAATTTTGGTCAATTACATGGTCAGGTTCATTAAATACTTTTATTGCTGTTAGTTCTGCACTAAATAATGAAAATATAATAAGATCTATTCCTGGTTCAAATGATACTAATATTTATTCATTTTTAACAACTTATTCAAATACAACATTAAATTTATCTAAAATTATAAAAAATATCTATCCAAATAAATCAGTTGTTAAATATGGATTAAAACAATGGTATCCTGTAAGTACAGCTACTGAAAATAATTGGAATGGTATAATTTGGGGTAAAAATAATTTTATTATTACTGGAGAAAATGATTCTAGTCTAGTTAAAGTATTATCTTCAAATAATGGAATTAACTGGTCTAATTCTAATATTGCGCAATCTTTTAGAGGAAATTCATTAGCATATTCTCCAGAATTAGATATAGTAATATGTGTAGGAAATAGTCCTAATGTATCATTTGGATGTATTTATAGTTCTGTTAATGATGGTGGATCTTGGACTCCTAGATTAAATAATAGTAATAATTGGAAATCAGTATGTTGGTCTCAAGATTTAATGATGTTTGTTACTGTTGCAATTTCTGGTAATTTTAATAGAGTTGCTATTTCTTATGATGGTATTAATTGGTCTCAACAAGAAACTAATAATAATAATTGGAATTCAGTTTGCTGGTCTTCAGAATTACAATTATTTGTAGCAGTATCTTCAACTGGTACTAATCGTGTTATGACTTCTTCAAATGGTATTAATTGGATCACATATTCTGCAGCTTCTAATTTAGATTGGAATTCGGTTTGCTGGTCAACAGAGTTACAATTATTTGTTGCTGTTGCAAGTTCAGGAACTGGAAATAGAATTATGACTTCTTCTAATGGTATTAATTGGACTTCTAGAGTATCTCCAGAAGATAATAATTGGAATTGTGTAATTTGGGTTCCAGAATTAAGAGTATTTACAGCAATCGCTTCTTCAGGATCTAATAGATTAATGTATTCATTTAATGGTATTGATTGGAAAGGTATGTCTTTAGGAGTTAATAATAATTGGAATTCTATTTGCTGGTCACCTAATTATGGACAATTTATTATGGTATCTAGTGATGGGACTGGAAATAAAATTTATAGATCTAAAATTATTATATTAACACCTTCTAATAGTTTATTAAGTAGTTCACCAAATATTATTACTAATAATTTAATATCAAATAATGGTTTATTATCTTTTAATTTAGGAAGTAATCCAACAACTCATCAATTAGAATATCATAATAATGCTCTTACTTTTGCTGTACCTTATTCTCCATTTTATTATAATATGAATTTAAGAGCAGATTCTATTGGATTTGATATGAATACAAGTAATTTTAGTATAAATATAGCTGATCATAATGGATCTACTAGTGGTTTAGCATTAAATGGAACTTTAATTACTGCAAGTGCTAATAATATTAATATGCTAAGTAATATTACATTTGGAATTGCTGGAGCTTCTAAAATATTAACTTTAGATTCTAATAAATCTATAACTAATATTAATAATATATCATGTGATACATTAACTATTACATCATTATTTAGTAATTTTGAAGAAGGTATATCATCTAGTAATAATTTATTAATTACGAACTCTAATAAAGAAATAAATAATATTAATTCATTAGAATCTAAAATAGTTAAGATAAAAAATACTTCTTTAATTGGATATGATAATCAATTAATTTCTAATATACAATATGCTACTACATTTACAAGATCTAGTTTAATTGCAAATATTTCAAGTTTAACAAATGGTATATGGGCTCCCGAATTAGGTATCTTTGTTGCTATAACTGGAGGTACTTCTAATAATTATAGAACTGCAGTTTCTTCTGATGGATATAATTGGTCTGCTTATAATCATACAAATATTGCTAATGATCAATATCCTTTAACCTCTATTGCTTGGTCACCTAAATTAGAATTATTTGTTATTTCTAGTAATAGTACTGGAAGATCAACTGCTAATTTTTATACTACAATTAATGGTATAACATTAAATATAGTAACTGTTCCTTATTTAGGTGAGTGGACTTCAGTGGCATGGTCTCCAGAATTAGAAATGTTCGCAGCAATATGTAAATCTGCTAATTTAGGAACTTCAGTTATTACATCTACTGATGGTATCACTTGGACTGCTAGAACAGCAGTTGATGGTCAATGGAACGATATTAGAGTATTAAATGGTAATTTTATTGCTATAAGTTTTACTAGTTATTTAGTATCTACTGATGGAATTACTTGGACTAATTATGCATTACCAACTACTAATTCTATGTCATGGAGTAGAATGACATATTCACCAACTTTAAATTTATATGTTATTGTTGGATCTACTGGAACAATAAGTAGAATTTTAACATCATCAGATCTTACTAATTGGACTACTAGAACAACACCTGTATTAAATGCATGGTCAAATGTTTTATGGTTAAATAATTTAAATATATTTATAGCAATTTCAAGTTCTGCTTCATCTGGTAATGAAAATAGAATTATGTTTTCTTCAGATGGTATTAATTGGTTTATTAAATCTAATTCTAATTATAATTTTAACTTTTCTAATATTTTATGGTCTCCATCTTTAAGTAGAATACTTTTATTATATTCAGCAGCAGCTGTTCTTATTTCTAATAGTTCTCTATCAAATAAATTAACAGAATATAAAAATAATCAATATAAATTAACTTTAAATAAATTAGTTGAAAAAAATACTAAATCTATTGGTACTAAAATAAATTTAGTTAATAATTGGAATAGTAGAGCTACTGGTTATATAATAGAAAATAATAGTAGATCTATCTATCAGAATATAATTTCTAGTAAATACTATATAAATAATTCTGGTGTTATTTCTACCAATTATCCATCAACATTTGTATTAAATACTGGACAAATACTTGAAGAAACTAATTATTTATCATATCCTATAAATTCTACTACAAATACTGAAATTAATAATGCAATTAGTATAATAACAGGAACTGCTGGTCTTGTTTATAATTCAGTATTTGGAAATATCTATAGATTTATTCTTAAAAGTGATGGTACAGTAGTAGGTTGGGGAAATAAATATTATATATTAGATTCTAGAGCAGAATCATATAATCCATATCCGACATATAGATTTTATACACCTAATTATTTATTTGGAACTGCTAGATCCAATGAATATTTTTGGAAGAATGGAGATACTTATTATTATAATCCACCAGCTGATCCAATACCTGAAAATTTAGGTACTCAATATTTAATGACTATTCCTAATTTAAGTGATGTAAAAGAATTATCTAGTGGTTCTTATTGTGCTTTTGCTTTACTAAATAATGGAACTGTTAAACATTGGGGGAAGGTTTATAATCAGAATATATATCCACCTACTGAAGTTTTAAATCTTAATAATGTTATTACAATTGCATCATCCAATCAAGGATCCCATTGTTTAGCTTTATTAAATAATGGAACTATTAAAGCATGGGGTAGTAATGTTCATGGTAACTTAGGTAATGGTAGTATGAATAGTTCAGTATTATCTGCAGTTGATGTATTAAATATTTCATCTGCTATTGAAATATCCGCAGGAGGTTCTCATTCTTTAGCTTTATTATCTAATGGAACAGTTATGATGTGGGGGAGATATTCTAGTAATGATTCTGCCATAACAACACCAACACCTATTATTAATATAAATAATGCGATATCTATAAGTAGTACTTCAGTAAATTCATATGCTATTTTATCTGATAGAAGTGTTGTATATTGGGGTGTAAAATTAGGAGGAAGTGGTATTAGATCTTATATACCAGAAGTTGTATCAACAATTACAAATGCACAATATGTATTTGATCATAATAGTGCATTATTAACTGATGGTACTTTATTATATAATGGATCAATATTAACATCAACTATTGATTCATTACCAATTACTAATTTTAGAAATTATACTCAGATTATACCATCTCAAATAGATTTAAAATATAACTGGACTTCAATATGTAGATCAGATTCATTAGGATTATTTGTTGCAGTTGCATCATCTGGAACTAATAATAGAGTTATGACTTCTACAAATGGTATTACTTGGACTGGTAGAACAACTCCAACTACTATATCTATAGCACCTACAGTATATGTCAAATATATAAGTGCTGGATTTGTACATAGTTTAGCATTAATGAGTGATGGAACTGTAAAAGCATGGGGTTCTAATGAATATGGCCAATTAGGGGATGGCACAACTACTAGTAGTAATACACCAATTACTATATCTGGATTGACTAATGTAATTGGAATTTCTGTAGGTATGTGGTCATCTTATGCATTATTAAGTGATGGCACTATTAAAGCATGGGGATATAATCAAAATGGTGAATTAGGTGATGGAACAGATATTGATAAATTAACACCAGTTAGTGTAACTGGTATTACAACAGCTATTAATATTGCTAGTAGTGCTTCTCATGCAATTGCTTTATTAAGTGATGGAACTGTAAAAGCTTGGGGTACTAATTATGAAGGTGAATTAGGTGATGGAACAAATACTGGTTCTTTATCTCCAGTTACTGTTTCTAATTTATCTAATGTAATAGCTATTGATGCTAATGGTAGTCATAATTTAGCTTTATTAAATGATGGAACTGTTAAAGCATGGGGATATAATGAGTTTGGACAATTAGGTAATAATTCTACAGTATCTTCATCAACTATAGTAACAGTATCTAATTTATCAGGAGTAAAAAAAATAGCATGTGGTTCTTCACATCATTCTTTAGCATTATTAAATGATGGAACTATTAAAGCTTGGGGATCTAATGGATGGGGACAATTAGGAGATGAAACATATGATGATAAATTAATTCCAGTAACTATATCTGGATTATCTAATGTTAAAGATATTTCAGCAGGATATAATTTTTCATTAGCTTTATTAAATAATGGTACTATTAAATCATGGGGAGATAATAGTTATGGTAAATTAGGAGTAAATTCAGATGATATTACTTTAGTTAAAACTAATAGTCCTTTAACCGTTAATACTATAACAACTGCCAATTCTATTTCTGCTGGATTAACTCATGCTTTAGCAATTTTAGAAAATGGAAATATAATGTCTTGGGGAAGAAATAATACTGGACAATTAGGTAATAATTCAACTACAGATACAATTTCTCCTGTTAGTGTACATACATCTTCTATTAGTAGTGATCCATTAACTAATGCAAAATTAATTCAATATACAATAACTTCTAATAATTCTAATAATTTTACATCAGTATGTTGGTCAGCAGAATTATCATTATTTGTAGCAGTTGCAAGTTCAGGTACTGGAGATAGAGTAATGACTTCTCCAGATGGTATTACTTGGACTGCTAGAACTTCTGCTTCTGATAATAATTGGACTTCCGTTATTTGGTCTAAAGAATTAACATTATTTATAGCAGTTGCTTCATCTGGTACTGGTAATAGAGTTATGACATCATCAGATGGTATTACTTGGACTTCTAGAATATCTGCTTCTGATAATAATTGGACCTCAGTATGTTGGTCACCAGAATTATCGTTATTAGTTGCTGTTTCAAATACTGGAATCGGAAATAGAGTAATGACTTCTCCAGATGGTATAAATTGGACTAGTAGAACTTCTGCGGCCAATAATAATTTGACTTCAGTTTGTTGGTGTAATAATATTAATACATTTATTGCTGTGTCTAATAGTAATGATAGTTATAGAAGAGTAATGACATCTGAAGATGGTATTAATTGGATATTAAGATATTCTAATAATAATAATAATTGGAAACAAGTTATTTGGATTAATGAATTAAATATGGCAGTTGCTATTTCAGACTCTGGAGAACAAAGAATTATGACTTCCTTTAATGGAATAGATTGGCAATTAAGAAATTTATCTATTACAAATTCTTGGACTAGTCTAGCTTGGGCATCAGATTTAGGTATATTATGCGCTGTATCAAATACAGATACAATAAATCAAATAGCTACTACTATTATGACCTATCCTACATATAAAACAGGTTTAATTGCATATCCTGGACAATTAAATATTAATAATGCAACTAGAAGAGTTGGTTTAGGTACAACTTCTCCAAGTTATCAATTACAATTATCTAGTGATAGTGCTTATAAATTAGCAACATCTACTTGGATAGTTTCATCAGATATTAGATTGAAAAAAAATATTCAAGATGCAGATTTAGATGATTGTTATAATAAAATTAAATCTTTACCATTAAAAAGATATAAATGGAAAGATAATATTTATAATTCTGATGAAGTTAATGATAGAACTAAAATTGGATGGATTGCAGATGATGTTCAACAAATATTTCCAAATTCAGTTAAAGAAATTGAAGCTTTTGGATATTCTGATTGTAAATCTATGAATAGTGATCAAATTATTGCAGCATTATATGGTTGTATTAAAAAATTAATGTCTATTTCAGAAAACAAAAAAAATACTATTATTGAATTACAAAATAAAATAAATAATTATAAAAATATAATTAATAATTTAGAAATTGTAGAAGAATAAATATATTAGTCTTTATCACTTTTAGCAAATTTATAATATTCTAAATATAATATATAAAATAAGATTACTAATAAAATTATTAAAATTAAAATGATAAGCATTAAAATGCTATATTTATAATCTTTACGATTAGAAGAATTGGATTGAAATTCTATATAACTAATATTATTAGAATGAATATAATCATTATTAGAATTAATTATGCTATTATTAGAATTAATATTATTATTTATGCTATTATTATTAATTATATTTTCGTTACTTCCTTTTTTTTTAGCTAATTTTTTATTAGATGTTTTAATAGAATTATTTTGATTATTATAAAATATTAATTCATTTCCCCCAAATAATAATGGAGTTGGCATTATTAGATTAATCTAAAGTATAGCCAGATTAGTTATATTATTTTATAAAAAATAAAATTGAAAAATTATTAATTAGAATTATTATATTATTGATTATAACCAATTAATTTAATTAGAGTTAATGAATAATTATTCTTTATTATCATTGTCTGAAATTGAATATAATAATGATGAATTTAATAATAAATATAATTTAGATTTTTGTTTTCATAATAAATCAGATATTAAATTAATACAATCATTAAATTGTATTGATAATAATTTAAATATTATTCCATGGAGTAAAATTCCTAGTCATAAGTCTTTAAGTTTAGAGAAGAAAATTAAAAATTCTAGAATACGACAATTAAAAATTAATGAAGCATCTAAAAGAACTAGATTAAAAAAAAAATTACATATGAAACATATGTCAAATCATATTAAAAAAATACATGAATTAATTACAAAATATAATATAACAAATTCAGAAATTATAGATGAAGTATATAATTTTGATAAAAGTATTTTAATTTAATTAGATTAATTTAATTTTATTACATTTAACTTAATTTAATTATATTTAACTTAATTTAATTTAATTGCATTTAATTTCATATTCTTCATTAGAATTTTTTATTTTTTCTAAAGTGCCATTATTAGTAATAGAATTATGATTAGGATTAGAATTAGTATTCTGATTAGTTGGACAATATACTAAATTAAAAATTACATCTAAAGTACAAAACTTTGTTTTAATATCATCATAAGGATATAAATAAGCATCTGGACATTTTTCATCTAAACATGATAAATTAACACAATTATTATTTCTAAGATTTTGATTAGTTTCTTTGATAACTTCAATATTTAATGGAATATTAAATCCACTTTTATTAGATATAGTTCTACATTCATTATAATTATAACAATTACCAGAACCTGGTGGTATAACACTTATATCATACCAAATTCCTTGTTCATTAATACTAAATTCAAATAAAGTTGCAATTTCGGTTAAGGATGTTTTAATTAAACCAGATGATATAGAATTATAACTAATAGTACATTCATTATTAGTATTTAATAAACATTTATCATTAAATTTAAAATTTTCATGTGAATATATATTTATTGGATAATTACATTTATTAGTAATTTTAAAATTAATTGCTAATATTGATTGAAAATATATTGATAATAAAAAATAAATTTTAATTAATTGAAACATTTTGATAAATATATAACAATATATATTTTAATAATTCGAAAAAATAAAAAATACAAAGAAATAAAATCTAATAAATGCAATCATATGCAATTATATGTAATCATATATAATCATATATACCTACCCCAAAAGTTTACTCAATAACTCTTAGACTTCACATGCTTCAATCTCGAGATTTATGCTTTTACGAAAGAGATCAAATTGAGCACATGCTTTATCCTGATAAACCCAAAGAATTCGTTTAGATTGAAATTTAAGATCTTCTACAAGTTGATTTAGATAATCTAAATTATAATCATCTAATTCAACACTTCTTCTCAACATTTCTTCATAACGATTCTTCCACTTCTTAATGATAATATCATTAAGTTCGATGGCCGCTACCAAGAAATTAACAAATTTTAATAAAACTTATTAATTTCATCTCTTTTAAATAGAGACTTTTTAAAAATCATTACTGTGGTAGCTCAGATGATTTTACTTTTAAACACTCCATTTAATGTA
>JACCED010168631.1_pt1 | contig 25318 bp, 16 predicted proteins | sample 7455021 | NCBI WGS metagenome assembly JACCED01 (sample SAMN15323456, study PRJNA562643) | freshwater metagenome | isolation source: river surface water | place: USA:Blue River Watershed | collected 2017-08-19
CCAGCGGTGAGCTGGGTGGCCTGCTGGGCTTCCGCGAACAAGTGCTGCAGCCGACCTTCGGCTCGCTCGATTATCTGGTCACCACCTTTGCCGGCGAGATCAACGCGATCCACCGCAATGGCATCGACGTCGAGGGCAATGTCGGCAAGGACCTGTTCCAGATCGGCCAGGTCACGACGACCGATCCCGTCAGCGGGCAGTCGGTGACGATCGATCGCCCGTCGGCCGGCATCAGGCTGGCCGTCAATGACGCCAACAAGGTTGCTGCCGGTGGCCTGTTCCGCGTGATCGAGAATGCGAACAACCTGTCGGGCGCCGATGCGACGCTGAGCTACTCGGCCAGCTACGCCGACCCGACGCGCGTCAAATCACTGTCGCAAGTGCTGCGCAACAACCCGGACCCGTCGGCCGGCGTCGCCGCACCGCGCGACTGGCTGCTGGGTCAGATACCGATGGGCGCCGACAACTGGTCGCTCTTCCTCGACAATGCCAGCAGCAAGCAGAACGTACAGGTCTTCACGCGCGATGGCCGCCAGCTGCTCGGTGCGCCGGTGACAGACGACGCGACGCTGCGTGCGCTGATGACGACCAAGAATGGCTTCGTTGCCGGTACCAGCTATTCGTCGGATTACCTGAACAAGTCGGGCGACAACGGCTACAAGCAGATGTCGATGTTCTATGGCCTGATGTCCAAGCCGATCTCGCAATATGACCCGGCCACCCGATTCTCGACCGAGCATGACGTGGTGCCGAGCACGATCGAGCATATTGAGATGACAGGCTCGGCGCTGCCAGCCAACCAGACTTATATCGGCGCGAACCACCTGACTATCAATGGTCGTTCGCTGCCGGCGCTGTACCCGACCCAGCCGGCGCAAAGCATCCAGGCCAGCGATATTGCCGAATGGATGAACCGCGCTGCCGAAGGCCTGAACCCACCGATCGCCGTCAATGCGATGACGACCACGCCGGATCTCACGCTCGACCCGACCGCCGGCGCCTTCATCAATGGCGTCGCCATCCCGGCGCAGGCCGGCCGCACCCTGGCGGACCTCGCGCTGCAGATCAATTCGCAATATGCGAACGAGACCAATGTCGTCGCCAGCGTCAATGCCGCCGGTACCGGCCTGGTGCTGAAGAATGCCGATGGCTATGGCGGCAACGACATCCGCGTCGGCGGCATGGATGCCGACGGCAAGCTGGTGAATGAAACTTCTTACCGCGGCAAGCTGAATTTCGGCGACGACTATGCGATCACGATCGGCTATGGCAAGGATGGCGTAGCCGGCGATCTCGATTTGCTGGGCACGCCGGAAGGCAAGTACTACACCGGCCTGATGCCCATCGTGCCGATGTCGGCATCGATTGCCGGCGCGCGCATTCCGTCGAATGTGGACTCAATTGCCGGCAATACCCTGACCCTGAACGGCAAGGCGCTCGGCGCGCTGGACTACAACCGCCGCCTGAAGGTGCCGGACATGGTCAGCTGGCTCAATAGCGTCGGTTCCACGCTGGAGCCGCCGGTCGTAATCAGCGGCTCGAACGAGCTGCGCGCATCGGCGAAGAACCTCAAGGATGGCCTGGAAAAGGGCCTGCCACTGCAGATCAATGGCGTGAAGATCACGGGCGCCGGCAATGGCGGCACGTTTGCATCGGCCGAGGACGTGGCTGCGGCAATCAATGCTGCCGACACCGGCCACGTGGTGGCGACGCAAGCGACGCAGAACCTGACGCGCAAATTGGCGATCAATGGCGTGGACATCAGCGGCAGCGGCGTCAACGGCACCTTCTCCACCCGCCAGGACATGGTCGATGCAATCAATGCGCAGACCAATGCCACCGGCGTTACCGCCAGCATCGATGCGACCAGCGGCGAGATCACGCTGTCGAACGCCGGCTCGGCGAAGGCCGGCGAAGATATCGTCATCGGCCCGCTGGACGACGGCAATGCCCTGGGCGTTACCAGCGGCACGTATTCAAAGGCGTATGCCGAGATCGATGCCGATGGTTCGCTGCTGGTACGCAATGGCAGCGGCGCCGACATCTCGATTTCCACGCTGACCGGCGGCAGCAATGTGCTTGGCCTTGGCAATGGCACGTATCGCGGCCAGCTGAACATGGCATCGACGGCCGAGATCCGCATGGGCTTTACCGATGCGCACACCGACGACGGTGCGGCCGAGCTGGCCAAGCTGGGCCTGCGTACCGGCGTCTATATCGATGGCGCGGCGCAGGAAGACTTGCTGGTGTTCGTGACCGAAGGCTCCGGCACGGTGGCCGGCAGCTTCGATGCGTCAATGACGGATCCGGCCTCGCTCGACAAGCAGCGCATCGACGCGCTGCGCGGCGAGAAGTACGACATCACGTTCACGTCGGCCAACCATTACCAGATTACCTGGACCAACCCGTCCAATGGCCTGGTGACCACGCTGGCCGAGCGCGACTACGATCCGAAGGCCGGCATCGTCTACCAGGGCGTGCAGTTGACGCTGAACCGTCAGCCTGCCGCTGGCGACAAGTTCGTCATCGACGGCAACCAGGACGGCACCGGCAACAACGAGAACATGCTCGACATCGTCGCGCTACAGACTCGCGGCTTCATCGGTGCCAATGGCGGCAACGGTGGCAACGGTGGCAAGACGATTTCGCAAGCCTATGAAGAAGAGGTCGGCAAGATCGGCAACTTCTCCAGCCAGGCCACGATTGCGCAAAAGGCGCTGCAGGTCGTCAACGACCAGGCCGTCGAGGCGCGTGACAAGGTGTCGGGCGTGTCGCTCGATTCCGAAGCCGCCGACCTGATTCGCTATCAGCAGGCTTACCAGGCCAATGCGAAGGCGATGCAGATGGCCAATGAACTGTTCGATTCCATCCTGCAGGCTGCGCGCTGAGCGCCAGCTTGACTGATACAGACGATTAAAGAAGACGAATTAACAAGACGAGATACGCCCATGACCCAGATCTCGACCACGCTCAAGTTCGATCGCGCCATCCAGCAGATGGGCGTGACGCAGGACCGTTTGTCCAAGACCCAGATGCAGCTGTCGACCACCAAGCAGGTGTTGAAGCCCAGCGATGCGCCGGACAAGTCGGCCGAGATCTCGCGCCTGAAATCGGCGGTCGGTCGCCAGCAAAGCTATATCGCGACCATGAAGCAGGTGCAGGACAAGCTGTCCCAGCAGGAATCGGCGCTGGACGCGGCCACCGACATCATGGCGCGCCTGAAGGAACTGACCGTGCAGGCGGCCAACGACACCTACCAGGCCAAGGACCGCAAATCCATCGCCATCGAAGTCAACGAGTTGCGTGATCAGCTGCTGTCGCTGTCCAATACGCAGGACGTCAACGGCAATTACATCTTCTCCGGTTCGCGCGTGGGCAAGCTCGCGTTTGCGGCCAACGAGCAGGGCAGGGTGGTCTACCAGGGCGACCAGACGGTCGTGCCGGCGGGTATCGGCGACCAGAGCATGGTCGACACCAATCGCAGCGGCACCCATCCGTTCGACAAGATCGTGCGCACCGACGATACCGGCCAGCCGGTGCCGGTGGGCTTCTTCGAAGCGATCCAGGACCTGACGGCGGCGCTGCAGGCGAACGACACCCAGAGCATCACGCGCGCGGTCGGCGAAATGACGACGCTGCAGGATGGGCTGTCGAACAGCCTGGCTGCGATCGGCGCTGCTGGTAACAAGGTCGAGAACCAGCTCAATGTGGCCGACGAGAACCTGCTGCGCATGAAAGAGGTGTTGTCAAATGTGGAAGACGTCGACTACACCGAAGCGATCACGAAGATGAACAAGGACATGCTGGCGCTGGAAGCGGCGCAGAGCAGCTTTGCAAAGATCTCGCAGCTGAACCTGTTCGACTACATCAGGTAAGCAACGACGACCCGACCAGCAAATTATTCAAGGAATCCGGGGATATGCCGATAAAACCCGATCCGGCACATTCTTCGTAACCAGACCATGGCCACGTCATCCGTCAGCTCCACCACCAGCGCTGCCGCCACTGCCGCCGAGATTCAAAAGGCGAACAAGTCGGCGGCCCAGAAGCTGTTGTCTTCCCTGAACGCAGGTTCGGGCGTGGATACGGCCTCGCTCGCCCAGAACCTGGTCGATGCCGAGCGCATTCCCAAAGAGAATGCGATCAATGCCAAGATCACGAAGAACGACAACAAGATCAGTGGCTTGTCGGCAGTCATGTTCATGATGAGCGAGTTCAAGACCAAGCTCGCCGACCTGAAGGACAAGACCAGCTACAACTCGCTCTCCGCTTCCAACAGCAATCCCTCGGCGCTGAACGTCACGACGACCAATGCGGCGACGGCCGGCTCCTATAACGTCAATATCGCTTCGCTGGCCAAGCCGCAGCGCAGCGTGTCGACCGGCTATGCCGCATCGAGCAGCCTGGTCAACGACGGCCTGCCGTTCAACATGACGTTGTCGTCGAACAAGGCCGGCGTGGCCACCGGCACCACGGCCAATCCGTCAACGGCGACCGCGAAACTACTGGCGCCGGCCTTTAGCGCCGCCAATCCGCAGGTGACGGATTTCAGCAATTTCTCGATCACCATCGATGGCAACGCGTACAACGTCCAGCCGGCACCAAGTGCGGCGACGCTGACGGCGCTGGCCGATGACCTGCAGACCAGGATTCGTGCCAACGTCGACAGCACGGTCAGCGTGAGCGTTGACAACGGCAATCTGGTGTTCAGTTCGACCGACCTGTCGAAGCGCATCTCCGCACTGTCGCTGACGGCCGACCCCGCTGTCAGCGACGCTGCAACCGGCACTCAGCAAGTGCCGCCGGCAGCGGTATTCATGGCGACGCTATCGAACATCAGCTTCGGCAGCAGCCCGTCGGTGACGGACTTCAAGTCTTTCTCCGTCATCGTCAGCGGTAAGCAATTCAATATCAAGCCCGCTCCGGCCAGCGCCGACCTGAACGCGCTGGCGGCAGACCTGCAGAAGCAGTTGCGTGCCCAGGATGGCACCGACGAGCTGTCGGTGACCGTGTCGGGCACCAGCGGCCTCGAGATCAAGTCATCGAATTACAACCGCAAGATCACGGCGCCGACGCTGTCGCAATCGGCCACCATCCGTCTCGATACCGGGGCCGATGTCGGCGCGCCGACGGCCACCGGCAGCGGCATCACCGGTGTGAAGTTTGGCACCACGCCCCAGCTGACGGATTTCAAGTCATTTACTGTCAGAATCGGCGACAGCACCCGTACCATCATCCCGGTACCGGATGCGCCGACTGTGTCGGCACTGGCAGCCGATATCCAGAAGCGTTTGCGCATTCTCGAAGGCAGCGATGATGTCAGCGTAACGGCCAACGGCAACGACATCGCCATTACGTCCAAGAGCGGCAAAGTGATCGCCGGGGCGGCTCTGACACGCACCACCTACGCCGACAGCCCTGAAGGCGTCGTCGCCGCGATCAACGACGCCAATCAGGGGGTCAAGGCGGAGTTGGTCAACGACGGCAGCACAGGCTCGCCGTACAAGATCATGGTCACCGGGGAATCGGGCGCGAGCGAGGCATTCACGCTGACGTCCGGCGCCGCCAACGGGCTGGCGTTCAGCACTGCGGCTGAAAACCAGGCCAGCGATGCCGTGCTGACAGTGAATGGCGTTCAATACACACGCAAGTCGAACACATTGGCTGACGTGATCAGCGGCGTCACCCTTGAGCTGCGCTCGACCACGACTAGCGCCGCCAGCGTGACGCTGACGCAAGATACCAGCGCTATCAAGGAAAAGTTGATGGCGCTGGTCACTGCGTACAACGACTTTGACGACATCGTCAAGGAAACCACCAATCCTGATTCGGAGCTCGAGACCTACGGCAAGACCCTGGTCGGGGATCCGACGGTGAAGATGGTGCGCCTGCAGGTGCGCTCGATGTTCCTCGGCCAGTCGAGCACTGCAGGGTCTGCCATTGCCAGCCTCGGCGACCTTGGCTTCAAGACTGACCAGAAAGGCGTGCTGTCGCTGGACGAGACAAAACTCGATGCGGCCCTGAAGAACAATTACGCCGACGTGGTCAAGGTCATGACGGGCAACCAGAGCAATATCAGCACGCTCAGCACCCAGCCGGCCGGTATCGCGGGCGACACCTTCCGGCGGCTCGACAAATTGTTGGCAGTAACCGGTCCGTTGCAGGCCAAGTCCGACAATGCGACTACTGAAAACACCAAGTACGAAGAGCAGATCGAAAAGCTCAATCGCCGCATGGAGGCCCTGCTTGCCCGGTATACCCGGCAGTTCTCGATGATGGAAAGCCTGGTGGGCAGTATCAATTCGCAAAAGACCAGCCTGAAATCGACCTTCGAAGGGATGATGGCCGCCTACACCAGCAAGTAAGCCAGTGAGCCAGCGCGACGGTCCTGTGGCGTCAAAGTTAGCAGCTTGAGAATAAAAATATTTTCAGGGCTGCCCTAAAGTTTCATCTGTTCATTCCGACTTCTGTGACTGAACGGGTGGATTTCCCATTGCTCCGCCCGGAAAGGATGGAGTCATGGTTACAGCAATTCAATCAAGCGCAGCACCCGTCGCACCGGTCGTGAGCCGGGTCTCGGGCTCTACTGCGATCGAGTCTGCTACTCCCGCTGTCGCTCAAACGCAGCAGCCCGTCATTGCCCCCCCGAAGAAGGCCGAGATTCGCGTCGACACTGAAAAACAGCGCGCGAACCTCGAAGAGGCCATCCACCGCATCAATGAAATGATGCGCGACGGCGGCCGCGGCCTGAATTTCAGTATTGACGAAGCTGTCGGTGGTCCCGTGGTTCAGGTGCGCAACCTGCAGTCCGGCGAAGTCATTCGCCAGATCCCCAACGAAGTGGTGGTCAAGGTCGCGCACAGCATCGAAGACCTGAAAGGCATGCTGCATAACGAAGCAGCCTGAGTTTCGTGAAGGTTTTCGAAAGATTTCTCTCAAGTTTGTCATTGTGGTGCCGATTTTCGAAACCGTGGGGCAATCAAGCTCCAAGTTTCAACGTGAAGAATGCAGTGGACTTTAAAGGAGAACCACCATGTCCGTGATTAACACCAACCTCAACGCGCTGGTTTCGCAAGAGTCCTCGCGTGCTTCCAGCCTGAAGCTTTCGCAATCGATGGAACGCCTGTCGACCGGCAAGCGTATCAACTCGGCCAAGGACGACGCCGCCGGCCTCGCCATCACCAACCGCATGACCTCGCAGGTTCGCGGTATCCAGATGGCCGTCAAGAACTCGAACGATGCGATCTCGATGACCCAGACCGCCGAAGGCGCGTACGGCCAGGTCGGCAATGTCCTGCAGCGCATGCGTGAACTGGCAGTCCAGTCGGCATCGGGCACGATGTCGGCTAGCGACCGTTCGTCGCTGCAGCTGGAAGTCGATCAGCTGAAGGAAGAGATCGACCATATCGCCAAGACCACCAATTTCAACAACATCAACCTGCTCGACGGCACCGCCAAGAAGGTCGTGATCCAGACCGGCGCCAACCAGGCTGACAAGATTGAAATGGGCTTTGACTCGGTCAAGACCAATCACCTCGGCTCGGATGTCCAGCCGTCGCTGACCACCCTCGGTGGCCTGGTGGCCGACCGCGGCACCCTGGCCCAGGGCGACATCACCGTCAACGGCGTCGCGATCGGCGTGTCCTTCGAAGAAGACGATACCCTGTCGTCGGCCAGCAATGCCTCCAGCGCGATCGCCAAGGCCGTCGCCATCAACCGTGCATCGGCCGACACCGGCGTGATCGCCAAAGTGGCGGGCACGACTGTCTCCGGTTCGGCAATGACGGGTGCATCGACCACCGGCGCGCTGACGATCAACGGTTACTCGACCGCGTCGATCTCGACCACCACTGACACCGCACTTAGCCGCAAGCTGGTGACGGACGCCATCAACGCCATCTCAGCTGCGACCGGCGTCGTCGCTACCAACACCGACAGCGACAACGGTGGCGTGGTTCTGACTGCGAAAGATGGCCGTAACGTGGTCGTCGCATTTGGAGGTACCGCCACCGCTGCTGCAACCGGCGTGGCTGCCGCCGGCACCTACGTTGGCAGCATCGACCTGTTCTCGAAGGACGGTTCGGCCGTCACCATCGGCACCCGCGAAGGCGCACAGGCCAGCGTGGCTGCCAAGGCCGGTCTGCGTATCGGCACCTATGACGGTGGCTCGGCCCAGACCGTGACCGCAGCGCGTACAACCGCACTCGGCGACCAGACTGAGACCACGTCGACTTCGGGCACGCTGAACGGCGACACCCTGGTCATCAATGGCATCGCCATCGGCGGCGCCGTCGGTACCGACGATACCGCTTCCTACCAGACCAGCGACACCTCCAAGGTCGGTAGCCAGCGTTCGCAGAGCGCGATTGCGATCGCTGCTGCGATCAACAAGCAGAGCGAACGTACCGGCGTGACCGCGAAGGCCCAGGCCAACGTGATCCGCGGCGAATCCTTCACTTCCTATGCGACCACGGCCACGGTGTTCCTGAACGGCGTCAGCATCAGCGCCAACACCACCGACCTGCAGAACGTGATCGATGCGTTCAACGAAAAGTCGGGCCAGACTGGCGTCATCGCCTCGCGTTTCGGCGACGCGCTGGAACTGCGTGCGGAAGATGGTCGTAACATCTCGATCGGTTCGACCTTCCAGAACGCTGCAGCCAACCTCGGCCTGGGCGGCGTGACGCTGACCAGCAACTCGGCAGCATCGGCCACCACCTACTACGCGACGGTTCAGCTGTCGTCGGACGAGGCGTTCACCGTCGAAAGCGGCTTCGAAGGTATCACCAACTTCGAGCGCCTGGGCTTCCGTCGCGGCACCTTCGGTGGCGCTGAAGGCGACAAGGTCTCCCAAGTGGATATCTCGACACAGCAGGGCGCCAATGACGCGATCCGTGCAATCGATGCGGCCATCGAGCAGGTGTCGGCGGCACAGGCCAAGTCCGGTGCACTGAACAACCGACTGGATGTCATCGTCAACAACCTGTCCGAAGGTCTGCAGAACATGTCTGCATCCCGTAGCCGTATCCTCGATACCGACTACGCGACCGAAACGACCGAGCTGGCGAAGCAGCAAATCATCCAGCAGGCCGCAACCGCGATGCTCGCACAGGCAAACCAGGGCGCCCAGGGCGTGCTGGCCCTGCTCAAGTAATCGGGTGAGTCAGTCGATGGAAAGCCGGGGTGGCGACACCCCGGCTTTTTTCATTGGGCGATCAGGATAGGGGATAATCTTCGCTGATTGCGGATGCAAGGAACTTCGTCCTTGCCGAAGCGCGTCGGTGCCGGCGCATTCAGAAAGGAATTTGGCTTTGTTTGATCCTGCCACGATCCGGGCAATTCCCGGAATGATCGAGCCCATCGAGCAAAAGACTTTATACGGCCTCGCATCCCAGCTCAGCCTGCAGCCGGGCGACCAGATGGTCGAGTTCGGCAGTTTTTTCGGCCGCAGCACGGCGTGCCTCGCCCAAGGCCTGGCCGACAATCCCCAGCGTACCGCTACCAATCTGCTGCATGCGTACGACAGCTTTGCTTGCGCGGCCGAAGGGGGATTTGCCGTGCACGTGAATGCGTTCGCTCGTGACGGGGGCGTTCCGCACCTGCTGGCAACGAATGATGGCCGGCTGGACTTCTTTCCGGTATTCAGTCATTTTCTTTCCACGTATGTAGACAGCGGCGTGGTTCTCCCGGTCCGTGCAGAACTGCGAGATTCCGTTCCGGGGAATATTCGTCAGGTCGCTCTGATGCACATTGACAGCCCCAAGTTCTACGACGAATTGAGGTGGCTGGTCGAGCGATTCTTCCCGCGGCTGCGGGATGGTGGCATCGTCATTTTTCAGGATTATTTCTATCATTGGTCCGCGACCCTGATTGCGGCGGTCGAGGCGATGCGCCAGCTGGGCGTGCTCGAATACCGCTTGTCGGCGGCCTCATCGCTGGTGACGCAGACAGCGCGCTTGATCAAACCGGGTCTGATCGATGAGCTCGATCGCCAGATGGCCGATCCTGCGCGCGTGCACGCGCTGATCATCGATGCCATCGGTGCATGCCAAGGGCTGCAAGTCGATCGGCCCGAGACCTTCGTTCCCCGCTTGTGGCTCGCCGCGTACCAGCACCTGTGGGCCCAAGGCGAGACGGCCCAGGCCACTGACCTGGTCGGTCAGTTCTTTGCCGCAGGCGGCAAGCTCACCCAGCCGGTACTCAATGATTACCTTGAAATGATGCGTCAGGGCTTCTCGATGCGGGACTTGTACGAGAAGGACCACGCATGACGGCAGCCGTATTGTCCGACAAAGAACGCGAGGTACTGCGCGCCGGCGACACAGACGAGGCCGGGCAACTGCTGGCGGCAGCGCTTGGCGACGGACGCATGGATTTGCCCGAAATGGGTGCCGTCGCCGTTGATCTCTTTCGGGCAGCGCGCTATTCGCTGGCCTCCATGCTGTTCGCGCATTGGACTGCACGCGAGCCGGAAAACCCCGAGCCCTGGGCCAATCTGGGCTTGTGCCTCCTGCGGCAGAACGACCTCGAGAATGCGCGGCAGGTGCTGGAGTATGCGCTCGAGATCGGGCCAGACCTCGGCGCCGCGCGCATGAATCTTTGCGATGCCTATCGCGAGCTGGGGCTCTACGAACTTCAATTGGCGACGGCAGAGGATTGCGTGCGCCGCCTCCCTGGCTCGGCGCTGGCACTCAATAACCTCGGCTCCGCGCTGTTGCAGAATGGCCGCCCGGCAGACGCCCGGGAGGCATTTGCCGCCAGCCTTCAGGTCGATCCCGATTACTTCGAGGCGCGCTTCAATGTCGCACGAATGGCGTCGGACGAGGGTGACCATGCGGCGGCGATCGAGTTTTATGAATCAGCTCTGCGCTCATCGCAATTGGATTCGCGACGACGCGAGGTAGTCGAGCATCACCTGAGTTTCGAATACCTGAACCAGGGACGCCTTGCCGAGGGATGGGCGCTGTATGAGCGCGGTTTTTCTCCACTGGTACCGCCGTCGCTCGCTCGCCGCCCGGACCGCAGGTTCCACATGCCGCGTTGGGATGGTCGGCCGCTGGAAAACGGCCAGACCTTGTTGCTGTGGCGCGAGCAGGGCATAGGCGATGAATTGCGTTTTCTTGCATTGCTACCTCTGCTGGACATCGGCAAGGGTAAGCTGGTGATCGAAACCGAATCAAGACTGGTTGACGTGTTGCAGCGTTCCTTCCCCGAGGCGACCGTTCGCGTGCCGCAAGCCGATGGTCCGGACTCTGGGAGGGCGGTACCCAATGATGCGGACTGTCACCTGCCCATAGGATCTTTGCCGGGATTGTTCATGAACAGCCCCGACGTCTATGCAAAGCTCGGCGGCTACTTGCAGGCGGCGCCGTGGCAGTCGGGACGATTTGCTCAGCGCCTGGCCCGATTCGAGGGCAAACGCAAAGTAGGAATTTGCTGGCGCAGTCACAAGTTGTCTGCGACGCGCAACCGCAAGTACACCTCCCTCGACGACTGGGTCACCATCCTTTCGATGCCCGATACCGTGTTCGTCAATTTGCAATACGGCGACTGCGAGCAGGAACTCGTTGCGATGGAGCGCAAGCTCGGCATCGAGGTCGTGCGTTGGAAAGACGTCAACCTCAAGGACGACCTCGATGCCGTCCTTGGCCTGATGCAGAACCTGGATCTTGTGATTTCACCGTCGACTGCCGTCGTGCCGATGGCGGGTGCGCTGGGCAGGCCTACGCTTTATCTGGGGCACGCCAACTGGATGCTGTTGGGTCAGAAAAACCGATATCCGTGGTTCAGTTCAGTCACGCCACTGCTGGTGCCGTCCCGGGAGCCGGTCTGGTCGGCGCTCGCACAGGTTCCTGCGCTAATCACGCCCTGACCAAGACCGGATCTCGGTGAGGGCCGTGCCCCCGCTCGAGGTGATGGGTCGGTGATGTCTCTTATTGGTTCGTGTGCTCGACAAGGCTGCGAGGAATGATGGCCGCTACCGAGCAGGCTTCGTGCAGTCCATGCTCGAGCAGCAAGGATTTGGACGGCGGATAGGCAAGGAGATGGCTTGCGTGCAGCGAGGGCATCAACTGTGCGGCGTTTGATACGCCTTTTTCAATACCTTCGAAATCATCCAGCAGGATCACCGATTCGGCATGCAGCAGCTTGCCGAGCAATGGGAGCTCTTCGGGTGGCAGGCGTCCATCGAGCAAGACAAGGTCGCAACGATGGCCCTGGCGCACCATGTCGGCAAACATGTCGCCGGAAGATTTCATCGGATATTGGGTGATCTGCGTGCGGGTGCCGAATCCCAGCGGGATGTCATTCGAAAAGTCACAGGTAAAGATGTGTCCCTCGTCCTCAAGACATACGTCCAACGCACAGGCCATGGCGAAGGTCGATTTGCCAATGAAGGTGCCGACCTCTGCGATGACCTTGGGCCGGAAAAACGCGCATGCGGCAAACAGGGTCCAGATGGCGCCGGTGCTGATCGATCCTGTGTTGTAGCTGGCATGCCGGCGCAATTCATCCAGCGAAGCGGATTTGCCAAGCAATTCATGTCGGATTGAATGCGAGTGGATCGACGTTTCGTCAAGAATGGTGCTCCATACGAGATCGGTAAAGCGGGAGCGATTGATCCTGATTTTTTCCACGGTTTCTCCTTCTGTTTTTCAAAAATGGTGCGGGCCAGGCGATCGACAAGCGTCTCGCTGCCTTATCGGAGCTGGCGGTGCCAGTCGGTGCCAGTCGGTGGGTAGCTGGCCGCAGCCGGTCGAACCACAATTCCTTGTTACACTGTTCGCCATCTTGTAATGGTCGGTCCAAGTGCCGATCGCGACGACTTGTCCCTGCAAAATCTGCATGAGCCATCAAATCGAAAAACAAAAACTCCATCGCCAGATACTGGCGGAATGGCTTGCCGCAGTCGACACCGGCGACTTTGAGCGGGCAATAGGACTCGATTTCTACCACTACAACCATTTGGTCAAGGCGACCGAGGACAGCGGATACTGGAACCAGTGGCAGCAAGATACCCACCCGGTGCGGGTCGAGCTCGCGGCGCGTGTGTGCCGCGTGAGCCCGGCGTGGAGTGTCGATGCAAGAAATGACAAGGGCCGGTTCGCCATCGTGAACCACAATTTCTCCGGGCTCGCGCATGAAGTTCAGCTGTCGCGAAACATCCAGTACCTGCGGCGGCAGGGATGCCGGCTTGATTTCGACGTGATCTATTTGTTCGATGGCGATGCTAACCAGCGAGCCCGGGCAGCGCACTTGTACGAGATCCCTGAAGCCAGCGTGCATTTCTTGTCGGCGGACAGTTACATGACGGCCGCAGGCAGGCTCGATATCGCTTGCAGGCAAGGTGCCTATCGCACTGTCATTTATCCGTCGATATTCCCGATGGCGTTCTGGATGTCGCTGTTTAACACGCATCCGCGACAGACATTCTTGCAGATGAAATATTTCCCCTGGCAGGCCGGACGGATTGCCGAGTGGGCGGGTGGCCGACGGAATACCGAGGATCGATACGAGATTCACGGATTCAGCTTCCTGCAGCTGCAGACCATGGACTTCAGCACCGGTGCCTTGCCCGTTGGCGCGCCGGGGGATGCGCCTTCCCATACGTTCGGCTCGATCTCGCGGCCGGAGAAGGTGGCAGATCCTGTCTACAATCGCTTCGTGGCATCCATTCTCGCCGAACGCCCGGACCTGACGTACCTGTATGCCGGACGTGCAGAAGGCATCAAGGTCATCCCGGAGAGTGTGCGCAGTTTGCCCAATGCCCGTCACATCGGCTGGGTCGATCCGGCCACTGCGATTGGCAGGTTCGGCGTATACCTCGAATCCTTCCCATGGGGGGGCGGCGAAATGAGCTTCCTGGCGTTGCGCGCAGGGGTTCCTTATCTCATTCTCGGCTCCGAAGAAAATATTCGTTTCGGGCTGTTCGACTTCATACGATTGATTGCCGAGAGTGGACCGTCTGTCCTCCAGTACAGTTTCTGTCGGGACGAGAGTGAGTTGCGGGCTCGCTTGATTACACTGATTGACGATCCTGAAGCACGCCGCGCGCTTGGCACGGCCTGGCGCGAACATCTGGCGAGCTACAAGCCCGCCGATGCCGATCGATGGGCGCAATTCCTGCTGGCGTAACCCCGGCGGGGTCGGTGCCGTCGATCTGGCCCGGTTCATTCGTTGCCGATCAATCGACGATCACTGACACCCTGGCCGCGACATCACTGTCGGCCAGCCAGTCGCGTCCGGTCCTGTCGATGAACAGGATGGCGGCTTTCTGGGTTTGGAAGTCGCGGATTTCATCCCCCGGCCTGAGCAGGTCAAACCGCCCGGCCACCATCCCCTCGAGTCGAGGATCGATGTCGAGCCTGCGGAATGTCCCATTCCTGTGGGCCATTGCACAGTGTCGGGTCAGTGTCAGTGGCCTGGCGCTGGGCGCCAATTCGTTCGCAGCCACGGCTTCGCCCAGGAACTGACGTACGAGCAGCGACGGGTAAGGCACGCCGGTCGCCATTTCGACGAAGCGGGTGTACAGGTCGCCTGGCGGTCGGCGGCAAATTTCGAGCAGCCGATAACCATCGGCTGTCTGTATGAACTGGCAGTGCATCAGCCCGTCAACCAGCGTGAGCCCGGCAGCCAGAGTTTCGATATCGCGGATCAGTCCCGCGATGACTGCTGATCGTGCGCTGCCCGGTGTGCTGGCGCCGGCCACCAGGTAAGGATTGACGAAATAGTGCTCGTTGTCGGCGAAGCTGAATACGACCTTGCCATCGGCAATGATCGTGCTGAGGCCGTGATTGCTTCCCTCGACGTATTCTTCGATGACGACCCGGCCAGCCTTAGAACGTTCGATGGCATGGCGGATAGCGGAGCGCGCATCGTCGCCCGCAGCGACCTTCGACATGCCCTTGCCGCCGCTGAGGTCGACTGGCTTGACGATCACGGGAATGTCGAACTGGCGAGGCAGGTCACCTGCAGCATCGCAAGTGGCCATCACCCTTGGCACCGGTATGGACAGAGTGGAGCAGAGCGCACGGAATGCATCCTTGTCATGCAGCTGCCTTGCGATGGCCGGTGTGTCATAGCCACGCTGCCCGATCGAAGTCGCTACTGTCGCACAGCTCACATAAGAAAAATCGTTACAGCACGGGACGACACGATCGATGCCATGCTCTTCGACGATGCGTTGCATGGCTGCGGCATCAGAGTAGTCGCCGGGGAGGTATGCATCGGCGAATCGATGCCCAAGCTCACTCGGATTATTACCCGAGGTCGCGACCCAATGGCCAAGCTGGCGCAATGCCTCGATCTGTGGAATGTCGGCATGGGATCCGCCGCACAGCAGAACGCGCATTAACTCTGCCCCTGGCGTGGCATGAAAAACATGACGGTCTCGTCCAGGCCTTCGGTGTAATGCCGCAGATAGATATCGGCATCCATCAATTCACTGACGGCAGCAGGAATGCGCCACAGGTCATCGACCTTGTGATAAGCCGCAATCGCAAGGCGCGGTTGATGGCGACGAATATAATCGGCTGCTCCTGCGATCGCACCCAGTTCGGCGCCTTCGATGTCCATTTTGAGGAAAGTGCCGGCTTCCAGATTCAACGTGTCCAACCTGACCTGCTGCACGGCGTGCTCGCCGGCGTCACTCGCGCGACTACGGGAGTCTGCCGAGGTGAAGCGCAGGGTTGCGGCTTCCGGGCCGAGTGCCACGCCATGCACCGTCATCCTGTCCAGAGAGCGTGCCACGCCGGCCAGCAAGCCAATATTGCGCGGGTCCGGCTCGAACACATGGATGGCCCGATAACCCGGGCAACGCCTGGCGAACTCTATCGACGTCGCTCCGTCAAATCCGCCGATGTCGATGAATACTTCTTCATCGCGGGCAAGATGGAGGAAGGGCTCGAAATATTGCTCATGCTGGCGTTCACTGTAGGCGGCCATCGCATCGAGGTCGCCGCTCAGGCGAAGTGTCAGCACGGATTCCAGGACTTGTCGCGACGCGTCATCGGCCAGCGTTTGCCAGAGCTTTGCGTATGCATCGCCATGGAGGGCGAGATCGTTGGGGCACGCTTTCCAGAAGCGCAAACTGATGGCGGGATTGCCGCAATGTTTGTGGAATGCGAAATAGTCCACATGGTCCAGTTCCTGCGCGTCACAGACCTGCCTTACCGTCAACGGCTTGCCGATGACGGCGGAGAGCACGGGTGCCCCGGGTGCAAGGTCTGCCGTGCGAACCACGGGTACGCCGTCGAACATGGGCTCCGGAGTGAAGTCGTCAATGACGCCTGCCACCGGATAGTGGTCGAGGATGTGGTGCGCAATGGCTGTGCGGCCGAAGACGTAGCGCGCTGCCGGCGCGGCCGACAGCCAGCGTTCAACGGCACGCTGGCGCTCGGCGGGCAGTGCGGTCTGCAGGTCGAAAGGGAAGGGCATTCAGCTCGCCGGTCGCGACAGTTGGTCGACAGATTGCAGGAAGCGCAGGCCGCGCTCGGCTTCGGCGATGGAAGGCACATAAGCCGGGTCGGCCGCCGGCATGGGTATGCCTGTCAACATGCCGGCAATATCGTCGTAAAGATTGGCGAAGGCTTCGATGAAGCCGGTGGGATGACCGGCCTTGAATCGCATGTAGCGCGGCTGGTTTGCGACCAGCAAGTCGGGCGAACCGAAATCGAGCACCTGCGTCTGGCCGGAGCGTCCGTGCAAGTGGAGTTCGTCCGGTATCGCCTGATACCAGGTCGCGGAAGCTTCACTGCCATACAAGCGGATGCGCAGGCCATTCCTGTGCCCGAGCGCTGCTTTGCCGTACCACATGGAGAACAGGCCTTGTTGTCCTAGCCGACCCGCGCATTCGACGTCGTCGATCACTTCGCTGAAGTTGCCGAGCGATGCTTGCCGTCCCCAGTCAGCCAGTGGCTCATGCTCGGTCAGGAAGGCCAGCAGGTGATGGCAATGAACACCCAGGTCCAGCGAAACGGTAGGAATGGCGCCATCCTGCAGGCGCCAGGCTTGCGGCACCATGGGCTGGCCGCTGGTGTCGTTTCGCAGGAAGCCTTCCTGCGGCATCTCGACGACGGCCTTCAGGATGCGTCCGAGATCGCCGCGCAGGACGCGGGCCCGCAGCTCGCGCACGAAAGCGTACCCGGAATAGTTGTAGGTGACTGCCAGCGGCTGTCCGTTGGCTGCCTGCAGCTCGCGCAGCCGGACGCAATCATCGACGCTTGCGGTCAGCGCCTTTTCCGAAATGACGGCCAGACCTGCTTCAAGCGCAAGCTGGATCTGTTCAAGGTGATCGGGCGTCGGCGTCAGCACCAGCAGCGCATCGATCTCGCCACGCATGGCGTCGATCAGTTCGGCTGGGTTGCGGCAGACGCGACCGGCTGGAAGGCGCAGGTACTCGCCCGTACGTTCATTCTCTGCAGGATCGCGGGCAAAGCATCCGGCCTCGATGCGGAAGCCGCCACCCATTTGTGCGGCGATGAAATGCGTACGACCCACGGCCGATCGCAATCCGCCGCCGACGACGCCCAGCCGGACGACCGGGCGGTCTGGCACGTCGACGGTGCGCGGCTCACTGCGAGTCAGTGGTTGCCAGCCGGCGTGTTGTAGGAGGGCGTCCATGGGAATCCTTTCTGGGGGATGATCTCGACCGGCATCTTCGCGGTAGTGCGGGAGCCGCGGAAGGCGTCCTGAAGAGCATGGATGACCTGATCCTGCTGAGCACCTGACAGTCCGATCCAAAGGGGCAGGCGGATCAGATTGCCGGAAACATGATCGGTCACCGGGAGATCGGGAACTTGCCTGCCATTGCTGGAGGCAATCTCTGCGCCAAACGGCGACGAATGCAGCGGAATGTAATGAAATACCGAGTGGATGCCTCGGTCACGCAATTGATCGATCAGTTCGTCGCGCGCCATGGGCGATTCGTTGAGCACGTAGTACATGTGCGCGTTATGTCCGCAATGCTCGGGCACTGCAGGGGTGCGGAGCATGGGTGACAGGCCGCACAATGCGTCGTCATAGCGCTCCCAGAGCGTGATGCGTTGCTCGGTGATTCGCTGCGCATCTTCCATCTGCGCCCACAGGAATGCCGCAATGACTTCTCCGGGCAAAAAAGATGAACCGACATCTGTCCAGGTGTACTTGTCCACTTCGCCGCGGATGAACTTGCTGCGATTGGTGCCTTTTTCGCGGATGATCTCTGCGCGCTCGACCAGCTCGGGGCGATTGACGAGAAGGGCGCCACCTTCGCCACTGATGATGTTCTTCGTTTCATGGAAGCTGAAGCAGCCCAGATCGCCGATGGTGCCAAGCTGGCGACCCTTGTAAGTCGCCATGCAAGCCTGCGCGGCATCTTCGATCACGTACAAGCCGTGCCGGCGCGCGATATCCATGATGACATCCATCTCGCACGCAACACCCGCATAGTGGACGGGCACGATCGCACGTGTGCGCGGCGTGATGGCGGCCTCGATCTTGGTTTCGTCGATATTGAGCGTGTCGATACGAATATCAACGAAGACCGGCACTGCGCCACGCAACACGAAGGCATTGGCGGTCGACACGAAGGTGTAGGACGGCATGATGACTTCATCGCCAGGCTGCAAGTCGCACAAGATTGCTGCCATTTCCAGTGCAGCCGTGCATGAATGGGTCAGCAATGCCTTGCAGGTTGGCCCTAGCGCTTCCAGCCAGCGCTGGCAACGTTTGGTGAATTGGCCGTCTCCCGCCAATTGCCCGTTCAGGTGGGCTTCGGCGATGTAGCTCAGTTCGCGTCCGGTCAGGTAGGGGCGATTGAACGGGATGCGATCGGATGGTGTGTGCAAGGCAGACATGTCAGCCTCCGGTTCGTCAGGCGGCGACCTTGTGGGTCATGCTGCGGCGATAGCTTTTGAGCTCGTCCAGCCACAGGTCGGCGAAGTCGCAATCCATCTTGTGATCGAACCAGGGGCCTCCGAGCGTGTAATGCACGGCTTTCAGCTTGTCGTATTGCGGCTTGTACCAGCCCTCGAGATAATTCCAGCCCTTGTCGAGTTCGCCGATCTCGCCATCGTTGAGCCACCTGAACTGATGCAGATAAGAGGGTTCGGCGCTGTTGACGACTTCCGGCGTGAGTGCACGGACACCCGGATGGGCGCAATTGAAAGCGATGAACGACGACCAGTTCTTGCGCGGATACGGATACTGGACGCAGCCATCCATTTTCAAGGTTTCGGTCGGCTGGTAGTCGTGCTTGACGACGGATACGGCTTTGGACGGGTCTAGCTCGCCCAGAATATCCAGAATATCGGTAACGAACAGGAAGTCGCAGTCGACGAACACAGCCACGCCATCAAAGCCATCCTGGCTTGCCAGAACAGGTGTCAGGAATCGGGTCAGGCTGAATTCGGTTGCGGCGCGGACGTCGACCTCGCGCTTGTACCAACCCTGTTGACGGAGTTCGGCCTGTACCAGGGGTTGCACGCTGACGAGCGACGAGTCCGTACGGCGCAGGATCGAGTGACGGCACACTTCCCAGGCGATGTCTTCGCGCGGATCCCAGCCTACATAGACTTTCAGCTTCATCGTCAACTCCTTCGGTTGTGTTGCTGCCTTCGGTGCAAGTTATGTGCCATCGTGCAATCCTTGACGGCGAATCAGGCGAAGCGGCCAGGCATCGCCCGTCACGACAACACTTCTTGCCGCTGGCGGCAACGGGGCGGCAAGGGATTGCCGCCCCGTCAGTCAGGTGGTGAGGCCAGCCAGTACTTGGGCTGCCGTCATGACAGGCTGCTGCCAATCACCGGGACGGGACTGGCGCAGCAAGGTCACCGTCGGGTACCAGGGGGATGTCATGTCATCGGCGTGCCAGTACCAGAGCGGCGTGTGGTGGGCAAGCAGGATGAGCACCGGCTTTCCGAGCGCAGCGGCAAGGTGGGCTGTCGTATTGCTGATGGTGATGATCAGGTCACAGGCCGAGATCAGTGCTGCGAGCCCGTCAATGTCGTTCTTGTTGTCGATGTCATCCAGCTTGCGAAGGCGCACGCCAGTGCCGGTCTCCAGCTTGACGCGCTCATCAAGGGTGTCGCCATATTGCAGGTCAATGAATTCGACGTTCGGCACTTGCAACACTGGCAGCAAATCTTGCAGAGGGAGGCTCTTGCTCGTGCCATGCCCCGTAACCTGGCTGGACCAGGAGAGTCCGCAAATCAGCTTGTTTCCGTTGGCGATGCGTGAACGGAGCGCGGAAGTCGCTTGTGCATCGGCGAACAGGTAGGGCGAGCGGATGCTTGCGAGATCGGTCGCATTGCGGCGATAGAAGCGCCCGAGACTGCCGACCAGCGTTTGCGCGCCGAACAGCTGTTGGGCGGGATCGAGCCCGGCAATTTGCGTTGGCGACGCAAAGTCGAGTCCCGGGAACGAGCGCCGGAACAGCGGCAGCAAGCGTTCGTCCAGGCACACGAAACTTTCGATGCCAGTGGCTTCGAGGTCGGACAGCATGCTGCCGTAGAAAACCTGGTCGCCCAGGCCTTGTTCAGGGAGCACCAGCAGCGGCTTCGATAGCGGCTTGCCGTCCCAGTCTCTGGCCTGTCTCGGGATCGTAGGGCCCCTATGATTTACGTCGGTGGTGGCGCATGCTGTACGAGACTCGTACAGATCCCATCCCTGCGCCAGGTCGCCTCGCATGAGCAACGCAATCGATTTGTTATATCGGGTCAGCGCGTGTGCCGGCTGGAGGGCGAGGATCCGGTCATAGCAAGCCAGCGCCTCGTCCAACCGGTTTTGTTCTTTGCAGATGTTGCCAAGGTTCGTCAATGCTTCGAGATGATCCGGCCGCAGCTGCAGCGCCTGCAAGTAGGCTTGCCCGGCATCTTCGAGGCGACGGACCGCGCGCAGAGCGTTGCCAAGGTTGAAGTGAACCAGTGCACTGGCCGGCAGCAGTTGGCTTGCCTGTGAGATCAGGTCAACCGCATTGCCAAAATCATTCTGCTGGAAGGCGAGCACGCCCAGCATGTGCAGGGTGTCTGCATGGCGCGGCGCTGCATCCAGTATCTGGCGGTAGATGACCCGGGCAGCCTCGAGCTGTCCGGCCCGATGCAGGGCCAGTCCCTTGTCATGCAACGCGGCCGAGGTGCCGCGCTGTTCTTGACGGCGTACGGTGGCAGTACTCATGCGGAAGTCGGCTGTGCCACGTAGGCGAGTTCTGCGCGCAGCGTTTGTACCACCGGATCCCAGGCGCCGGGCAGGGGCTGGCGCAACAGGCGTACGGTGGGGTACCACGGGCTGTCAGCCCGCTGCCGATGCCAGAACCAGAAAAGCCCGGGGCCGTCGGCGAGCAAGACCCACACGGGCTTGCCGAGTGCCGCGGCCAGATGAGCCGTGGAATTGGAGACTGTCACGACGAGGTCGCACGCGTCGATCAGCGCTGCCAGTCCGTCGATATCAGTCAGGTTATCGATATCGTCGATGTGCGTGACCTCGACGCCAGTCGACGCCTTCAGGCTTTCCCGGTCGGCCGTGGTGTCGCCGTATTGCAGGTCGATGAATCGCATGCCCGTTTGGTCGAGCGCGGCAGCGAGCTTGTGCAGGTCCAGACCTTTCTTGCTCCCGCTTTGGGCATTTTTGCTGTGCCATGCAATGCCACAGACGAGGCGGGGTGCGTCGGCCGGATGCAATGTGGTCCGCAGGACTGCGCTGCGTTCCCTGTCAGCGAGCAGGTAGCCCATGCGTACACGCGCCAGCGAGGCTGCGCCGGCGCGGAAAAACTTTCCAAGGCTGGCCGCATGAATTTGCGCGGCAAACCGGAGCGTGCCATTTTCTACGTCATCGCGCACTTGTGCCGGCGACATGAATGTAATTCCCGGCATGCTGCGACTAAGCAGCGCAATCAGGCGCGCATCGACACAAGCGACGAGCTTGCCGGCATGTTCCCTCGCTTCGGGCAGCAAGGCAGCGTGGAAAATCTGGTCACCCAGGCCTTGCTCGGGCAAGACCAGCAGACTGCCATCCAGCGCCTCGCCCTGCCATTCCGGGGCGACTCGCGGTATGCCATGAACGACGCCGCCGGATGCAAGTTCGGCATCCCTGAGCCGCCACTCATATTCCATCCAGCCCTGTTCAAGATCGCCGTCCATCAGCAATTCAAGTCCCTTGTGAAAATGGGCGCCTGCATGCGACGGAGCGAGAGTGATGGCCTGATCAAACTGAGCCAGTGCGGCATTGGCGTAGCCGAGCCAACCGAGCACGATGCCTCGCTGGATGCGGGCCTCGATGTATGCGGGATCCGCCTCGATCGCGCATTGATAACTGTCCGCGGCCTGTTGCAACGCACCGGCAGCGCTCAAAAGCGCGCCGCGGTTGAAATGGGCGGTTGCGTAATGGGGGGCGAGCGAGATCGCTGTGTCGTAACAGGCGAGCGCTTCGTCTCGGCGTTCGAGCTTCAGCAGTGCACTGCCAAGGTGGCAGTGCGCTTCTGCATTCGCGGGCGCCAGTTGCGTCGCACGGGTATGGCAGCGGGCCGCTTCGTCAAAACGTTGCAGCTGATGCAGCGCAAGCCCAAGCTTGACGAGCAATACATCGCTTGCCTTACGTTGCACGACATATGACAGATCGATTGCCGCTGTGTCCCATTGGCCTTTTTCAAAAGCCAGCAAGCCGCGATTCACTCGCGCCTCGATGTAGTCCGGCTTGAGCTTGATCGCGTTGCCATAGGCGAGCAGCGCGTCGTCGATGCGGCCCAGTGCCCGGCACGCATTGCCGAGATTGAAGCAACTCATGGGGTTGCGGCCGTCGATGCTGATCGAGCGCGCAATCGCCTGCGCCGATGCATCGAAATTCTGACGCTGGAATTCGGCGACTCCCAGCATGTGCAAGGCTTCGGCATGCTCCGGCTTCGCATCGAGCAAATCACGGTACAGGGCGATTGCTTCGTTCAGCTTGCCGTGCTTGTGCAGGGCCAGGCCTTGTTGCATCAGGGCTTTCGGCTCATGCCTGCCGCGAGGCGCTGTTTGACGTTCCATGGAAAATCAGGCGAGGCCGGCCAAGGTCAGGGTGACCGCATCGATCACTTCGTCCCAGTCGCCATGGGCTGTCTGCCGATACAAGTGAGCGGTCGGATACCAGGGGCTGCGATCGGAATCGCGGTGCCAGTACCAGAACAGGCCCAGGGATTTGGGCAGCATCACGATGGTCGGTTTGCCCAGCGCTGCAGCCAGATGGGCCGTCGTGTTGCTGATCGTGACCACCAGGTCGCAGGCATCGATCAGTGCGGCGAGGCCATCCAGGTCGGCGTAAGTGTCGATGTCGTCGAGGTGACGTACCAGCTTGCCGTGCATGGCCCGGAATTCATCACGCTCAGCAGCAGTCGATCCGTATTGCAGGTCGATGATGTCCAGCGTCGGCAGGCACAGGACCTGCGCAAGCTGGTCGAGGTTGAGGCTCTTGTGGCTGCCTTGATCCTGGTTCACGCTGCGCCATGAAATCCCGCATGCGAGGGTTCCCGGGCGTTTGATCCGGGCGCGCAGTTCGGCGGTCCGGTCGGCATCGGCCTTCAGGTAGCCGGCGCGGTCCGGATTGCCGGGGCAGGCCTCCGCACGCAGGAACCGGCCCAGGCTGCCCAGATATACCTGAGCCTCGAAATGATCGCTGTCGCTCAAGGCATCAGGTGCAATGAAACGGATTTGCGGGAAGGAGCGAGCCAGCAATGGCACAAGTCGAGGGTCGGTGCAGACGGTGATGGATGCTGCCTTGTCTTGCAGGTCGCCCAGCATGCCGGCAAAAAACAACTGGTCGCCCAGGCCTTGCTCGGCGACGACCAGCAGTGCACCGGCGATGGCTTGTCCATCCCATTCTTTTGCCATGCGTATCGGACGATGTCCGAGGAACTTGCTTTGGGTCTGCGGCGAATCGCGTCGCGACTCGTAAAGGGGCCAGCCGCGCAACAACTGGCCATCGGCCAGCAATGCGAGTGCCTTGTTGTAGCGTGCTTCAGGATGATCAGGATTCAGGGCGAGTGCACACGTGTAACGGGCGAGCGCTGCCTCTAGGTTGTCGAGTTCACGGTAGGTGTTGCCACAATTGACTGCCGCCTCGACATGGCCCGGTTCGAGCGCCAGCGCGGCTTCATAGGCATCGATGGCGGCGTCGAAGTCATGCAGGTCGTGCATGACATTCGCATACTGAAAGTGCAGTTCGGCGAGGTAAGGCGCAAGCAGGATGGCATGCTCGAGCGTGGCTGCTGCCTGGTCGAATGACTCCATTGCGCGAAGTGCCTGCGCGCGCGCGATAAAGGCATCGATGTATCCGGGATCGCGCCGGATCGCTTCATCAAATGCTGCGACAGCGGCGCTGGCATCTCCGTTTGCCTGCCTGACCTTGCCGAGATTGAAGTGCACCGCACTGGTATCCATGCCACCCGCAATCGCGCGGACCAGCAATTTCTCTGCATGGTCGAAATCCGCGAGATCGAAATAGGCGAGGGCGAGAATTGACAGTGCCTGCATGTCCGAAGGCTGCTGGCGCAAGTACTGCTGCAGGCAATCGCGTGCAAGGGCAGGGCGTTGGGTCTGGCTTGCCACCAGGCCGAGCAAGTAAGTGGCGTTCACATGATCGGGGTCCATATCGAGCGCCGAGCGATATGCAGCTTCAGCACCTTTGATGTCACCTTCGCCGTGCAAGCGAACGCCGTGCTTGAACAGCGCGTCAGCAGACAGCGGCAGGTGCCTGGGCTGGGAACCGGCATTGCGTGCATGGATTTGGGTTGTCATCGCCACTCTCACGGTTGTTGTTTTCGTGAGCTGAATAAAGCAACCCGCATGCCCGGCGATGTCGCTGATTCGACATGTCGGGCGGTGACGGTCGGTTTGCCGCATTTCCGGAAAGGTTTTGCCGTACCGGCAAGCGCTTGCCACAGAGGCGGCCGGATACAGGAATTCAAGCACCACCTATTGATATGCATGTATGGGGCAAATGAACTGGCGGGCTCCCGCTTCACGCGCATCAGCGACCGGAACCTTGCCGGAACGTCTGGCATCCCTTTTGCTAAATCCCCCCGGCAAGACCGCTCGCATCTTCTCTCATGTCGATGCACCGGCACGAATTCCACCGCAACACTTACCGTGAACAGGAGCAGAACAATGGCAAACCTCGCCCAAGTCATGATCAACCTCGCCGAGAAGGGCCAGTCCTTCAGCGCTACCGAAATGTCGCGCTTCGCACCGGAAGAATTCCGCACTGCGATCCAGGCATTGATGGGTGAGGGTCGTGACGCCCTGGCGTATGCACTCGGCGACGCGGGCCTGGCGCTGTATCCGGAAAGCGAAGACATCCTCGCGATCACCAG
>JACCED012058966.1_pt1 | contig 25310 bp, 25 predicted proteins | sample 7455021 | NCBI WGS metagenome assembly JACCED01 (sample SAMN15323456, study PRJNA562643) | freshwater metagenome | isolation source: river surface water | place: USA:Blue River Watershed | collected 2017-08-19
AAAAAGTATCCGGTTTTGTTTCTTCGAGATGAAGGCATTCCAGAAGGCTTGCTAAGGCGCTCGACATGATCTCTTGCCAGTTTTTCATAGGGTGGAGCGATATGCCGCCGCCGTCAATTCTTCTCCATAGATGACGCCCTAAATCAGCAATGCTAAGTTCGAACAATCAGGGAGTTTGAAGAGTGCATGACGTTTTGGTTGTCGGCGGTGGCATAGCCGGTCTTTCCTTGGCCATTTCACTTCGGAAATCGTTTGGTTCCGATTTCAAAGTTGCCTTGGTTGACCCCACACTCGGGTCGCGGCTTCCAAGTCTGAGGACATCTGCGCTTGTCTCCTCCTCGAAAAATGTGCTGTCGGCGATTGGCGTCTGGTCTGAGATTGCCCAAAAATCACAGCCGATTTGGCGCATGCAACTCTCAGACTCGCGAATTCGCGATGCGGTTCGGCCATTCATCCTGGACTTTGATCAGCCGGTAGAAGCTGGGACATCTTTTGCCTCTATGGTCCGCGATTCTGATCTTGTTTCATGCCTTGAGCACGAAGCAGAAAGGATTGGTTTGGATCTGAGGTCAACAGCCATTAGCAAAATTAGCTATGGGCAGTCTTATTCCGTGGTTGATTTGAAAAATGGTCAATCCATCCGCGCACGAATGGTTATTGGCGCAGATGGATTGAATTCAAAGGTTAGAAGAATTTCTGGGATCGAAGCAGTTTCTTACAACTATGGACGCTCTGCGATTGTGGCAACCTTCAATCATGAAGAAGAGCACCATGGCGTCGCCACGCAGCATTTTCTTCCCTCCGGCCCATTTGCCATGTTGCCACTCATTGGGCGGAAGTCCTCGATTGTCTGGACAGAAAAAGATCGCGATGCGCAGGTCTATTTTGCCCTGTCCAAAGACGACTTAACTGCTGAAGTGGAAAGAAGATTTGGTGCAAGCTTAGGAAAGTTGTCGCTTGAAGAGGGCCCTGCGATTTTCCCTCTGCGCTTACATCTGGCCAGAAGATTTGTCGGGCGAAGAATGGCTCTGGTTGGAGATGCCGCGCATATGATCCATCCTTTGGCCGGACAAGGCGTCAATTTGGCTTTCCGAGATATTGCTGCCCTTGTCCAGTCGATTGCTGAAGCCCTTAGAGAGGGGGCGGATATTGGCTCTGATGCTTGTCTGGCTGATTATGAACGGGCGCGGTATTTCGATACGACCAGCATGGTTGCGGCGACGCATGGTCTGCACGGGCTGTTCTCGAATGACAGCACGCCGTTGCGTGTCCTGCGTGATTTTGGGATGAATATTGTCCAGCGCCTGCCTCAATTGAAACGACGCTTGATCAAAGAAGCTGCAGGCATAAATTATCAAGGCCCAGCTCTTTTGCGGGGAGAGCTGCCTTGATCGTCAGCCTATGGGTCTCGCCTCGTCCGGCACCATGATCGGTATCCCGTCTCGGATTGGATAGGCAATTCGAGCCGCCCGAGAAATGAGCTCTTGTTTTTCACGGTCATATTCAAGGCTTGCCTTGCTGAGAGGGCAAACCAGTATTTCTAAAAGCCTTGGATCAATTGTTGATCCTTCAGGCCCTTTCTTTATGTCTTCTGTGCTCATGTTGCTCTATTGAATCCGATTTGCAGGACCATTTCGCTTTGCAATTTCGACTTCTGTAATAGCGACCAAAACCTCCGCCCTGTGCTTGAGAGATGTTGCCTCGAGCAGGGCCTGCTTTTCATTCGGTCCAAATGGGCACATCATTGAAAGAGCTGTGACCAATGCGTCATCTGGCGTTTGGTCGATACTCTTCCAATCGATTTTGAGACGATTAGCTTCTGCAAAGCTCCTCAGAGTTGAAATGACCGAAGCGCGGTCCATCATATCGCTTGAGGAAATTGAAAGATCAGGGGCAAATTCGTCAAATGTCACTTTGCACTGGCGATATGGCGTAACAACAGACAATTCGTCTACGATTCTAAATCGAGCCAAGCCAGTGAGGCACAGCATGTATCTCCCATCGCCAGTTTCTGCAAATTGAGTGATTCTGCCTGCACATCCAACTTTGTGTAGAGTCGGGACAGCCACTCCTTCGGAGCGTGGTTGAACCATGCCAATCATCCGGCTGGTGCGCAGAGCATCATCAACCATCGCAATGTAGCGTGGTTCAAAAATGTTCAGAGGTAATTCTCCGCGCGGAAGCAGAAGCGCTGATTCCAACGGAAAAATGGGAAGTACGCTCGGGAGCGATGCGGTTGTTTCAGGGGGATGGTTCATGCCCATCATGCAATCCTGACATTCATGAGAAAAGCAAGGTAGATAATTTTCTTCGGGCATCGATTGTGTCTTGGTCCAGCGGACCCCATGCCTCAAAGAATTGCAGCAATTGCTGGCGAGCCTTGCCTTCTTGCCAGTCACGCTGTTTGCGAATGATGATCAGCAGAGAATCGGCTGCTGCTTGACGCGAACCTTTTGCATTCAAGGCAATGGCAAGATCAAACCGCGCTTCATGGTCGTCTGAGTTGCGGGTTAAACGGCTTTCCAGCTCGGCCATGTCGCCCAGGTCATTAGCTTGCAGAGCAAGTTCGAGTGCCGCCTTGAGTTTGACGACTCGAGGATCAGATGATTTTTCGCTTGGGATGGAATCAAAAATCGATTTTGCATCATCGATCCGACCTAACTCGATTAAAACATTACCGAGACCTGAAGCAGCTGCGATATTTTCCGGTTCCAACTGGAGTATTTCGGAATAGATTTCACCAGCCTCTTGGAAGCGCTGTTCTTCTGCTGCTGTATCTGCGACGATCAGCAATGAATCTACTTCGCTTTCGATAGGTCCGATCAGACGCTCGATAAATCCTTTGATCTGGCTCTCAGGAAGCGCTCCTACGAAACCATCGACTGGGCGCCCGTTCTGGAAGGCAACAACAGCGGGAATGGACTTTATGCCCAGCTGGCCTGCGATTTGGGGATGCTCGTCAATATTCATCTTCGCGAGCTTAACTTTCCCCCCAGCCGCTCGCACAGCCTTCTCGATGATTGGCGTCATCTGCTTGCACGGGCCGCACCATGGAGCCCAAAAATCAACCAGCACGGGCTGGCGGGCAGATTCCGTAAGGACATCCTCACGGAACGTGGCCGTTGTTGTATCGAGGATAGGTTCCCCTCCCTCGCCTCCGGCGGTGCGACTGATTTCAGACATCACTGATTAGGCTCCAGTAAACCTCAGGTTACCATCTCTCAGATGGGGCAAAGCCCGTCGCTTCGCAACTCGGTGGCAGGCGAAAAAGCCACTTCCATAGATTTTACGTGTTGCAGAGGCCTCAGCGGTTGCATTCCAGAGGGGAATGCGTCATATAGCGCCCCTATCGGCTCTGCCGGTACGGATGCGGGTGTAGCTCAGGGGTAGAGCACAACCTTGCCAAGGTTGGGGTCGAGGGTTCGAATCCCTTCGCCCGCTCCAATTTGAAGCGTCAATCCCCGGCGCTTCGCATTGAAATGTCGTCGATTTTCCACTTTACAAGCGGCACTCCGGTTTCCCTTTATCTTTGAGTCCGCATCGAGCTAAGCCGGTCGAATCTTAGCCTCAGCGGGACCCTTTCGCCCATAATGGGCATAACTCTCATTCTCCGCTTAGGGGGTCTTTCCGAAAAAGACGGCGGCCGTATTCTAATTTTCTCCTTAGATAAAAATCTCTTCTGCGGAGCAGGAAAACGGCTTGCGTCATTATTGAATGGCTGTCGCTGCCGCTTTCGTGAGATCTACAATAAAAGTCTGGCTTGCCCACAAGGCGCAGTAATCCTAATCAAGTTCTCCTTTCAGACACCGGAGCAGTTCATGCGCCTCGAAGCCGTATCGGTTGGCAAGAATCCCCCATCGGAAGTCAATGTCGTCATTGAGGTGCCGATTGGCGGAGAGCCCATTAAATATGAAATGGACAAGGAGGCGGGAGCCCTTGTTGTTGACCGGTTCCTCTACACCGCGATGCGCTACCCAGGGAATTATGGCTTTATCCCCCATACCCTTTCAGATGATGGCGATCCGTGCGACGTCATTGTTGCAAACACGCGGGCAATCATACCAGGCGCCATTATGAGCTGCCGGATTGTTGGTGTTTTGTTGATGGAAGATGAAGCTGGCGGCGATGAGAAATTTGTCGCTGTTCCCTCGACTAAGCTGACGCGACGTTATGAGAATGTGAACAATTATACTGATCTCCCAAGCATAACGCTTGAGCAGATCGAGCATTTTTTCACCCACTACAAGGATCTCGAAGCTGGAAAATGGGTCAAGGTCTTGCGCTGGGGAGATGCAGCTGAAGCGCGCTCCTTGATACTCGCGGGCATTGAGCGTGCTAAAGCTTTAAAGGCTTGAAATCAGTCATTGCGTTTGAGCAGAAAAACTGCCTGTTCCCCAAAAAGATTCCAAACCCACCACGGAGCGCTCACGCGCATGGGCGCTCCGGAACTATTTAGTGCGACGGCCTTCTCAATATGTGCGCCGACATCATTTACGAGCGCCATAAAGTCACGAATTGTACAAAAGTGAATATTGGGCGTTTCGTACCACGCCAATGGAAGATTTTCAGTGATTGGCATACGTCCACGAAACATGAGATGTCCGCGAATTCGCCAGTGACCGAAATTCGGAAAAGACACAATGGCATGTCGTCCAATCCGCAGCATTTGTTCAAGAACTCTTTTTGGATTGCGGGTGGCTTGAATCGTCTGCGAAAGGATCACGAAATCGAAGCTATCATCTGGATAGTCAACGAGATCAGTGTCAGCATCTCCTTGTATCACCGAGAGGCCCTTGGCGACGCAATCATTGACGCCCCGTTGAGAGAGTTCAATCCCTCGTGCGTCGACGTTGCGCTCCTCTGCAAGTAAACGTAGGAGTTCGCCGTCACCGCAACCAATATCTAGAACACGCGAGCCCATTGAAACCATTTCGGTCACAACTAAAAGGTCGATGCGGATGCCGCCACTCATCTTTTCTCTAGGGTCCATTTGTGTCACTTTCCGGATATTCTCGCGGGCAAGCCACGCGCACGAGCTGCCCCCTCCAAGAAACCGGCCGTTGTGACAAAGAGTTCTGGTAGGTCCAGCAAAAAGGCGTCATGACCCTTATCAGTTTCAATCTCAACAAAAGAGACTGAAGCTCCACTTGCATTCAGCGCGTGAACGATTGATCGCGTTGCACTTGTCGGAAAAAGCCAATCAGATGTGAACGAAACAAGGCAGAAACGAGTCTTGGAGCCTTGAAAAGCTTTAGCAAGAATTCCGTCATAATCTGCAGCCAGATCAAAATAATCCATGGCGCGTGTCAGATACAGATATGAATTGGCATCAAACCTCTCAACGAATGTTGAGCCCTGATGTCGTAGATAACTTTCAATTTGAAAATCTGCATCGAAAGAAAAAGTCGGCGCTGTCGTGTTCTGAAACTTCCGCCCAAATTTTCGATGTAGCGCTTCATCTGAAAGATAGGTGATATGAGCGGCCATGCGCGCAACGCTGAGCCCTTTCGTTGGTTTACGGCCCGTCTCAAAATATCTTCCATGTGCCCAGTCGGGATCTGCCATAATGGACTGTCTGCCTACTTCGTGAAACGCAATGTTCTGCGAAGAATGCTTGGCTGCTGCAGCGATCGGAATTGCTGAAAAGACACGTTCCGGGAAGCTTGCCGCCCATTGCAAGACCTGCATCCCACCCATCGATCCGCCAATGACACAGAACAGCTGCTCGATGCCTAGGTGATCAATAAGGTAGGCCTGAGCCTGGACCATGTCCCGGATCGTAACCATTGGCATATCAAGCCCATATGGCTTGCCCGTCAACGGGTTCGTCGATGCCGGTCCGGTTGTACCCAGGCACCCGCCAATGACATTGGAGCAAATAACGAAGTAACGGTCCGTATCGACTGGCTTCCCAGGCCCCACCATCGTCTCCCACCATCCCGCCTTTCCAGTGAGAGGATGGGTATTGGCAACGTGCTGGTCGCCTGTCAGCGCGTGGCAGACGAGAACAGCGTTTGAGCGCTCCGCGTTCAATTCCCCATATGTCTGGTAGGCAATGTTGAAGGGGCTGAGAGCAACCCCTGAATCCATATGGAGTGGGCGGCCTGCCGGCATGCGCAAGAGCTTGCTATGCGGCGCGTCCGCCTCACGCCGCGCGGCGGAACCGGCATTGGAGAGATCGATCTCTGTCAAGGACCAACTCCTGAAAACGTCCGATATTACGAACGAGCCGTTCGGTTTTTAGGAGTACGTCAGATTGAAGTCAAGCTGCCACCCCCGGTTGGGTTTCCTTGTTTCCTTTGCAATGATTGTCACCTCCCATTAAGACAGAGCGCACGCAGCGCAGCGCCCAAGCGAGAACCGGCCTTGCCCCCTTTTTTTGACGCCGACCGCGAACCTCAGGAAATCCTGGCCGAGCTCAGGGTCGAGATTGATCGGATCGATTCCGAGGTTCATGAGCTATTGATGGCTCGAGGTGAGATCATCGACCGGCTGATTGCAGTTAAGGCCAGGCAGGGTGGCGGATCTGCTTTTCGGCCAGGGCGGGAAGCTGAGATGATGCGGCGATTGGCTGAACGCCATCGCGGAGTGATACCGCTCGATTGCATAGAGTCGATATGGCGGATTGTGATCGCCACTTTCACCTATGTTCAATCCAATTATGTCGTTCATGCTGACGTGTCCGCTGGGGATGCGGCGATGAGGGATACCGAGCGTTTCCATTTTGGGTTCACGGTTCCATTTATCCCTCACAATGGTCCGGCAGGCGTTATTGAGGCTGTTGCACGATCTTCCGGGGATCTTGGGATGTTCCCCGTTGACGGCGGTGCACATGTCGGACCTTGGTGGACCCAGCTTATTGGATCTACGGCACCAAAAATTATAGCGCGCTTGCCTTTTGTTGAGAGGGCGGAGCATCCAGCGGGTATGCCCGTCTTTGTGATAGCCAAGCCATTGCAGGATGCTGCTGCCCGCGAGGAAGTCCTGTATTGCCTGCATATAGAACGTTCTTGGGATGGACTGCCGGCCAACATAAAAAAAATCGGCGGTGAAATCATTGGCAATGTTGAAGATGAGATGGGGCTCGCCCTGCTTCTTGCTGTTCCGAAAAACGTCTACCCGGACCAAATACGAAATGCTCTTTACGATGGGAACATATTGGGCGGTCGTATTGATGAAGTTGGGTGCCATGCGTCCCGCTTCAAACTGTGATTGAGCGAAATCTGTCTGATTTGGCCTGTACTGATCTGGAAAAGCGAAATGAATCGTCCTGAAACAAGTGATCAACCCGTTCCACGGCCCGGAATACAGACGATTGACCCTTATGTCCCAGGCAAAAGTGGAGCTGGCAGCACGGGAAAGATTTTCAAGCTTTCGTCAAATGAAACACCACTTGGGCCATCGCCAAAAGCCATCAATGCTTTTGTTGATATTGCAAACAAGCTTGAACTTTATCCAGACGGATCCGTATCACGGTTGCGTTCTGTTATCGCTGCCCGTTTTGGACTTGATCCCGACCGAATAGTCTGCGGGAATGGCTCCGATGACATTCTTCACCTGCTGTCCCTTGCCTATGTTGGTCCGGGCGATGAAGGCATATTTACGACACATGGATTCCTAGTCTACCGCATCGCCATTCTTGCAGCCGGCGGAATTCCTGTCGTGGCACAGGAGAAGAACCTTACCGCTGATGCAGATTCCATCCTTGCATGCGTAACTCCGCGAACAAAAATTGTTTATCTCGCCAATCCTAACAATCCCACCGGCACTTATATGCCATTTGAGGACGTGAAGCGTCTGCATGCAGCTCTGCCAAAGTATGTCATTCTTGTCCTTGATGCAGCATATGCCGAGTATGTTCGCAAAAACGATTATTCCGAAGGAATTGAGCTTGTCGCGACCAATGAGAATGTCGTGATGACAAGGACTTTTTCAAAAATATACGGACTAGCAAATCTGCGACTTGGATGGTGCTATGCACCGGCATCCATTTGTAGCGCGCTCAATCGTATTCGAGGCCCGTTCAATGTGAATGGCCCCGCGCTAGAGGCCGGAATTGCCGCCATCCAGGATGAAGAGCATATTTCATCTGCCATCGAACATAACGAACGTTGGCTTCATTGGATAACCAATGAGTTAACGGCGCTCGATCTAGAAGTGACTCCAAGTGTTGCCAACTTTGTTCTCGTCCATTTTCCGCCTGCCCGTGGGCTCGATGCACAAGATGCCGACGCATTCTTGTCCCAGCGAGGACTTATTGTTCGTGCTGTCGGTGCATATGGTCTTCCCAACGCGCTTCGTATCACTATAGGGAGTGAGGAAGCCAATCGTTTGCTTGTCGAAGCGCTACGCGCATATACAAAATCGGTGCGAAATGGCTGATTTTCTCTCCAAGCCTCTTCCAGAACCGCTCTTTGATCAGTTGACGATCATCGGCGTTGGCTTGATAGGTTCATCATTGCTTCGAGTTTCGCGGCAGAGAAATTTGGCGCGACGGCTGGTTGCATGCGATGCCTCGCCATCGGTTGCAGATCGCGTGAGGGAATTGGGGATCGCTGACGAAGTTTTTGTTGACGGCGCTAAGGCAGTGAAGGGCTCGGATCTCGTCATTCTGTGCACACCCGTTGGTGCCATATGTCAGGTTGCAGCCCAAATCGCTCTTTGTGTTGAAGCTGGAGCAATCGTGTCCGACGTAGGTTCTGTCAAGGGAAGTGTCGTTGCAGGTTGTCAGCCGCTTTTCCGGAAAGAAGTTTATTTCATACCCGCCCATCCAGTGGCGGGTACCGAATATTCCGGCCCGGATGCAGGCTTTTCATCTCTTTTTCTTGATCGATGGTGCATCATTACGCCTCCAGACGGGGCTGACGAAAGTGCGGTGGAACGCCTCCAGTATTTTTGGGCGCAAGCTGGCTCTAACGTCGAAATCATGACACCTTCACACCATGATTTGGTCTTGGCGATTACGAGCCACGTCCCTCATTTAATCGCATATAACATCGTCGGGACAGCAGCAGATCTCGAAGAGGTCACACAATCAGAAGTTATAAAATTTTCAGCGGGCGGCTTTCGGGACTTCACTCGTATCGCTGCATCCGATCCAACAATGTGGAGAGATATCTTTTTAAATAATAAGGATGCCGTTCTCGAAATGCTTGGGCGTTTTACGGAAGATCTTTCGGCTCTGCAGCGCATGATCCGATGGGGTGACGGTCAGGGTTTGTTTGATCTCTTCACGAGAACCCGCGCGATCCGCAGGAGCATTATTGCCCAAGGACAGGAAACTGCTGCCGCTGATTTTGGCAGACGCGTTATAGAAACTAAGCCAGGTAAAGATCAATCTCAGTAGATTGAGGGCAGAAATGGCGGGGTTCGGACAGGGCCAATATTCAAGCGGCCGTCAAAAAGTCGGACTGACACTTCGACCGGAGAACCATCGCGACGTTCCAATAAACCTCTGATCAGGGGCTGTGCATTTCCTAATGGTAGCTTCTCAACTATCGGCCGAAGGTTTTGTCCCGATAGCTTAATCTGGCCTTCTGGACGACCGTTGGCATCCAATTGCAATTCGCCTTGACTCGAAATCGTCATTTTATCTTGTGCGACTTCGAATTTCTGAAGCACGAGTCTTCCACCGTTGTTCCGCCATTGCTCCATTGACGCGCGAAAGTTTGACCCAGAAAGAAATGCAGGATTGGTGATGGATGTCATCAAATCGAACTTGGTTTTCGCTTGGCCTCCAGACAGCCAGCCGGCCATAGGCCCCTCGAGGTCTGCGATGGCGACAGAAGTTTCAATGCTAGATCGATCAATTGTAGATCGAAGATGAAACTCCATCTGGTTTGCGGTCAGCATCAATGGTCCGTTTGGGCCATGAATTTGGGGGGTCTTTATCGTGCCTGAAATGCGTTCGAAACCTTCACCGCTATAGCGCAACGATAAACGAAAATTATCCCAGTTCAGTTTGTAAACGGCGTCTGATTTTTGGACTGTGAACGGGCTGCTGATGTCAGCCAGAACTAGTGACGGCGAATAAACTTGCGCAGCGGCATGCAGCGCGCCTGTCAAAAAAATGCGCCCATCGGCTAATTGTAATCGGACCGAGTTGCAGAGCAGCTCGATTCGGAACGGGAATCCCTGAGTTTTCCGGTCCTCGCATGACCATTGCCGTCCTTTTCTGGCTTCAACCATCATCCAGTTTTGGATGGCCTGATCCGCACGTTGGGCAGAATAAATCCAGAAGACCGACCAGCTTGCCACAATCAAGGCGAGCAAAATGACGGGTCCGTAGAGCCCGGCTCGGCTGACCGCTTGTGTGCTCCTGGGATTGACGTCATATTTTTTCAAAGCGCGTTGCTCCGTTCTTGTTTGGGCCTGGTCAAAAGTTCTTGTGGGGGCGAATGTGAATCAGGATCTGTGGGTGTTTGGCTACGGTTCGCTTATGTGGCGACCCGGCTTTGATTTTGAAGAGCAACATCTTGCCTATGTGAAAGGGTACCATAGATCGTTATGCGTATTTTCGCATGTTCATCGTGGAACGCCAGATAGACCAGGCATAGTTCTTGGGCTAGATCGGGGAGGCTCCTGTAGAGGGGTGGCTTTCCGCATATCTGCAATGCGTCGCTTTATGACGCTGGAATATCTTCGGGCACGCGAACAGGTGACGGCGGTCTATCGTGAGACCTTTCTGACCGCAACCTTGGACCATGGTGAGAAAGTTGCGTGTGCCGCCTATATTGTTGACAGAAAGCATCCTCAATATGCCGGGCGTCTGCCTGAGGCAGAACTTGCCCGTCTGGTTTTGCAAGGACAGGGCATTTCCGGAAAGAATACTGACTACGTTAGGGCAACCAATCAACATCTCCTTGCCGTAGGCGTGAAGGACCCGGTTCTCACGCGCCTTTCAAATCTTTTAAGCGCAAGCGCTTTAGGTCACGTTTCGGTTCCGTGACACGATAACCTCAAGCGAGGGGTCGATTTTGATGGCTTCGTCCATGAGCTTGTTTGTTGCTGTTTCTATAGAAAGCTGAACAGATTCAAAGAATTCAATCTGTTCAACGCCAGGATGGATAGGGTCGAGAGCCTCGACAACAATTGTGCCCGGTCTTCTAATCCAGCTTCTGCGAGCCCAGAATAGGCCCGAGTTCAAGGCAATGGGAACGCAGGTCACGTTGCAAGCGCTATAAATATGAGCGATCCCAAATTTGTATTTTGGGGGCGCGCCGGCTGGTCTTCTTGTTCCCTCTGGAAAGATAAAGAGGGTTCGTCCCTGGGCAAATGCGTTTCGTGCCTGAGTTTCAATTTGTGTAAGTACGCTGCTTCCTCTGCTGCGATCAATGGCAATCTGATCTGCTTTCCAGAGATACCATCCAAAAAATGGAATATAGGTCAGTTCTTTTTTGAGAATGTAGCAAAAGTCATCAAACATCATAATGAGTGCGAAAGTCTCCCACATCGACTGATGTTTTGATGCGACAATGTATGGCGATTTTGGAAGCTTGTCGAAGCCGCGAAACTCTACGCGCGTGTTGCAGATTTTTTCAAGCAACCAGAGTGAATTGCGCGCCCAGGTCCGTCCAAGCAAATATACGACTCTTCTTGGCATTAACAATGCTGGCAACCCGACGACAAGAAGGGTTACCATGTGCAAATAGAAGACCATATTGAAAACAAGAGAGCGGACGACGATCATTCTTTATCTTCTTTTAGCTTTGACTGAAGTGAAAAGCACTTCAGAAAAGGAAGCAATTGAATCCATTGGCTTGAGAACATGAAAACCGATCACATTTCGATGAATTACCAGAGTGCTCCGAAGAGAAAGAGTGATGCAAAATTTTCTTACGAGAGGTCTTGCAGCTGACGGAGTACGACCGAACGCGACGTAAATGATGTGAGGAAAGCGACCGAAGCTGAAATCAGGAGTATTCCCACATAGCCAATCAGCCCAAGATCGAAGCTCCCAAACAAAGCCTGCAATTGATCACCGCCGGCTGTTGAAACTTGTGTCGACGCAAGCCCTGCTAGAAAAAATACAAAGATTGCCGTGCCTCCACCTAGCAAGCCCCCTTCAAGCCCCAGCTTTAAAAAATGCTTCTGGAATTCCCGAGCGATGTAAGAATCTGCGGCTCCGACAAAATGCAATATGTGAATAACTTCATGACTGCCCGCCATCGCGCCTCTGGTTGCGAAAGCGACTGCCAGCGCCATTGCAACGAGAACAAGGCCTAGAATAACTAAAGCTACGATGACCACTATCCATGACATGGTAGACAAACGGTCGATCCAGAAACGGTGGTCATCTAGGGTAGAACCAGGTATGGCCTCAGTAACCTTTCGCCGGAGTCCCTCTATATCCAGAGTTTTTTTATCGTCCACCTTGAGAACCAGAAGCCGCGGTATTGGCAGTTCTGCAAGCTCAAGGCCTGAACCCAGCCACGGCTCAAGAAGCCGCTCGGATTCTGATTTTTTGAGAACAGTCACATTCTTGATGCCTGTCCCACCCCTGGCAATCTCTTCGGCTCGTGATAAATCCGCTTCTATATTGCGGCCGGGGTTAGGCTTTATCTGAATTGTCATTTCACGCGCCACATCGCGACGCCATCCCGACGAAATATCGCTAATCAAAACGGCGGTTCCGGCTGTCATCGCCGCCAAGAAAGTCATGATCGCGATGACAATAACAAGTGTACGTCCCGCGACAGCATCGGGCGGAACCAGTGCGATATCCCGCCTGGTTGATGGTTCCGATTCGTCTGACTCGATCGTATTTTCAGTCACTTTTTGCCCTTAGTCATAGATATGAAGGCGACCATCCCCCAAAACGAGCCTGCGCGCTCCGTCGAATTGATCCATCAGGCCTAGATCATGCGTTGCTATCACAACAGACGTCCCTGACCGATGCAATTCCAGGAAAAGTCGAAGCAGTCGGCGTGCGAGGCTTGGGTCAACATTTCCGGTTGGTTCGTCTGCCAGGAGAAGCTCGGGCCGTACAATGAGGGCCCGCGCAATTGCGGCGCGCTGTTTTTCGCCCCCAGAGAGAACCGGAGGGAGAACGTGTGTACGATCCCCTAGCCCAACCCAGCCCAGAAGTTCGATGACCTCGGCTCGATAGGAGGATTCATCACGCCCCTGTACCTTGAGTGGCAAGGCGACGTTCTCATAGGTCGTAAGGTGGTCCAGCAGCCGGAAATCTTGAAAAACGACACCAATTCTTCTTCGAAAATCTGTAATTTCATTCTTGTCCAAAGTTACCGCATCTCGCCCGAAAAGCGATATGAACCCACGTGTGGGTTGCAGTGACAAAAGAATCAATCTCAGGAGGGTCGTTTTCCCGGCGCCGGAAGGGCCTGTGAGGAATTGAAACGAACGCGGCTCAATTGAGAAGGTAAGGTCTCGCAAGACCTCAGGCCCCATGCCATAGCGCAATCCGACATTGTTGAAGCGAACCAATTCTGCCTCCGGATGCGGATGAGTCTTTTTCTCCGCCATCATGCCTTGCTGTACGTGCGGTGCGAATCGCGTTTAAACTACCTCTAAATCTAGCATTTCTAATGGCAGGCTGAAGTCTTCTGGAATGGTTTGGCAAGTTTTTGCCAAAACGACTATATGGACAGCCAGCTCAGGAGCATTTTTGTCAATGAACATCTCACATAAAGTCAAACCCCTTTATTCGGCCGACCAAATAGGCACCCGTGTTGAGGCCATTGCTGGAGAAATCCGTAACGCGGAACTTCGGGATCTTCTGGTGGTCGCGGTCCTAAAAGGGTCCTTTATGTTTGCGGCAGATCTGCTGCGTGCTCTCCATCGTCAAGGGATGAACCCTCAGGTCGAATTTGTTCATTTGTCCAGTTATCTAGATGGTACCGTCTCGCAGGGCCATGTGACGGTACTCAAAGATATTGAATCAGATGTAAAGGGCCGCGACGTCCTTTTGCTTGATGATATACTTGAATCAGGTCGGACGCTCGCTTTTGCCAAAGATCTCCTCTCAGCCCGAGGCGCGCGCCGAGTGCTATTGGCAGTGATGCTTGAAAAGCCAAATAAGCGTGCAGTTCAGATTGAGGCCGATTTTGTTGGCTTCCGGTGCCCAGATTTATTCGTTGTGGGTTACGGGATGGACGTTGCGCATAATTTGAGAGAATTACCATTCATTGGTGTCGTAGAATAAATCAGCTGTTCTTCCACCAGATTGCAAAATTGAGCAGCGCTGCGAAACTGACCCAGGCGAGATAAGGAATAAAGCTTGCACCTGAAAACCGGTCCCGCTGCCAGAACAGAATCATTGTGACCAGAATTGAAATCCATAAAGGAATAATAATGACCGCTCCAAGAACGGGGCTACGGGCACCGAAAAAACCAATGGACCAAGCAGCGTTCAGAAAAATCTGAAACATAAATGCAGATATAACGAGCCTATTGTTTCTACCCCGCGGTTGACGAAGAATTCGGTAAAAAGCAATCACCATAATTGTATAGAGAGCAGTCCATACAGGCCCGAAAATCCAGTTGGGAGGTGTGAACCCGGGTTTTGCGAGCCCAGCATACCAGTCCGGTATGTTTGGCAGCGTTGCCCAGCTACCTAATATGCTTGCTGCAATAACAGGCGCTATTGCCATTACCGCACTTGTCAGTCGAGAAAATGCTGGTTTAGCCAAACTCGGGATTCCTATCACACTCATTAGATCGATATCAGATAATTCTCCTAATGAAGAATGATCAATTTATATCTTCAAGGATGCGACGAGCGATGACCTGCGCTTGAATTTCTGCAGCTCCTTCAAAAATATTAAGAATACGTGCATCACAAAGCACGCGAGATATTTGATACTCTAAAGCGAAACCATTTCCGCCATGTATTTGTAGTGCATTGTCGGCCGCAGACCAAGCAATTCGAGCTCCGAGAAGCTTGGCCATTCCTGCTTCGACATCGCATCTTTTTTCCGCATCCTTGGCCCGCGCTGAAAAATATGTGAGTTGTCGGGCAATATGAATTTCCACTGCCATAAGTGCAATCTTGTCAGCAACGCGCGGGAAAGCGATCAATTGTTTTCCAAATTGTATACGCTCCATGGCATAGCGAACTGCTAGTTCGAGTGCGTTTTGCGCCACGCCGACTGATCGGGCAGCCGTCTGGATTCGTGCTGCCTCAAATGTTTGCATCAGCTGCTTAAAGCCTTGGCCTTCTATGCCACCAAGCAAATCTTCTGCAGGAACCCGAAAGTCATCAAACGCAATTTCGTACTCTTTCATTCCGCGATAGCCAAGGACCTCAATCTCGCTCCCCGACATGCCTGCAACAGGAAATGGATCAGCATCAGTGCCGCGTGGCTTTTTAGCCAAAAACATAGATAGACCTCTATAGCCTGGCTCTGAAAGATTTGTTCGCGCAAGGATTGTCATGAGGTCCGCGCGTACGGGATGGGTGATCCAAGTTTTGTTTCCCGTAACCATATAGGCGTCACCCTTACGAACTGCACGCGTCCGAAGGGATGCAAGATCGGACCCTGTGTTGGGCTCCGTAAACACTGCTGTTGGGAGGATCTCACCAGATGCAATTTGGGGAAGGAGAGATTGCTTTTGTTCTTCGGTGCCGCCGCAGATAATGAGTTCTGCCGCAATTTCAGATCTGGTTCCAAGAGAACCGACGCCGATATAGGCTCGAGACAATTCTTCTGTTACGACACACATGGCTATTTTACCGAGTCCCATCCCGCCATATTGTTCTGGAATTGTGAGTCCAAAGACTCCAAGAGCCGAAAGGTCGTCTACGATTTCAAGCGGTATATAATCGTTGACAAGATGCCATTCATGGGCATATGGAACAATTTTTGAAGCCGCGAATTTTCTGATTTCTTCGCGGATGGATTCCATTGTGTCATCAAGACCGGGGTTACCGACCAAAGCGGTCGTGTCGAGTCCTGCAATGAGAGAAACGAGCTTGGTGCGGTTCAGTGCTGTATTGCCATTTGCGATCACGCGACCAACAGCGTCAGATCTATACTTTACGATCAATTCTTGGGATAAATTGAAATCATCAAGCCGAATAAACTCGCCTTGATTCATTGGAATCCCACCAAAGAATTGTGCAATATACTCTCCAACGCCGATCCGCGTCAGAAGCTCCTCAATCTCGCCAAAGCGATTCTCTTCTTCAAGTCTGCGCGCATAAGCGATCATTTCTCGCAAAGATTCCAAATAGGTTGCGAACCATGCAAGCCCATGCGTCGTGTGCTGTGAGGCATCCATCGCCGCTGGATTGATTTTTCCTTCAAGCGAGACATCAGCTCTTACGACAGTTCTAATTTCTTTGAAAAGCTGTTCGACGTCGATAAAGGCCTTGTCTGCAAGCTCAAGAAAATCCTGCGCCGATAGCCCGGGAGTCTGGTATGTCTGACCAGTCATCTCGCATTCTCCGAATAAGCATTTTGCATCGCAACATAAGCCGGACCGCAGGGCAATCAGCCTTTCGGATTGTTGTTCACCGCCGTACGGCCAAAGCCACGCCCAGACAGGTCAGAGCCATGCCTGCCATTTGTAGGGAAGTAAGCGTTTCACCGAAAAAGAGAAAAGCCTGAATGGCAGCCGTTGGGGGCACAAGGTAGATCAGCTGTGCTGCGCGAGCGACTTCGCCTTTACGCAAAAGATGAAGAAGCAGCGCGATTGAAACTATCGAAAGGGCCCCGATCGACCAAGCTAAACTCAATATTGTATTGAGCGACCATACTACATGCATGCTCTCGGAAATATATGCCGCGGGTAAGGTCACAAGCATCGCTGCTGCAAACTGAATTGATCCTACGGCTCGTAAGTCCATGTTTTGCAAAAAGCGCTTCTGATAAAAAGTCCCCAATGTAAGAGCAACCATTCCGAGCGCATTCACGGAAAGTGCAACAATAGACCCTTGCAGTTCTGCAGCTGTTAGCGAAGCCAGCTTCGGCGCAAGAACAAGAAGGATTCCTAAAAGGCCGAGTAAAATACCCGTCCATTGCAAGGATGAAACCTTTTCGCCAGCAAGGCGGGGGGCTAGACAGGCGGTTAAAATCGGCTGAAGCGCCGCAAGCAATGCCGAGATAGAGGCGGGAACTCCCTGAGAGATTGCCCACCAGATCCCGCCAAGATAGAGCGCATGCAGAAGAATGCCCGATAGGAATGCATGGAACCATCCATTTCTGTCACGTGGCCAAAGTGCTCCGCACCACCAGGCAAATATGGCCAGAATGACGGCAGCGCCAAAATAGCGGAGTACAAGAAAGGTCAATACATCCGCATCGCGAACGGCGAATTTTGCGACAATCCAACCCGTTGACCAGAGCAAAACGAAGGCGGCTGGAATCACCAGAGAGAGCCAGAGGTCGCTTCCGTGTTGCTTCATACCCTCGGGCCGCTTTTTCTCATTTCAATATAAATTAAATACCCGATACAGAACAATTTGGCCACTCCGCACCGAACCTGAAGCAAGCTCGGTGAAATCAAAAGCTAACAACCGATTGAGCCTCTGCTAAATTTTTGACTGCGATGCTTCGATGACATCTTCAAGCGATTTCAAACCCGGCCGGGGTGAATTGACTAGAACCGCCATATTTCCTGGCGAATGCTCGTTTCGCCACATTTTGGTATGGGCTGCAGGGGCTTTGTCCCATGGAAAGACCTCACCCAAACAAGGATCGATACGCCTATCTATAACGAATTGATTTGCCGCTGCAGCCTGCTTTAAGTGCGCGAAATGTGAACCTTGGATCCGTTTCTGCCGCATCCAGACAAATCTGGCGTCAAATGTCAGGTTAAATCCGGTTGTGCCGGCGCAGAACACAATCATGCCGCCTCTTTTGGCAACAAAGCATGACACCGGGAAAGTTTGTTCACCGGGATGTTCAAACACAATATCGACGTCTTTGCGACCCGTGAGGTTCCAGATGGCTTTTCCAAATTTTCGGGCCTCTGCCATGAAGGCATTGAATTCAGTTGAATTAACCTTCGGAAGCTGACCCCAGCACTTAAAATCTTTTCGATTGATCACGCCTCGGGCGCCTAGGGACATGACATAATCACGCTTTCCTTCGTCGGAAATGATGCCAATCGCATTAGCGCCAGCAGCAGCACATAATTGCACGCCAAAAACGCCTAAACCTCCCGAGGCTCCCCAAACCAGAACATTGTCACCTGGCTTCAAGCGATGCGGCTCGTGGCCAAACAGCATACGATAGGCTGTTGCCAAGGTCAGCGTATACGAAGCACCTTCTTCCCAGCTTAAGTGTTTGGGACGCGCCATAAGCTGACGGTCTTGAACCCGACAGAATTGTGCGAATGACCCATCGGGGGTCTCATATCCCCAGATACGTTGGGTTGAAGAAAACATCGGATCTCCACCGTTGCATTCTTCGTCATCGCCATCATCCTGATTGCAGTGAACGACGACTTCGTCACCAACCTTCCAACGCCTGACCTTTGATCCAACGGCCCATACAATACCGGCGGCATCCGAGCCGGCTATATGAAAAGGCAGATTGTGTCCGTCGAGCGGCGAAATTGGTTCGCCTAAGGCTGCCCATACGCCATTGTAATTGACCCCGGCAGCCATCACCAGAACAAGCACATCATGGCTGTCCAATGACCAAGTCGGAACCACTTCAAGCTTCATTGATTCTTCAGGTGGCCCGTGCCGTTCTTTACGGATTGCCCAAGCATGCATGCGGGCTGGGACATGCCCAAGCGGCGGGATCTCACCTATGTCGTAAAGATCCTTAACAAGACAAGATTGGGCCGTTGGCGTGCCATCCTTCGTATTGTTCGCTCCCACAGCTCTTTCCTCCGCAAGAAACCACAAGCCATGTTAGCGTGAATGCTGCGGTGCACCATACTACTAATGTCCTGACCCGTAGGACAGCTGAGGCCTTAAATCCATGCCACTAAGGAATAAGTGCGGCTGGCTCAAACGAGGGAATATGCTGCTCTGCAGCAAGCCGCAGAGATTTCGTGATCAATTCCCACGCGAGCGCCAACCATGAGCCAGACATCTGATCGACCTTGGATATTTCGTACTTATGCAGGTCATTCAACTGCCGCCGACTCAAACCGTCTCTATCGGAGAAATTTGGCGAAAGGACAGACCGGGCTCTCAATCGCCTTCGATTTGCCTACTCAGACAGGCTATGATTCCGATCATCCACTATCTCGAGGTGAGGTCGGAAAGGTCGGCGTACCTATCTCACATCTCGGTGATATGCGTACGTTGTTCGAATCCATTCCCCTCGGCGAGATGAATACATCCATGACCATCAACGCCACAGCTCCGTGGTTGATGGCTTTGTATATTGCAGTCGCCGACGAGCAGGGCGCCCAGCGCGATCAATTGCAGGGAACCACTCAGAACGACATCATCAAAGAATATTTGTCGCGTGGAACTTATGTCTTTCCGCCCGCGGCGTCGATGCGTTTGACACGCGATCTCATTACCTTCACGACCAAAGAACTTCCAAAATGGAACCCGATAAATGTCTGCTCCTATCATCTTCAGGAAGCTGGAGCGACCCCGGTTCAAGAATTAAGTTATGCGCTTGCGACAGCTATAGCCATTCTAGACAGCGTAAGAGATGCTGAATCAACAGATCCAAAAAATTTTCAGGAAATCGTTGGTCGTATTTCCTTTTTTGTGAACGCTGGAATGCGGTTTGTTACAGAGCTTTGCAAAATGCGGGCGTTTACCGAGCTCTGGGATGAAATCACTCGAAATAAATATTTTATCGAAGATGAAAAATACCGACGGTTTCGATATGGTGTTCAGGTCAATTCCCTTGGTCTGACGGAGCAGCAAGCAGAGAATAATGTTTATCGAATATTGATCGAAATGCTTGCCGTCGTTCTCTCAAAAAATGCTCGCGCCCGCGCTGTTCAGCTCCCCGCCTGGAACGAAGCTCTTGGCTTACCGCGGCCCTTTGATCAGCAATGGTCCCTGCGTATCCAGCAGATCATGGCATATGAGACAGATCTTCTTGAATATGGGGATCTTTTTGATGGCAGTTATGAGATAACCAAAAAAGTTGAGGATTTAAAAAATCAAGCACAACAGGAGTTACTAAAAATCGAGGAACTCGGCGGCGCAATAGCAGCAGTGGAAAGCGGCTATATGAAATCAAAGCTGGTTGAATCCAATACTGCAAGGTTGGAAGCAATTGAACGCGGTGAACAGGTTGTTGTCGGTGTCAATCGATTTACAGAAAGCGAGCCATCTCCGCTCACAACTGACAATCAGTCAATTATGATTGTACCAGAACATGTTGAAGCCGATCAAATATCTAATCTAGTTGCATGGCGTCATGCTCGAGATCCAAGACTTGTTGGAAAGGTGTTGTCGGAATTAAAGAGTGCCGCAAATGAGGGGCGCAATATTATGGAGCCTTCAATTGCAGCTGCGAAAGCAGGTATCACGACTGGAGAATGGGCAAGCGTCCTGAGAGAGGCTTTCGGTGAATATCGTGCTCCGACGGGTATTGCAGCAGAAGCACGACAAATTGGAGGCGATCTTGATGATATTCGAGCGGAGGTTGAACGCGTCTCACAAAAACTCGGGCGTCGCCTAAAATTTCTTGTCGGCAAGCCGGGTTTGGATGGCCATTCGAATGGTGCTGAACAGATTGCCGTGCGAGCGCGCGATGTGGGGATGGATGTTGTTTATGAGGGAATTCGCTTGACGCCCTCAGAAATTGTTTCCGGTGCAAGATCCGGAAATGTCCATTGTGTGGGCTTATCTATCCTCTCGGGATCGCATGTTTCTCTGGTTCGGCAAGTCATCGCTCAGATGCGCGCTGAAAATCTCAGTCATATTCCCCTTGTTGTGGGGGGCATCATCCCGTTAGAAGACAAGGCCCTTCTCTTGGCGGAGGGCGTCTCCGCTGTTTACACTCCAAAAGATTTTGAATTGAATTCGATCATGCTGGACTTGGTCCGGATTGTAGAACGCACCTATGATTTTGAGACTTGAAACCGGAATAAATCCTGCAAGAATAAATCCACGGGTTGGGAGGAAATTATGCGCGGTGTACATGACGTTGGGGGCCAACACGCTGGATCTATTGATGTTGCGCCACATGAGGTGAGTTTCTGGGAAAAACAGATCGACGGCCTTCGATCAATTATTGGGGCGAAGGGCATCGTAACAACGCATGAAAACCGTCGCTACGTTGAGACCCTTGGAGATGAAGCGTATCAAACCCTGACCTATTACGAACGATGGACAGCTGCATTATCCCGCCAGATGATTGAGAAAGGTATTTTGACTCAAGCAGAGATTGATGAGCGCGTGAGAGTAATTAAAGAGCGTCTCAAAGCAGCCGGCGAATTGGACATTCACTTTGACGGAGACGGTCGGTGAAGCCAGCAGGGGATTGCTGGGAAGAACCTTTAAAGCCCGGCGATTTGGTCCGCGTTCGTGAGGATTTTCCAGTCGGACATATAAGGACGCCCTTATACGTGCGAGGAAAAATTGGTCGCGTCACCAAATATTTTGGAGAATTCGGAAATCCCGAGCTACTGGCCTATCGACTGGAGGGGCCAAAGCAATCCCTCTATGAAGTCCGGTTTAATCAGTCAGACCTCTGGGATGACTATTCTGGCTCGCAGAGTGACAGCATTGATATTGATTTATATCGCCACTGGTTGGAAAAAATATCGGGAGTAGACGATGCCTCATGATCACCATGATCACCAACATGGGCATGATGATCATCATCATGCTCCACTTCAGCCCGACGACAAAATTCACAGCTATTATCAGATCCTCGGTATAGCTCTCAAAGAGCTCCTGATTGAAAAAGGCGTTTTCACAGCTGATGAAGTCCGCGCAGCAATCGAAAAGAGAGATCAGATTACGCCGGCAAATGGTGCCAAAATAGTCGTGAGATCCTGGTTAGATCCATTATTCAGGATCAAATTACTCATGAATGCGAACGAGGCGGTTGCCGAACTTGGCTTCCCTATGACGACAACCAAGCTTATCGCGGTCGAAAATTCAGAAGATATTCATCATGTAATTGTTTGCACCTTGTGCTCCTGTTATCCAAGAGAATTACTCGGACTTCCGCCTTCCTGGTACAAGAGCAGAGAATATCGAGCGCGAGTCGTTTATGAACCGAGGTCTGTCCTGAACGAATTTGGAACATACCTCCCAGAAAAAACTGAAGTTCGCGTCCACGATTCCACTGCCGACATTCGGTATATTGTCATACCTAGGCGACCAGCTGGAACAGATAACCTCAATGAGGCCGAGCTCGAAGCACTCGTGACGCGCGACTCAATGATTGGTGTCGCTGAGGCACGCACGCCAAACTGATCAGAAAGAAAACGCTCCACTCAGGTTCAATTCAGTGAACCTGAGTGGCTTGCGCCCTTCATGCGATCTGCAGCATCATCCATGAATAAGGCCTCACCATCAATGGTCAAACCATATTCATTAGATCCGACGTGAACCGTTGCTCCATCTTTGATGACACCAGCGAGAATACGTTCAGCGAGCGGATCCTGAACATGTTTTTGTATGACACGTTTAAGAGGACGCGCCCCATAGGCGGGGTCATAACCGCGCTCAGCAAGCCAGTTGCGTGCTTTTTTGTCGAGCTCAACATGCATTTTCCTGTCTTCCAACAGCCGACCAAGTCGAGCCATCTGAATATCAACGATTGAACCCATATCCTCCCGCCGCAATCGGTGGAAAAGAATAATTTCATCGATGCGATTTAAGAACTCAGGTCGAAAATGACCGCGTACGACAGACATGACTTCGTTCTGGACTGCAGCTGAATCTTCACCCTCAGCTTGGTTCACAAGATATTCTGAACCAAGATTTGATGTCATGATCACAAGAACATTTCGAAAATCGACTGTGCGTCCCTGCCCGTCTGTCAAGCGACCATCATCAAGTACCTGCAGGAGTACATTGAAAACATCAGTATGGGCTTTCTCGATCTCATCAAACAGAACGACCTGATAAGGTCTCCGCCTGACAGCTTCTGTAAGCGCTCCGCCTTCTTCATATCCAACATATCCGGGAGGAGCGCCAATCAGACGAGAAACGGAGTGCTTCTCCATATATTCGGACATATCAATGCGCACCATTGCGTTTTCATCGTCGAAAAGAAATGCTGCAAGAGCTTTTGTTAATTCTGTTTTGCCTACGCCGGTTGGCCCAAGGAACATAAAGGATCCGATGGGTCGGTTAGGATCCTGAAGGCCTGCTCGGGCGCGACGTACAGCGGTCGCGACAGCCTTAACGGCTTCTTTTTGACCAATGACGCGTTGAGCCAGTGACGCCTCCATTTTGAGAAGCTTTTCACGCTCCCCTTCGAGCATTTTATCAACCGGGACACCGGTCCAGCGTGAGACAATTTGCGCGATATGATCTGCCGTGACTTCCTCCTCAACAAGTGCAGCTCCAGCCTTCGCTTCGACCTCAACGAGCTCCTTTTCCAGACCAGGAATGATTGCATAGGTCAGCTCGCCAGCTCGCTGAAATTCACCACGCCGCTGTGTTTGGGCCAGTTCATTTCGGGCAGCTTCAAGTTGTTCTTTGAGCTTTTGTGCTTCCCCAAGCTTGTTTTTCTCAGCTCTCCAGCGCGATGTGAGTGACGAGGATTTTTCTTCAAGATCGGCTAGTTCTGCTTCAAGCTTTGCAAGACGATCAAGAGACGCTGCATCGCTTTCCTTTCGCAGTGCTTCCTGTTCGATCTTGAGTTGGATGATTCTCCGATCAATTTCATCGAGTTCCTCGGGCTTGGAATCAACTTGCATGCGGAGACGAGATGACGCTTCGTCGACAAGATCGATAGCCTTGTCTGGAAGAAAGCGATCAGAAATATAGCGATTGGAAAGTGTAGCGGCAGCGACAATGGCTGAGTCGGTAATTCTGACACCGTGATGAAGTTCGTATTTTTCCTTGAGTCCCCTCAGAATAGAAATTGTGTCCTCCACGCTTGGCTCTGTAACGAAAACAGGCTGAAAACGACGTGCCAGCGCAGCATCTTTTTCGACATGCTTTCGATATTCATCAAGTGTGGTTGCGCCTACGCAATGAAGCTCACCGCGCGCCAAGGCGGGCTTAAGCAGGTTTGAGGCATCCATAGCACCATCTGCTTTACCGGCGCCGACAAGCGTATGCATCTCGTCGATAAAAAGAATAATTCCTCCTGCTGCCGCTGTAACTTCATTCAAAACAGCCTTTAGCCGCTCCTCAAATTCACCGCGGAATTTTGCACCGGCAATAAGAGAGCCCATATCGAGAGCCAGAAGCTTTTTGTCTTTAAGACCCTCAGGCACATCACCATTGACGATTCGAAGCGCAAGCCCTTCGACGATCGCTGTCTTGCCGACACCAGGCTCGCCAATGAGGACCGGATTGTTTTTTGTGCGGCGGGATAAAACCTGAATTGTTCTTCGAATCTCCTCGTCGCGGCCGATGACCGGATCAAGCTTTCCAGAGCGCGCGGCATCCGTGAGATCGCGGGCATATTTTTTTAAAGCTTCATAAGCATTTTCTGCCGTTGCATTATCAGCAGTTCGTCCCTTTCGAAGATCTTCGATTGCTTGGTTGAGAGATTGAGCGGTTAGGCCTGCCTGCGATAATATCTTTCCGGCTTCGCATGATTTTTCCGCAGCGATGGCAAGCAGCAAACGCTCGACGGTCACAAAGGAATCGCCAGCCTTCTGGGCCAGTTTTTCAGCCGAGTCGAAAATGCGTGCCGTTGTTGGTGCCAGATATAATTGCCCTGCCCCGGTCCCTTGAACCTTTGGAAGCTTGGACAAAGCAAGCTCGGTTTCGATCAGGGCTTCGCGGGAGCGGCCGCCGGCCTTGTTGATGAGCCCAGCAGCAAGGCCATCCTCATCATCGAGAATGACCTTAAGAAGATGTTCGGGTGTGAATTGCTGATGGCCTTCGCGCAAGGCGAGAGACTGAGCAGCCTGTACGAAGCCTCGTGCGCGTTCGGTGTATTTTTCAGCGTTCATGTTCTTCTCCCCAACCGTTGCTCGAATCCCGTAGCGATCCTGCAACGTCGAAAGTGAGCCCCCATTGGCAGCTCCACAGGATGTAGGAAGGGGACGCCACAAACAAAAGGGGATCAGAACAAGCTTTTCTTCGCGATGATCCAGATCATGAATGCGTGTTTTCATTTCGGAGAAATGGAAGACTTCCATATTGCTCCAGGACAAATAAAAAGGGGGCCTAAGCCCCCTTTAAAATCAATCCAAACTCGAATTTTCACCGCGCGTAGGAGTTTCGCCTTCGCCTTCTGGCCGACGTCGGCGCCGGCGAGGCCGTAGATGAAAAC